>ENA-ORNK01000272-ORNK01000272.1-human-gut-metagenome-genome-assembly--contig:-NODE-272-length-78427-cov-6.090007_pt1 | contig 78427 bp, 69 predicted proteins | sample MGYA00242115_ERZ509022 | MGnify/ENA primary metagenome ERZ509022 (study PRJEB26280, sample SAMEA2338690) | human gut metagenome | biome: human gut; feature: human-associated habitat; material: faeces...
TTTTGAGGATGCCCAGGAGACTGCGATCGCACAGCTCGGTGAGTTGTATGACAAGGCAATGGAAGATGTAGGAGAAGCCAATGCGGCAATTTTTGAGGTACATCAGATGATGCTGATGGATCTGGATTATGTGGATTCGATTAAGAATATTATTACCACCCAGGAAGTCAACGCAGAGTATGCTGTTGCGACGACAGGAGATAACTTCTCCCAGATGTTTGCATCTATGGATGATGCTTACATGCAGGGACGTGCGGCCGATGTAAAAGATGTATCGGACCGACTTCTCGGTATCCTTTCGGATGCCGGGGAAAGCGGTGTTGTGGCAGATGAACCGGTGATCGTGGCAGCAGATGATCTGGTACCGAGTGAGACTGTTCAGCTCGACAAGTCCAAAGTGCTTGCATTTGCAACTATGTACGGATCAGCAAATTCCCATACGGCAATCCTTGCAAGGACCATGAACATCCCGGCCGTTATTGGTCTGGGAGAAGGGCTTGCAAAAGAATATGATGGACATATGGCAGCCATCGACGGCTTTACCGGGACCATCTACATTGATCCGGATGAAGAGACCATGAAGGCTATGACCGAAAAGCGCGAAGAAGACCGCAGACAGAAAACGCTTCTGGAAGAACTGAAGGGCAAAGAGAATGTCACCCTTTCCGGACAGAAAATCAATGTCTATGCGAATATCGGTAATCTTTCCGATGTGGGCGCCGTACTTAAAAATGATGCAGGAGGGATCGGACTTTTCCGAAGCGAGTTCCTGTATCTGGAAAGCGAAGATTTCCCGACCGAAGAACAGCAGTTCCAGGTATACAAACAGGTTGCAGAAAATATGGCAGGCAAAAAGGTCATTATCCGTACCCTGGATATCGGAGCAGACAAGCAGGTGGATTACTTTGGACTTGACAAAGAAGAGAACCCGGCACTGGGATACCGGGCAATCCGTATCTGCCTGACAAGACCGGAGATCTTCAAGACCCAGCTTCGTGCCCTGTACCGGGCATCTGCTTACGGACAGATCGCCATTATGTTCCCGATGATCATTTCGGTAAAAGAAGTGAAGCAGATCAAGGTGATCATCGAAGAGGTCAAAGAAGAGCTTCGTGAGGCACAGATCCCGTTCCGTGAGGATGTGGAACTGGGAATCATGATTGAGACACCGGCTGCCGTTATGATGAGTCGTGAGCTGGCAAAAGAAGTGGATTTCTTCAGCGTAGGGACCAATGATCTGACCCAGTACACGCTGGCAATTGACCGTCAGAACCAGAAGCTGGATGCCTTCTACGATCCGCATCACCCGGCAGTCCTTGCAATGATCCGCATGGCAGCCGAAAATGCCCACGCAGAAGGCAAATGGATCGGAATCTGCGGAGAACTCGGAGCTGATCTCGAACTGACTGAAGAATTCTTAAGCATGGGATTAGACGAATTATCCGTATCCCCTGCAATGGTACTTCCGCTCAGAAAGAAGATCAGAGAGAGCAAATAGTTGCGGTATACAGCTACTATGAACAGTAATAGCGAACAAGAGTTAGAAATCAGAGAGAAAGTAATGTGTTTACTTTCTCTCTTTTTTTTGCTAAAATATTCTCTGCTACAAGAAAATTGTACAAGGATATTTTAAGGAGTGAGAGGGAATATCCAAGACAAACAGCAGGAGGAAAACAATATGTTGGAAAAGGTGTTTAAGCTTAAAGAAAATCATACCGACGTCAAAACTGAGATTCTTGCAGGTATTACGACATTTATGACGATGGCGTATATCCTGGCAGTCAATCCAAGCATTCTTTCCGCAGCGGGTATGGATCAGGGGGCAGTCTTTACTGCAACAGCACTTGCATCATTGATCGGTACGCTGTGTATGGCAGCATTTGCAAATTATCCATTTGCACTTGCACCTGGTATGGGACTGAATGCTTACTTTGCTTATACTGTAGTAATTGGTATGGGCTACTCATGGCAGACTGCACTGACTGCAGTATTTGCAGAGGGTATTATTTTCATTATTCTTTCCCTGACGAATGTCAGAGAAGCAATCTTCAATGCAATTCCAACCTGTCTTAAGACAGCAGTCAGCGTTGGTATCGGATTATTTATTGCATTTCTTGGACTTCAGAATGCGAATATCGTTGTCGGAGGATCTACTCTGGTACAGCTCTTCTCCGTAGATGCATATAATCAGGCAAATGGAGTGGAAGCAAGCTTCAATAACGTTGGAATTACTGTACTTCTTGCAATCATAGGTGTGCTGATCACAGCAATCATGGTGATTAAGAACATCAAAGGAAATATCCTTTGGGGTATTTTGATCACATGGATACTTGGAATCATCTGCCAGATAGCAGGTCTTTATGTACCGAATCCGGAGATCGGATTCTACAGTCTGCTTCCGGATTTCAGTTCCGGACTTGCAATTCCAAGCCTTGCACCGGTATTTGGAAAGCTTGATTTTAAGAATGTATTTTCACTGGAATTCGTTGTTGTAGTATTTGCATTCCTTTTCGTAGATCTTTTTGATACACTCGGAACTCTGATCGGTGTATCTACAAAGGCAGGCATGCTTGACAAAGACGGAAAGCTTCCGAGAATTAAAGGGGCACTGATGGCAGATGCAGTTGCAACTACAGTTGGAGCAGTACTCGGAACTTCTACAACAACAACATTCGTAGAGAGTGCTTCTGGTGTAACAGAAGGAGGACGTACAGGTTTAACATCCCTGACAACAGCGATCCTGTTTGGAATTTCCCTTTTCTTATCACCAATCTTTCTTGCAATTCCGTCCTTTGCGACAGCTCCGGCACTGATCATAGTCGGCTTCTATATGCTGAGCAATGTGGCAGGAATTAACTTCAGTGATTACAGCGAAGGAATTCCGTGCTTTATCTGTATCGCGGCAATGCCATTCTGCTACAGTATTTCAGAAGGTATTTCCATGGGAGTGATTTCTTATGTAGTAATCAACGTACTTACAGGAAAAGCAAAAGAAAAGAAGATCAGTGTGCTGATGTATGTACTGGTGATACTGTTTATCCTGAAATATATTTTCTTATAAGATGAGGATTGCGGGAATTGTTTAGCAATGGAGCAATCTGATTACACCAGTGAGCGGCAAAATTTATTTTTGACACTCACATCATAAGATAAAAAGAATATGGGGATATGTGAAAGCACAGGGACTGTCCGGTAACGGATAGGATTCTGTGCTTTTTGCGTGTCAGAATCGGTGCCGGGTGAGATACTTTGGATTGACTAGCACCCGTACAAATTGCTATAATGGAAAAAGACAAAACAGAGAATCACAGGGGAAAATATATGAATTTACTGACAATGGAACATGTATCCAAAGCCTATACGGATCGTGTGCTTCTGGATGATGTGGGATTTGGAATCAATAAAAATGAAAAAATCGGTGTGATCGGAGTCAACGGAATGGGTAAATCCACTTTGCTGAAAATCGTTGCCGGAATCGAAGAAAGTGATGCCGGAACGATCAGCATGGGGAATCAGGTGAAGATCTGCTATCTTCCGCAGACGCCGGTATTTGAAGCAGGAACAACAATTCTTCGCGCGGCAACAGAAGGAAATTATGATGAGCTGAACCGCTGGACGATCGAGGCAGAAGCAAAGTCTATGCTGAATCAGCTTGGATTTACCGATTATGCTGAAAAGATTGAGCATATGTCCGGCGGACAGAAGAAAAGGGTGGCACTTGTCCGGGCACTTTTAACACCGGCAGACATTCTGGTCCTTGACGAACCGACGAACCATTTGGACAATGAGATGTCCGAATGGCTGGAAGAATATCTGATCCAGTTCCGGGGAGCGATCCTGATGGTTACGCATGACCGTTATTTCCTGGACCGTGTGGTAAATCGTATCGTGGAAGTTGATCATGGGAAATTATATAACTATCCAGGCAATTATTCCGAGTTTGTGCGTCTGAAAGCCGAGCGTCAGAACATGGAGCTTGCCACAGAACGTAAGAGAAAAAGCCTTTTGCGTACGGAGCTGGAATGGCTGCACCGCGGCGCAAGGGCGAGAAGTACCAAACAGAAAGCGCATATTGACCGGATTCATGCTATGCAGGAAATGAAAGATATTCAGGAAGAAAAGCGAGTAATGCTGGATTCTGTGGCTTCCCGTATGGGGAATAAAACAATCGAACTTTCCGGAATCTGCAAATCTTATGGAGAAAAGAAGCTGATCGAAGATTTCTCTTATATTTTTCTGAAGAAAGACCGAATCGGAATTATTGGACATAATGGATGTGGAAAATCGACGCTGCTCAAGATTATCAACGGGATCATAAAACCGGATGTCGGAACTATTGAAATTGGACAGACAATCAAGATTGGCTATTTCTCGCAGGAGAATGAATATATGGATGAATCCAAGCGTGTCATTGATTATGTAAAAGAAGCAGGTGAGTACATTGCAACTTCTGACGGGAAGATTACCGCGTCCCAGATGCTGGAACGATTTCTTTTTGACGGGGCAATGCAGTGGTCGAGGATCGAAAAGTTATCCGGAGGCGAGAAACGGAGACTTTATCTACTACGTGTTTTGATGGAAGCACCAAATGTACTGATCCTGGATGAGCCAACCAATGATCTGGATATCCAGACGCTGACAATCTTGGAGGATTATCTGGATCATTTTGATGGTATTATTCTGATTGTATCCCATGACCGGTATTTTCTGGATCGTACTGTCAGTCGTATTTTTGCATTTAATGGAGGTGGGAAAATCCGCCAGTCGGAAGGTGGATACTCCGATTATCTGATCCGTGTGGAGCTTGAAAAACCGAAAGACGGACAGACAATTGCAGAAAATATGTCAGATGCAGCTTCTGCACAGACCGGTGAGTCTGACAGCAAAAAGACCTGGAAGCAGCGGGAGAAAAAGCTGAAATTTTCTTATAAAGAACAGCGGGAATACGAGACGATCGATGAGGATATCGCAAAGCTGGAAGAGAAGATCGAAAAGCTGGATCGGGAGATGGTTAAGAATGCCACCAATTCCGTGAAGTTGTCCGAACTTATGAAAGAGAAAGAAGAAACAGAGACAACACTGGAAGAAAAGATGGACAGATGGGTGTACTTGAATGATCTTGCTGAGCAGATAGAAAATCAGTAAAGTGATTGACAGATTTACAGATGATAAAGTATAGGTAGTGAGAATCATATCAATGTATTCGAAGGAGGAGAGGTATATGATGTGGAATAGAGCAGAACTTAAAATGAGAGGCAATATGGCATTTAAGAAGAATTATGTGTCAGCCGTTGTAGTTGCGCTTCTGATGGGAATCTTTGGCACAGTCTCTGGCGAATCCAGTGCAAGACGGGTAAGTGAGAATTCAGATATATATAGTGGAAATTTATTTAATGTGGGAATGATTACCGGATTGCTTGCAGGAATCGCAACGGTAGTAATACTGATTGTCCTTGTGGCAAAAGTATTTGTAGGTAATCTCCTGAAAATGGGTGGATACCGGTTCTTTATCCTGAACCAGACTGCACAGCCGGGAATCGGAACATTGCTTGACGGTTTCCGTTCCGGACATTATGTTAATATTGTTCTTACCATGTTTTTAAGAGATTTATTTACTGCACTTTGGAGTCTGCTTTTGGTGGTACCTGGAATCGTTAAGCATTATGAATATCTGATGGTACCATATATTATTGCTGAGAATCCGGCAATGGATTACAAAGAAGCATTCCAGATCAGTAAACAGATGATGGATGGAGAAAAAATGGAAGCATTTATCATGGATCTGTCATTCCTTGGATGGTATCTGCTGAGTGCGGTTACCTGTGGACTTCTTGCGATTTTTTATGTAAATCCGTATGTACAGGCATCCTTTGCGGAGATGTACACATTCAATAAGCAGAAGGCTTATCAGGAGGGATATATCCGGTAAGAGTTTCAGAAGGATAAATTTTAAAATGTAAGAATAGAGCGCAGACGCTGGCTTAAAATGAAGCGTCTGCGCTTTTATTTAGTGGGCGGCCTTCTCCGCAAAGGTAGTCGTAACTAGTTCTTCATAAGGAACACGCTCTTTCAGCTCACCGGAGTTTTCCAGAATATCCTGCAGCAGATTGAAGCTTTCTTCGTTGAAGATCAGATCCGATTTCCAGGTGTCTTGTTCGTAGTAACGGCTGACAATGGTTGTAATTGTAGCGAGATCGGTTTCCTTGAACTGTGGTGCAATGACTTTTGCAATCTCTTCCGGAGTATGGGACTGAACGAAATCCATTCCTTTTTGCAGGGCATTGGTGAATTTCTGGATGATGTTCGGATTAGCATTCAGATAACTTGTTTTGGCACTATAGGCGGTGTATGGGACATAGCCGGAATCAACGCCGAGAGAAGCAACGACATAACCGGAATTTTCCGCTTCAAGGGCAGTAGCGCTCGGTTCAAATTCGATGGTATAGTCTGCTTGCCCACCGGAAAATGCAGCAGCGGTTGAACCGAAATCAATACTCTGGTTGATAGAAAGATCCTTCTGTGGATTAATTCCGTTTTTTTTCAAAATGTATTCAAAGACCATTTCCGGCATGCCACCTTTTCTTCCGCCAAGAACGTCTTTTCCTTTCAGATCATCCCATGAAAAATCCGGCATTTCTTCACGTGCGACCAGAAAGTTTCCGGCGCGCTGCGTAAGCTGCGCGAAGTTTTTGATGACATCATTTGCACCCTCCTGGTAAGTATAAATCGAAGATTCACTTCCCATAAAGCCAATATCTGCCTCACCAGAGAGGACGGCGGTCATAACTTTATCCGCCCCAAAACCAGTAACAAGAGTCAAATTAATTCCTTCATCCGCAAAATACCCATTTTCAATCGCAACGTATTGCGGGGCATAGAAGATAGAATGGGCGACTTCGTTCAGTGTCACAGAGACAGGAGAAGGATTGGTGTCATGATTGGCTTGGGAAGTGACGGTTTCAGCTTTAGGATTCGTAGCATTATCATCGGCAGGTGCAGAGCTGCAGGCTGATAAAAGGCCGACAGTTATAGCAGAAACAAAAAGTAAGGATATAAAATTTTTTTTCATAAGTCCTCCTGGGTGGTATAACATTCTCATTTAAGATATGCAAAAAATGTGAAATTGGTGTTTTTATCTGATAGCCAATCGTTCTCCGCTGAAGATTTTGAAACTCCAGAACAACCTGCAACTAAAAGTCCCTTATTTTATCATATAATTTATCCGAGTAATATGGCAGATAAATAATAGCAAAAGTATAAGCCATATGTTTCGCTTCGGTTAAGTCATTTGTCCTTTTTTCACCATAATATTTGCTCATAAGTGGCTGACTTCCATCACCTACGCCCTGCAATATCAGGTTGATGATCACCAGTGAAATATTAGGAGTCAGAGCAAGTCCGAAAGGAGCGAGTCCTGCCTTAAAAATTGATTTGTATAGAGAACCGAATTCACCAGCATTTGCACAAATTTCCAGTTTCTTTTTTACCACAAAATGCACAAGAACCGAAAACGGTTTGTTGATTAATTTGTCCCAAGAGAGTAAACTAAAACATAAGACATTTGGGGTGTGTGTATCTGAGAAAAACTGAAAAAAGATAAAATAATGGAGGTGCGGTTATGGGATTCTGGATTTTTATGCTTATAATGGATTTACTGATTCCGTTTACAATGATCGGCTTCGGAAAAATGTTTTTGAAAAAAGCACCGGATCAGATCAATTATGTGTTTGGTTACAGAACATCAATGTCAATGAAGAATCAGGACACCTGGGTATTTGCACATCATTATTGCGGAAAGATCTGGTATATCTGTGGACTTATTCTTTTGGTGGTATCTTTAATTGTGTTATTTCTGGTTATTGGAAAGTCTAATGATGCCATAGGAAATGTCGGGGGAATTCTGTGTGTATTTCAGATGATTCCACTGGTGGGTTCGATCATACCGACGGAGATTGCACTCAGGAAAAATTTTGATAAATATGGAAATAAAAGATAAATCAGGAGGATGCCATGAAAATAGCAGTATTTTTCCCAGGCATTGGTTATCATTGTGATAAGCCACTTTTGTACTATGCAAGAAAACTGGTTCAGGAATATGGATATGAAAAGACAGTCATGCAGGAGTATTCCTATAATGGCAAAAATATACGCGGCGATAAAAAGAAAATGCAAGAGGCATTTGAGTGCTTGTATGCGCAGGCAGAAAAGGAGCTTGAAGAAATCGCATTTGACGAGTACAGTGAAGTTTTATTTATTTCCAAAAGCGTAGGAACCATTATTGCATCCGCTTATGCTGAGAAATATAAGATAAAATGCTGCCAGATTTTGTATACCCCGCTTGAACAGACTTTTATGTTTGAACATGATGATGCAATTGCATTTATTGGAACTGCGGATCCGTGGAGCGATGTAAAAAAAGTAATTGCATGTTCAAAGAATCAGGCAGTTCCGATTTATGTGTATGAGGATGCCAATCATTCATTGGAAAAAGAAAATATTTTACAAAACATTGATATCCTGAAAAACGTAATGGAAAAGACACAGAAGTATTTGCGGCAGCTATTCCAGGAAAGCGAACCCATTTGCACTGGAGGTGTCGAATAAATCCCGTGCAATCTGGATAACGTCGTGTGCATAGGATGGAAGATATCCTCCATGGCGGTGTGCCACTGGGAAGGGGAGTTAAATAGGAAAAGCCTATTTTTTACCAGGAAGATCAGAAAAAACTGATAGAGTAAAAAAATCAGGTTGTGGAGGAGAAGATGAGATTAAGGAATATCCTGATTGTCGTAAAAGACATTGAAAAATCAAAGAAATTCTATCATGATCTGTTTGGTCTGGATATCATTCTGGACAATGATGGAAACGTTATTCTGACAGAAGGACTTGTTTTACAGGACGAAAAAGTCTGGAAGGATGTTACAGGAAAAGAAGTTGTCCCGGAGAATAATTCCTGTGAACTTTATTTTGAAGAGCGGAATATTGAAACATTTACTGAAAAATTAGAAAAACTGTATCCGGAAACCAAATATGTCACCAGGCTGATGACGTACAGCTGGGGACAGAAAGTGATCCGTTTTTATGATCTGGACGGCAATCTGATTGAAGTCAGGACACCGATGCGGGGATAAAGAGAAAATAACATACATCAGGAGGACAACAAAATGGCAGCGGTACTTTTACGTGCAGCATCTCTGGCGTTTGTCATGGTTCTTGGAATTTTATTGAAAAAGACGGGAATCGTCGGCAATCCGGCAAGGGTACTCCGAAAGGTTGAAAAATAGAAAATTTACGAGGTGAGAGAAGATGAAGATAAAATCAGTTGCAGTTTTAGGTGCGGGAGCAGTAGGCTCTTATGTGATCTGGGGTCTTTCTGAAAAATCAGATATCCGGCTTGGAGTAATCGCTGAAGGAGAAAGAGCAGAACGTCTGAAAAAGAACGGATGTGCGATCAATGGCAAGACTTACCATCCGGAGGTGTGGACTCCGGATGAGGCACATGATGTGGATCTGATGGTGATTGCTTTGAAATACGGTTCACTGGAAGGTGCTTTGGAGAGTATACAAAAAGTAACAGGCGAGCATACGGTGATCATGAGTCTGATGAACGGTGTTGACAGCGAAGAGATCATTGGCAGAACAGTGGGAATGGAGCATGTGTTACCGGCACTGATTAAAGTGGCTTCACATAAAGAGGAAGACGGTTATCATTTTGATCCACCGACCACACTTGGAATCATTTTCGGAGAACCGTCCGCGCCGTTCGACAGCGAGCGGGTGAAAGCAGTGGAAGAGTTATTTGCAGATACCGGGATTCATTTCCGCTTCACAGAGTATATTCAGGAAGAGATCTGGTGCAAGTTTTGCCTGAATGTGTGCAGCAATTTGCCGCAGGCGATTCTGGGAGCAGGCGTTGGATGTTACCGTGACAGCGTGCACATGAAAGCAATCAGTGACGGATTAAAAAGAGAGCTGGAAGCAGTCGCACAGGCAAAAGGGATCGATATGAGTAAGACCGAAAGCTCGTCCGGACGTGGAAGTGCGGTCCCACCGTCAGCCAGATATTCCACCTTGCAGGATCTGGATGCCGGATGCCACACGGAAATCGATATGTTCTCCGGCGAGCTTGTGCGGATGGGAAAAGAGCTCGGAATCCCGATGCCGTATAATGAATACACCTATCATATGATCAAGGCGCTGGAAGAGAAAAACGATGGTAAATTTGATTATACCGGGAAGGAAGAACTGACCTGGTCAAAGTAGAAAATATAGAGCGGGTATGTTATGCTGAAATCAGCATAAATTAAAATGTGCGATTTCGGGACGAGATGTAAGATCAGATTCTCGTAAAAAGAACAACATAAAATGAAGAAAAGAAAGAGAGAGAAAGCATGAACGAATTATATGAAGCAATTGAAAAGAAAATCAAATCATCCGGATATCCGAGACTGATTTCCGGAGAGGATGTATACGATGATATCTGTGATCAGATTGAAGGAAAGGAAAATGGAGAATATATTTTACTTTCCAAATTTGATGATGATGTCGTGTTTGAATATCATATCACGATTCAGGATGATGATTTTAATCTTGGAATCCTGACCATGAAGACACCGGAAGGCGTATTTGAAGTAGATTTTGATGAGGAATAGAAGATGAAGATTACCGTTTATCTTGGTGCAAATGAAGGAAATGTTTTCTGAACGTCTGGAATTTCTCCAGAATAATTTTTATTCTTATGGCGAATATGCCCTGGTTGGAACAAAGGGCTATTGCTATGAAGGAAAAGATACGATCGAACATTTTGAAAAGCTGCGCAGCCGGGAAATCGAGCGCCTGCGGGTTTCTTTGGAGATGGCGAAAAAGGCAGGATACCAGAAATTTACCGGGATGATTTTTGTAGAAAATGAGACAAAGGATGTTCTATGCTTTTTCATGTTATAGTAGTAGTTACCAGCGTAAATATAAGGAACGGTTTCGGACAAAAAGAGCGAAACCGTTCCTTATTTGGTTGATAGAAGTCACTCACATTTCTCCGGATCAATTTTCGGCGGCCGATAATGATAGACTTCTTCGTAGGATTCCAGCTCAGCTCTGTTTGTGGGACCGACAGGGATCAGACCGGTGCAGTCCTGCGCAGATGCTGCATTAGACAGATAATCGTAGGAATCGATGATCTTCTGATTGGATTTTTTGCGGGATGAAATATCAGAATGTTTTTCTTTTTTCATGGGGACCTCCTTATCTGATATGGCACAGGCAGAAAAAAGTGAAAATCTTAAAAACTGCCGGCAGGATAAGATAAGTATGTGCTGATAGGTAGAAAGTATGTATGAAAAAAACGGTTTCTGCCTCATTTGGGTTTGAAAACTTTGTGAGATAGAAAGAAAGCCGTCTGTTAAACGCATCAGGGCAAAAAAATACTTGCATTCTGAGTTTAAGAAGACCATAATAGCAAAGGGATTTTTTTGAAATTATTTGAAATCAGGAATGAAGTAAGAGAGAAGCAGAGGAAAAAGGGAGTTAAAAGAAAATGGAACAAAAGCATATGTTCACAAATAAAATGATTGCAGATCTTCTGATACCGGTCGTTCTGGAACAGCTTCTGAACTCCATCATGGGAACAGCGGACACAATGATGGTAAGCAATGTGGGATCTGCGGCGATTTCAGCAGTATCGCTGGTGGATTCGATCAATGTGCTGGTGATCCAGGCGTTTTCTGCGCTGGCGGCAGGAGGTGCGATCGTCTGTGCACAGTATATCGGACAGAAGAATGTGAAGCGGGCAAATGAATCCGCAAGGCAGGTGCTGTTTATTATTACGGCAATTTCGGTTGTGATCAGCCTGATCTGTCTTGTTTTCCAAAAGCCGATGCTGCGTCTGATCTTTGGATCAGTGGAGGCGGAGGTCATGCGTGCGTCGGAAATTTATTTCTTCTACACGGCACTGTCCTTTCCGTTTATCGCAGCTTATGATTCGGCAGCATCGATTTTCAGGGCACAGGATAATACGAAAGGTCCGATGCTCATTTCCATGATATCCAATGTGATGAACATTGCAGGAAATGCAATGCTGATCTGGGAATTTCATATGGGTGTTGCAGGGGCAGCACTTGCAACTCTGATTTCACGTGTTTTCTGTGCAGTTGTAGTTCTGGCCCAGCTGCGTCAGGACAGGCAGCCGATCGTGGTGCGTGATTATCTGAAAATCCGTCCAGACTTCCGGATGATCCGGAGAATTCTAAGTATCGGTATCCCGTCAGGGGTAGAGAACAGTATGTTCCAGCTTGGAAAGCTTGCGATTCAGTCCTCCGTATCAACGCTCGGCACAGTGGCAATCGCGGCACAGGCAATGACGAGTATTCTGGAAAATCTGAATGGAATTGCAGCAATCGGAGTTGGCGTTGGGTTGATGACGATTGTTGGACAGTGTATTGGGGCTGGCAGAAAAGATGAAGCGGTTTACTATATCAAAAAGCTTTGTATGATTGCGGAAGTGATTCTGATCATCAGCTGTCTGAGTGTATTTGTACTGACAAAACCGATCACGATCCTTGGTGGTATGGAAAAAGAAAGTGCGAATATGTGTATCCATATGACGATGTGGATCACGATTGTAAAGCCATTGGTATGGATTATGGCATTTATCCCGGGCTATGGTATGCGCGCAGCCGGGGATGTGAAATTTTCAATGCTCACATCTTGCACGACGATGTGGCTGTGCCGTTTTTGCCTCAGCGTATTTATGATCCGGGTAGTTGGTGTCGGAGCGATGGGCGTGTGGATCGGAATGTTTTCAGACTGGACACTCCGTGGAATTATTTTTTCGTGGAGATTTCACAGCAGAAAGTGGCTGAAGCATCAGGTGATTTAAAATTCTTACATAGATTTTACATGGCAGATCCTTTGGATTTTACATACCTTTGTTAAGATTCTGTTAAAGGTAAGGAATTTGGAAAGGAAGATGTAAAATGAGAAAGCTGTGGGATTTCTGGAAGAATAAAAAATATGGAAAAAAGAGTATGACAGGATGGTTTCTGCTGACGAATGCATTATTGTGTGGGGGTATAGGTGCAGCACTTTGGGGAGTTGTCAGTCTGGTGGCGTTAAAAGGAATATCCTGGCTGATCATATTTGCAGGCTATGCGATTGTTTTCCCGGGATTCCTCGGAGGTGTACTTTTTGCAATGAATGCGGAAACAACGATGGATGAATTAGAGATAAAATAAATAGACAGAGAAGCGGAAATATCAGAAATGGTATTTCCGCTTTTTTCGATACAAAATACAAATTTACAATTTTTACAGATTGTATAGAAAGAAAATACGGAAAAGACTGGTTATTATAGAGCTGATTTGGTAAAATAAAGACAATAATAAGAAGCAGGTGATGAAATATGGACAGTCAGAAGAAAGATCCGCTCTATAAAAGTTTTGGATACGCATTTGAAGGGATTGGTACCTGTATCAAAAAAGAGCGGAATATGAAGATTCACTGTGCGGCAGCGATTCTGGTAGTGATTGCCGGAGTGATATTGAAGATCTCATCGTTGGAATGGTGCATCTGCCTGACACTTTTTGGGCTTATCATGGCGCTGGAGCTGGTCAATACCGCAGTAGAAGCGGTGGTTGATCTGGTGACGGAAGAGCGGAAGCCACTTGCAAAGATTGCAAAAGATACAGCAGCAGGTGCGGTTCTGATCGCAGCAATTATGGCAGCGATCGCCGGGATTATTATTTTTCTGCCAAAGGGGCTTACATTCCTTGGGTTTTAAAGCAGATTGAAATTGTGAAAGGAGATAGACGTTATGGGAAGTTTAGGAGATGGAGTTAAGAAAGTATTACTTGCAGGGATTGGTACAGCAGCAGTAACTGCAGAAAAGTCAAAAGAAGTTCTGGATAAGATGGCAGAACGTGGAGAAGCAGCTGTAGAACAGGGAAAAGTTCTGAATCAGGAACTTCGCCACAATATCAAGAAGACTGTAAAAGAAAATGTCAATGTTTCTGTTAAGACATCTTCACCGGAAGAACTGGACGAGTTGCTTGATAAGATGACACCGGAGCAGATTGAACAGCTCAAAGAAAGAATTTATGAGCGTGAAGCAGCAGTTTCTGAAGAAGAAACAGAAAAAGTAGAAGAAGCTGTAGAACAGGCAGGAGAGACGGCTGAAACTGTTGAAACAGAGACGGCAGAGGAAGCAGCAAAAGAAGTTGAAGCAATCGAATCTGGCAACGAGGACATGAATGAGTAACAAAAACCAGCCAAAAGAGTCAAATAAATATGGTTCCAGACTGCGGGAGATGACAGCAGTCCTCAGAAAACATGGGATTACCGGTGGACTTACCCCGGAAAAGCTCCGGCTGATCCTGGAGGATCTGGGGCCGACTTATATTAAGCTTGGTCAGATCATGTCACTGCATTCCGACATTCTTCCGAAAAGCTATTGTGAAGAACTGATGCGGCTTCATTCCGAGGTGACACCGATGCCATTTGAACAGGTAGCAGAAGTGATCCGCAAGTCCTACGGTTATGAGTGGAACGAAGTGTTCCAGAGCATTGATGTGCATCCACTGGGATCGGCATCGATCGCACAGGTCCACCGGGCGGTTCTGAAGACTGGGGAAGATGTTGTCGTCAAAGTTCAGAGGCAGGGGATCTATAAGGTAATGTCCAGAGATATCAGTCTACTCCACAAAGCGGCAAAGCTGGTCCCGCCAGGTACGATCAAGGACATGGTGGATATTAACATGGTTCTGGACGAGCTCTGGACTGTCACCCAGCAGGAGATGAATTTCCTTCTGGAGGCAGCCAGTATGGAAGAATTTGCCCAGCGCAATCAGGATGTGGCTTTTGTTACAACGCCTCGGCTCTATCGCGAATATACGACCAACCATGTGCTAGTGATGGAATATATTGATGGATTTGCAATCAACGATAAAGAAAATCTGCTGGCAAATGGCTATGATCTGAATGAGATTGGAACAAAGCTTGTAGATAATTACATTCGCCAGGTTATGGAGGACGGTTTTTTTCATGCTGATCCGCATCCAGGCAATGTGCGTATCCGTGATGGAAAGATTGTTTGGATCGATATGGGAATGATGGGAAGACTTACCGAGCGTGACCGGGAACAGATCAGCAATGCAGTCAAAGGTGTGGCAGAGAATGACATCGGTCTGATCCAGGAAGCGGTGATGGCACTTGGCGAGTTCCGTGGAAAGCCGGATCAGAGCAAGCTGTATGAAGATATCAATAATCTGATGGCAAAATATGGAACGATTGATATGGGTGATATCGATATTGCGGAAGTTATGCAGGATCTGATGGAAGTGATGAAGGAAAATAAAATTTCTATGCCTCATGGACTTACTATGCTTGCAAGAGGACTCGCCAATATGGAAGGTGTGCTTGCCGAGATCAGTCCGCAGATCAACATGGTTGAGATTGCGGCGGCACGGATGAAGGAGAGCTTTCTGACGAAGGAACAGTGGAAAAAAGAGATAAAGAATGATGCAAAAAGACTGTATCGTTCTCTTCACAAGGCAATGGATATTCCTTCCCTTGCAGCAGACATCCTGCAGGGTCACATGAAAGGACAGACCAGAGTCAATCTGGATCTTCATACTTCGGATGAGCTTTCCGGGTTGCTCAGGAGGTTGGTGCGGAATATTGTAATGGGGCTGTGGGTGATGGCACTTCTGATCAGTTCCAGCATTATCTGTACAACCAATATGCAGCCAAGGTTGTGGGGGATTCCGGCAATCGGTGCGTTTGGATATCTGATGGCATTTGCTATTGTAATGTATGTTTTTATCAAACATATCTTTTCAAAAAAATAAATAAACAGGGGGAAAAGAGATGCGGAAGGAGTTTTATACAGGGCATCTTTTTGATGTATATCGTTATTTTGGAGCGCATAAAGAGGGTGAAAATTTTATTTTCCGTGTGTTTGCGCCATCGGCAAAAGGAGTGTGCGTATTTGGAGAATTCAGTAACTGGACAGAGATCCCGATGTATCAGGAGGAACAGAGCGGTGTATATGTGTCAGAGCCGATTCCGGCGAAGACTGGTCAGCTGTATAAGTACTGCATTTACACAGCAAATGGCGGAAGGGTAGAGCACTGTGATCCATATGGCTTCCAGATGGAATTAAGACCAGGAGATTGCTCAATCTTAACGGATCTTTATAGTTATAAATTTAAGGATGAAAAATGGATGAAGAACCGGACAGTCGGATTTGACAGTCCGGTCAATATCTATGAGATCCATGCAGGATCCTGGAGAAAAAAAGGAGAAGGGCAGACCGACTGGTATACTTATATTGAGCTTGCAAAGCTTCTGATTCCTTATGTAAAAAAGAATCATTATACTCATATTGAGATGATGCCGCTTTCCGAGCATCCTTTCGACGGATCCTGGGGATATCAGAATACCGGATTTTTTGCGCCGACCGCACGTTATGGAACACCGGATGAGCTGAAAAAATTTGTGGATGAGTGTCACCAGGCAGGAATTGGTGTGATCATGGATTTTGTTCCGGTACATTTTGCAGTCGATTATTATGGACTGAAAGAATTTGACGGAACCTGTCTGTATGAATATCCAAATGTGGCAGTAGGTGAAAGCGAATGGGGAAGCTGTAATTTCATGCATTCCAGAGGGGAAGTACGATGTTTCTTACAGTCGGCAGCAAATTACTGGCTGAGTGAGTTCCATTTTGACGGAATCCGTATGGATGCAGTCAGTCGTCTGATCTACTGGCAGGGTGACGAGGCCAGGGGTGTTAACGGAACGACACTGGATTTTCTGAAGGTGATGAACCAGGGACTAAAGTCCCTTCATCCGACAGCCATGCTGATCGCAGAAGATTCCACCAATTTTCCAGGTGTTACCAAACCGGTTGACCAGGGAGGACTTGGTTTTGATTACAAGTGGGATCTTGGCTTCATGCACGATACACTGGAATATTTCCAGAGTGCACCAGAATACAGAAGCAGAGATTATCATAAGCTGACATTCTCGATGATGTATTATTATAATGAGCATTTTTTGCTGGAATACTGTCATGACGAAGTGGTACATGGAAAGGCAACGATTCTCCAGAAGATGAACGGAGAATATGAGGATAAGTTCCCACAGGCAAGAGCTATGTATCTGTATATGATGGCGCATCCTGGTAAGAAGCTGAATTTCATGGGAAATGAATTCGGTCAGCTTCGCGAGTGGGATGAAAGCCGCGAGCAGGACTGGGATATCCTAAAATATCCGCTCCATGATGCATTTCACTGTTATATGATCGAACTGAACCGTATCGGTCAGGAAAATGATGCATTCTGGCATGATTATGATCCGGAGAATTTCAAATGGCTGGACTGCCATCAGGAAGAACGCTGTATCTATGCGATCAAAAGAAAAGGAAAAAATAAGAACTTTATCGCGATATTCAACTTCTCAGACGAAGAACAGGAAGATTACGAACTGGATACCGAAGAAGAAGGAAAACTCAGTGTGATACTGGATACGGACTGGAACGAATATGGAGGAAATACAAAAAAGAAAAAGACATTGCCGGCAAAAGCAAAAAAAGGGACGCATGTGACGCTGGACCTGCCACCGTTTTCGGGGATTTTGCTGATGAGTTAGGTGATGGGAAAGGGACGCCCGGGGCAGAACGATATTTCTGCTTTCGGGCGCGCTTTCGCTCCGCAAAAAACGCAGCGGTACTAAGTTCGGTGATACCGCAAGCGTTATCCCCTCACTAAGTGCCGGCGTTTTTTGAGGGCCCGCCAGCAGAATTATCGTTCTGCCCCGGGCTGTGCTATGACACCAGAACCGCATCGGCGAAGGGGGGAAGACGGCACCATACTAAGCGCACAAAAAACTAATACCAGGGGGGACGGCATCCGCTGCGCATCGCCTGGATGTGGCGTCTGACGGGAAGTGATGGCAATGGATTTGCAGAAGTACTGGAGGTATATTGATAAGGTATAAAGTTTACGTTCCTGAGCAACCTATCACACTGAAATTAAAATAGTATTTTCCCAGTGCGGCAGCGAAGCGCCTCCGCACAACTTGTACTGGAGCGACAAACGCAAGCACCCATGCATTCGGAATGAACCCCATCGGAAACGTCGGTACTTAGTGAGAGGATGTCGTCAGACATCATCGAACTTAGTATCCGCTACGTTTGCGGACTAAGCGCGAGCGGGGGTGAATCCGAATACATGGGTGCGTAACTTTGTCAACCACCTACAACTTACAAACCTCCCTGTCGTAAGTCATCAGCCCGTTTATTTCATCTTCGATGTCGGAGAGTTGTGTATATACTGCTCCGCACAATCCCTGTTCTTTGAGGGGGTCGATTTCTTCAGATATAAGTTTATGATAGGCTGCCTGGAATTCTTCCTGTGAAGAGCAGATTTTATATCCGTATGTCTTGCCGGAGCAGGTATGTCCTTTGACCTGGCAGGTGTAGCCTCCGTATTCGGAAATGACGAAAGCGCGGTCAGATGGAGTTACGAACTGCTTTGCAAAGTAGTTATGTTCACTTTTGAAATCTCCCTGCCGTCTGTCAAACCATCCGCTGGCGGAATCGATGAGCCGGGTGTCATCCAGTTCGCGGAATAAGGCAGTGAGCTTTTTTGAATCAAACTGTCCCCAGCCTTCATTGAAGATTACCCAGGTGCTGATGCATGGGAATGCTTTTAGGGCAGTGACAGTTTCTTTGCATTCACGGATGAATTCTTCTCTGCCATGTACATTTTTCCTGCCGAAGAGAGGATGAATCCGGTCACTGGTGTGAAGCTTGAATTTTGGAAAGAGTGCAGGCAGCCAGGTCATGAACGGAGCATTGTAGGTGCCACCGTTTACCATGTCCTGCCAGACGATCATTCCAAGGCGGTCGCAATGATAATACCATCTTGCAGTCTCGACTTTTACATGTTTACGGATCATGTTGAAGCCGAGATTTTTCATGGTTTGGATATCATAGATCAGCGCTTCATCAGATGGCGCAGTGTAAAGCCCGTCCGGCCAGTATCCCTGATCCAGGACTCCATTCAGAAAAAGTGGTTCATGGTTCAGGCAGAAGCGGGGAAGTCCTTTTTTATCCGGTTCGATGGTAAAGGTACGCATTGCAAAATAGCCGGTGACTTTATCTTCGCCTGCCTGTATCTCAATTGTATAAAGATAAGGATCATCAGGATTCCAGGGATGCATATTGTTGACGTCACAGTAGCAGGAGTAACAGCAAAGAGAGTCAGACTGATTGGTGCAGATCCCTTTGGAAATCAGGCGACCGTCCATGTCTCTGACGTGACAGACAACCGCTTCGGCATCGCTGCATCCGGAAATCGGATGATTTAAAAGAAGGGATACGTGTACCGTCTCTTTTTCATATAAAGGGGTGAGTTCCAGTTTTTTGACATAGACAGCCGGAACCCATTCCATCCATACTGTCTGCCAGATTCCACTCTGGGCGGTGTAGAACATTCCGCCACGCTTTAATTTCTGTTTTCCAACACTGTGATAAGAAGTGTCGGAACGGTCTTCAATGTGTACAGTCAGAGTGTTGCAACCCACCTGCAGAGCATCTGTGATATCAGCAGAAAATGGAAGATATCCGCCGATATGTGAGACAACTACTTTTCCATTTACCAGAACTTTCGCATACTGATCGACTGCACCAAAATGCAAGATGCACCGGGATCCGTCGGAAGGAAGGCGCTTGACCGACAGCAGGCGCTCACAGAGCATTTTTTCGCGCGGCTTTAACTGGAAACCGGCACCGGAAAGAGGGGCTTCCGGAGAAAAAGGAACGAGAAGAGTTCCTTCTTTGGTTATGGTATTTTTTTCTGAAAGAACTGTGTAATTCCATTCTCCATTCAGGTTGATATATTGATCGCGGATCATTTGCGGACGTGGATATTCTTCCAGTATGTGCTGCGGATCAAGAGCTTTTCCCCAACGGGTAGTCAGTGTCTGATGGGAAGCTTTTCTGGGAAAGATCCGTACACTTGCAAGTGCTGCTAAAAGATTCATAAAAAAACCTCTTTCGTTAAATATTCTTATAGTCTATTGTACCATGTGACAACAAAAACACCGCACATTTTATAGAAATTTTAGAAATGAAAACAGTAGGGAAAAACGGATTGTAAAAAAGAAAGAATCAGTTTATCATAAGAATATAAGAAAAGATGAGCTGTGAGAACACAGACAAAGAGCAGGCAGGAGGAAAGACCGATGAAAATAGTTTTAGATACACATGCACATACCATTGTCAGCGGACATGCATACAGTACGATACGTGAGATGGCACAGATGGCGAAAGAGAAAGGACTGGAGGCATTTGCACTGACTGAACATGCACCGCAGATGCCGGGAACCTGTCATGAGTTCTATTTCCAGAATCTGCATATCGTACCGCGTGAAATGTACGGCGTGAGACTGTTCATGGGTGTGGAACTGAATATTATGAATGAAAAGGGAGAGGTTGACCTTCCGGAGAGCACACTTTGCCAGATGGATATTGCAATTGCAAGTATTCATGGACCTTGTTATAAAGGCGAGCGGACGGAAGAGGCAATCACGGCGGCATACCTTGCGGCAATGGAGAATCCGCTGATTCACATTATTGGACATCCGGATGACGGAAGATATCCGGTGGATTATGAACAGCTGGCCAAAAAAGCAAAAGAGACAGGAACCGTTCTGGAGGTAAATAACGGTTCGTTAAGACCTGGCGGATTCCGCGTGGATACCAGGAAAAATGATTTAAAAATGCTGGAATACTGTAAGAAATACGAAGTTCCGGTTACGATGGGAAGCGACGCACATATGGATGTAGATCTTGCAGATTACAGTTATGCGCTTCCGGTGATCGAGGAGAGTCATTTTCCGGAAGAACTGATCGTTAATACTTCTGCAGAGCTTCTGAAATCATGTATTCAGTATAAACGGAATATGTGGAAACAGAAAAAAGTGAATTGTTAATACGTCATTTACGTTAAAAAAGCCTGGATGAAAGATAGAGAAAAGACTTGATATCTAGTTTTTAATACTATATAATATCTATATTGAGGTGAAAAAGAATGACGATAAATACGGAAGATTTATTAAACAGTATCCTGGAAAGTGTCGGCAGAATTGATTATATTCATCCGGTAGATATTCCGAATATAGATTTATATATGGATCAGGTAACAACTTTTATGGAGGAACAGCTCAGTTCGACGAAGCGTTATGAGGATGATAAGATCCTGACGAAAACGATGATCAATAATTATGCGAAAAACAATCTGCTTCCGCCTCCGAACAAGAAAAAGTATTCCAAAGAGCACCTTCTGGTTTTGATTTTTGTCTATTATTTTAAGAACCTGCTCTCAATCAAAGATATTGAGATTTTGTTAAAGCCACTGACAGACAAATATTTTGCTGTGGATTCGGAATTTGACATGGAAAGTATCTATGAAGAAGTCTGTAAGATGGAAAAAAGCAGGATCGGAGAGTTGCAGGATAGTATTCGTAAGGCGTATGAGACTGCTGAGCATTCTTTTGTATGTGTGGATGATGAAGAAAGAGAACAGCTTCAGAAGTTTGCCTTTATCTGTAATCTCAGTTTTGATGTGTATGTGAAAAAGCAACTGATTGAAAAAATGGTGGACGAACTTCCAAAGCCGGATAAGAAAAAATAAAAGCGTTAGCTTTTTTAAGAAGAATAAAAAAGGAACGGATTTCAGATTTTGAAATTCGTTCCTTTTTACTATTATCTGTTTGGCAATAGCTGTTACTACCAACTCCTGCCGATGTCTGTAAAATTAAGATTCAGATTCTTCAGCCCCCGCCTGAAGTCTCTCAAATACCATATCGTATCCATCATTACCATAATTAAGAGAGCGGTTTACGCGGCTGATTGTTGCTGTGGAAGCACCAGTCTTTTCTGCAATCTCCAGGTATGTTTTCTGATCACGTAGCATCTTAGCTACTTCAAAACGCTGTGAAAGCGATAAAAGCTCATTGATCGTGCAGACATCTTCAAAGAATGTGTAGCATTCTTCTCTGCTTTTCAGACTGAGAACGGCATCAAATAAAGAATCGACCGCTTCTGTTCTGATTTTTCTACTCATTATATTATCCCTCCATGACAAATAATCAATAAGAGTGTGACATAAACTGCCCCACTCATTCATACAATGACATATTAGCACATTAAAATTTTAAAGTCCAGATATTTTGCAAAATTTTACAGATAAGAAAAAAGGAGCTGGATTTTTCTATTTTTACGACGAAAAATAGAGACGAGAGATTCTTTGACACCCTACTTTTTTTATAATATAATGATGCAATAGAGCCTCGAGAGAGGAGAAGAAAGAGGAACAAAAATATGAGTATTTATGATACATTAAATGACAGACAGCAGGAGGCTGTTTTCCATACAGAGGGCCCGCTTCTGATCCTTGCCGGAGCAGGATCCGGTAAGACACGTGTCCTTACACACAGGATTGCCTGGCTGATCGATCAGATAGGTGTGAACCCATGGAATATCCTGGCGATCACATTTACGAACAAGGCAGCCGGGGAGATGCGTGAGAGAGTGGATCAGATTGTTGGATTCGATTCGGAGAGTATCTGGGTGAGCACCTTCCATTCAATGTGTGTGCGGATCCTGCGCAGATATATTGACCGGCTTGGGTATGATACAAATTTTACGATTTATGATGCAGATGATCAGAAGACACTGATCAAGGATGTGTGTAAATATTTGCAGATTGATACGAAAATGTTTAAGGAACGGTCGCTTCTTAGTGCGATTTCTTCTGCAAAAGATGAGCTTGTCACACCGGAAGAGATGACACTTCGTGCGGAAGGGGATTGGGCGAAAAAGAAGATTGCACAGGTTTATACCGAGTATGAAAAGCAGCTAAAAGCTAACAATGCACTCGATTTTGACGATCTGCTTTTAAAGACGGTACAGCTTCTTCAGACACAGCCGGACGTGCTGGAGTATTATCAGGAAAGATTCCGTTATATCATGGTGGATGAGTATCAGGATACGAATACGGTACAGTTTAAGCTGGTAAGCCTTCTTGCCGGTAAGTATCAGAATCTGTGTGTAGTTGGTGATGACGACCAGTCGATCTACAAATTCAGGGGTGCGAATATCATGAATATCCTGAATTTTGAAAAAGAATATCCGAATGCGAAAGTGATCAAGCTGGAACAGAATTACCGTTCCACATCCACAATCCTGAACGCCGCAAATGAAGTGATCCGTCACAATACAGGACGAAAAGAGAAGTCGCTCTGGACCGAGAATGGTGAGGGTGAAAAGATTCAGTTCCGTCAGTTTGATTCTGCTTACGATGAGGCAGATTATATTGTCAGTGATATCAAAGACAAGGTGAACAGTGGAAAAAGAGAATATAAGGATTTCGCTATTTTATACAGAACCAATGCGCAGTCACGTATATTCGAGGAAAAGATGGTGGTATCCAATGTTCCGTATAAGATCGTTGGTGGAGTAAACTTCTATGCAAGACGCGAAATAAAGGATCTGCTGGCATATTTAAAAACAGTAGATAATGGAAAAGATGATCTGGCAGTACGGAGGATCATCAATGTACCGAAGAGGGGAATCGGACTGACAACTATCGGAAGGGTGCAGGATTATGCAACGGAACGGGAGATCAGTTTCTATGAAGCAATCCTGGCTGCAGGATCGGTTCCGGGAATCGGACGTGCGCTTGGCAAAATCGAATCCTTTGTAGCCCTGATTGAGCATTTTAAAGCCGAAGGCGAACGTATGAGTGTAGCGGAATTGATGGATGAGATTATCGATGCAACTGGATATGTAGAAGAACTGCAGGCAGATTCTGATGAAGAAGCAGAAAGCCGTCTGGAAAATATTGAAGAGCTCCGGAATAAAATTGTTGCATATGAGGAGTCCTGTGAAGCAGAAGATGAAAAATCGACACTTTCCGGTTTTTTAGAGCAAGTGGCATTGGTTGCAGATATCGACAGTCTTGATGAGGAGACGGACTATGTGGTGCTGATGACTTTACATAGTGCGAAAGGCCTGGAATTTCCACACGTCTATCTCGCCGGCCTGGAAGATGGGATTTTCCCAAGCTATATGACGATCACGGCAGATGATCCGGCAGAGCTGGAAGAAGAGAGAAGACTCTGTTATGTGGGAATTACCCGTGCAAAGGAGAATCTGACGCTGACCTGTGCAAGACGACGGATGGTGCACGGTGAGACACAGTATAATAAGATGTCCAGATTCTTAAAAGAGATTCCGCTGAGTCTGCTTTCTACCGGTGCCCTGTTCAAAAAAGAGCAGACAGAGGAGGAACCAAAGGTATCTGCTTACCGTCAGGCAAAGCAGGCATTTGCGACAAAAGCGTTCGCAGCGACAAAGCCTGCACAGCAGTTTACTGTGACCAAGGGAAAAGGTCCGGGATATGATGTGGGGGACAGAGTGCGTCATATTAAGTTTGGGGAAGGTCTGGTGACACAGATCACAGAAGGCGGACGAGACTATGAAGTGACTGTGGATTTTGATACGGCGGGCACGAAGAAGATGTTTGCCATGTTTGCAAAACTGCAGAAAATTGACTAAAATTGCACTATGTGCCTAAGAAACACATTCTTTTTCGTAAAATCTGTGCAATATGGTGGAAATTATGCATAGATTTGTGGTATACTAGCTATAAACAATGAGTGAGCCGAAGCAGAGAGTGACGGCAGAAAGGGCGTGTATGGAGATGAACAGAATCGAAGAATTACTTGCAACAACGAAACTCAACGATATGATGCATAAGAAAGATGATGATCAGAAGACAACTGTTCTCTGGATTCTTGCAATTATCGGTGCGGTAGCAGCAGTTGCAGCAATTGCATATGCAGTATATTGTTTCTTTACTCCGGATTATCTGGAAGACTTTGAAGAAGATTTTGACGATGATTTCGACAATGATTTCTTCAGTGATGAAGATGAAGTACAGTAATATTAAGAAAGCAGCGAAGGCAGGAATTGTCAAAGATTCCTGCCTTTTCTATGTGAGGGTATATAGATAGATGAAAAAAGGACAGGTATTAGAAGGATATATAGAAAGGGTAGATTTCCCGAATAAAGGATTTGCCGTGGTAGAGGACGAAGAAAAAAAAGTGATCGTGAAGAATACCGTTCCGGAACAAAAGGTGCGTTTCGCGGTGAATAAGATACGAAAAGGTCAGGCAGAGGGACGGCTTCTGGAAATTCTGGAGCATTCACCGGAAGAATGTCAGCCGGCATGTCCGCATTTTGGAGTCTGTGGCGGATGCACTTATCAGAATCTGCCGTATGAAAAGCAGGTGGAGATGAAGGAAGCGCAGATCCATGCAATGATGGATGCGGCGGTTGATGGTAATTATATCTGGGAGGGTGTTAAAGAAAGCCCGGTCAGAGAGGCATATCGCAATAAAATGGAATTTTCTTTTGGAGACGAATATAAGGACGGACCTCTTGCACTTGGTATGCATAAAAGAGGCAGCTTTCACGATATTGTAAATGTTACAGAATGCAAGATTGTGGATGAGGATTTCAGACGAATTATAAAGGCTGTTCTGGAGTTTGCGACAGATACAGGTCTTCCGTATTATCACAGAATGCGCCATACTGGATTTTTCCGTCATCTTCTTGTGAGAAAGGCAGTTCGCACCGGAGAAATTCTGATTGATCTGGTAACAACATCGGAGGCACAGCTAGATGAAGCCAGACTGGTGGAAAAGCTTACCGGTCTTTCTTATGATGGGAAGCTTGCCGGAATTCTTCATACAACCAACAACAGCCTTGCGGATGTGGTAAAAGATGAAGGAACCAAAATTTTATATGGACAGGATTATTTCTATGAGGAACTTCTGGGACTAAAGTTCAAGATCACACCATTTTCTTTCTTCCAGACTAATTCCCTTGGCGCGGAAGTGCTTTATGAGGCAGCAAGATCTTATATCGGTGAGACGAAAGATAAGGTAATCTTTGATCTCTACAGTGGAACCGGAACGATTGCACAGATCCTTGCACCAGTGGCAAAAAAAGTAGTAGGTGTGGAGATCGTTGAAGAGGCTGTAGAGGCTGCAAAAGAAAATGCTGCTTTAAATGGACTCGATAACTGTACCTTCTGGGCTGGAGATGTGTTGAAAGTAATCGATGATCTGGGTGAAGTACCGGATCTGATCGTATTGGATCCACCAAGAGACGGTGTGCATCCGAAAGCACTGGAAAAGATCATTGATTTTGGTGTGGAAAGAATGGTTTATATTGCCTGCAAGCCGACCAGCCTGGCAAGAGATCTGGAGCTTCTGCAGGGAAGAGGATATCAGGTAGAACGGATTGGGTGTGTGGATCTTTTCCCGAGCACTTATCATATAGAGACAGTATGTTTATTGTCCAAACTCCACTAAGCGAAGCATCATGTGAATGTGAGACTTGACATGGACGAGATGGATTTAACGGCGGCTGAGAGGCGCTAAAGGTCCAGGGGACCTTTGCCCAGCGCGGACCGAAGCGGAGCGTAGACAGTCCGAAGGAGAAAGAAGAGGCAATTATTGGGGCACTGAAAGCATTTCAGATGATTTAAAATCACAAAGAGGAGTGAATTACATGATGTATAATCCACAACTTGATACATTTATCTGCGTTGTAGAAGCTGGAAGCTTTAGTAAAGCGGCAGAAGAATTATATATAAGTGCACCTGCGGTTATTAAACAGATAAATTCTTTGGAAAACAGCTTAGATTTGCAATTATTTGAACGAACACACAGAGGTCTTATTATTACGGAAGCTGGTAAATCGCTCTATCAGGATGCAAAATATCTGATTCAATATTCAAAAGAATCGTTGATACGGGCGCAGGAAGCAATGAATCATAATGAAGAAATCATTCGTGTTGGAATATCTCCGATGACGCCACCGGAAGTTTTTGTGGAACTTTGGCCTAAGATACAGAAAATATATCCGGAGATGAAGTTTAAATTGATTACATTTGAAAATACACCAGAGAATGCAAGAGAGATACTGGCTAATATGGGAAAGAATATTGATGTGATAGCTGGAATCTTTGATGAAACAATGCTTGAACTCAGAGGCTGTGATGGCACTGAGATTTCAAGAGAACCATTTTGTGTGGCGGTATCAATTCATCACAGGCTGGCAAAAAAAGAAAAAATAACACTTGATGATCTGGCTGGAGAAAATCTTATGCTCATGCGAAGAGGATGGAGTTATTATGGCGATATGCTAAGGGATGATATGATGAAAAATCATCCTGAAATCAATATTGTAGACTTTAATCTGTACAATGTAGAAGCATTTAACCGATGCGAAAACAATAATGAGGTATTACTGGCATTCAAGAGCTGGGAAAGTGTTCATCCACTGATCAGAATCATTCCAGTAGAGTGGGATTATACTATGCCGTTTGGAATTCTTCATTCGAAAAAACCGTCCATTAAGGTTAAGCGACTGATAAATGCTATTAACAAGGTAAAATAAAAATTGAATACATGCGAGTAGAAACCTAAAGGTTAATACTGAATAACAAAACGAGACTTCTAATGGAGTCTCGTTTTGTTATACTTTAGCTGAAGTGAAAATGGAGGATACTATATGCAGATAAAGAGGATAGCTCTTGGAGGAATCATCATGACTGTTATCATGTTCGGTGGGTGTAGCACAACAGTCCAGAACCTGGCAATCGGGGAAGAAAAAACGCTGGAAACAGGAAAAACAGAGCAAGAGAGCGTGACAGAGAAGGATATCAATATGAATGAAAAAGAAAGTTTTAATGCAGAGAGTAATATAAATGATGTTATCCATGATTCAGCTTTCGATGATTATGGCAGACTCATATTTCCGGTAGATATGGAAATAGAGGACAATCTGAAATTAAAAGACGTCAGCTCTATTTTGCCGTGGTACAGCGAAGTCAACACCGATAAAACAGTAGAAATCGTAAATTATATGAAAAATCAGGCAATGAATGGTGAGCAGATTTTTTATCCAATATACAGTGAAGAAGAAATGCAGGCAGATGCGGATAAAAAGGATACAGGTTTATTTTTCTTTCGGGGAAATGCAGGAGCAAAAACAACGATTATCAATGCAGGAGGAGGCTTTGTATATGTAGCCGGAATACATGATAGCTTTCCTCATGCCTTAGAATTGTCAAAGAAAGGCTATAATGCATTTGCTCTTATTTATCGTCCAGGAGCACAGACTGCCTGTGAGGATCTTGCCAGGGCAATTGCGTTTTTACATGAAAATGCAGAGAAACTACAGATTGATATGACGGATTATTCTCTCTGGGGTGGCTCAGCAGGAGCAAGGATGGCGGCCTGGCTTGGTTCTTATGGAACAGCTTACTTTGGAGAAAAAGAATATCCTGCACCGGCTGCGGTGATTATGCAGTATACAGGACTTTCCCAGGTGACAGGAATGGAGCCGCCAACCTATGCCTGTGTCGGAACAAGTGACGGAATTGCATTATACAGAAGTATGGAAAATTATATTTCCCAGATACAACAAAATGGCCCAAATACAAAAATAGAAGTATTTAAAGGCCTTTCTCATGGATTTGGATTGGGAGAGGGGACTGTAGCAGAAGGATGGATTGATCGTGCAATATCTTTCTGGGAAGACAATATGAATGCTTTAGATAAGAGGTAGGATATGAAAAATAAACGATTTACAGCAAAAATATTGATAGATATAGGAATGACGATATGTTTGCTTCTTCTTATGCCATATAGTCTGCTCAGCGAGACTGCACATGAGTGGATTGGTATGGCGATGCTTGTGCTTTTTATCGCACATCACATGCTGAATCGTAAATGGCTGTTATCTATAGGAAAAGGAAAATATAACGCATTCAGAGTTATTCAGACCGTACTGGTTATCATCATGTTTATTCTGATGATGGGTTCTATGATAAGTGGAATATTGTTATCTAATTATATATTCAAATGGATAAAGATTTCCGGAACATATATGACAGCCAGACAGATACATATATTTTGCGCATACTGGGGACTGGTGGTGATGTCATTACATCTCGGATTTCATTGGAATATAGCGGTAGCAATGGCAGGACGATTATGGGAACATCCATCCGTCATCAGAACATGGGCAGCAAGATCTGTCGCAACCACAATTGCAGGTTATGGTTTATATGCATTTTACAGGAGACAGATAGGAGATTATCTGATTATGAGGATGCATTTTGTATTTTATGATTATGAAAAGGGGATCTTTCCTTTTCTGCTGGATTATCTGGCAGTAATGATATTGATAGCATTTATTGGATATTATAGTGGAGTGTTTCTAAAGAAAACAGGTAAGAGAAAACGAAAAGGTTCATACTGGAAGAAGGTGGTGTATTTATGGAAAAGCGGAAATTAGTACTTACAATTATTGGAGTTGTTATTTTAGCAATGGTAATCATGGTATATATCTACTTTTCAAAACCTGGCAGGGATGAATTGGAAAATGTTACGCTGGGAAGCGAAGAATACCGGGGCTTCCTCCTGGATAATGTTCTTCATTCTCCAAATGAAGGGGACATTCATTACAATGTATATATTTCGGATGCATATGACGGGACAAAGGAATATGCACTATATGTAACATTACCCGGATATCAGGGATTATATTTTCAGGGCGTGGGAGAAAATATCCGGACAGAAGATTTTGGATTTGAAGCACAGAAGTATATTACCGATATGATTATTGTAGCTCCACAGTTAAATGACTGGGGACAGACATCAGCAGATCAGACAATTGAACTGACACAGTATTTTCTGACGCATTATATTATTAATCCATCGAAAGTATATATTAATGGTTATTCCGGAGGAGGAGAAACCCTGTCACTGGTATTGGCAAAGCAGCCGGAATTATATACAGCGGCACTTATGTGCAGCTCTCAGTGGGATGGTGCATATGAGCCGGTTGTGGAGATGAAAACGCCGGTATATTTTGTGATTGGCGAAAGCGACGAATACTATGGATCAGAACCTTTTAAAGAGGCATACCAGCAGATACATGAGCTTTACAAAGAACAGGGATTATCGGAATCAGAGATTGATAAACTGGTGGTACTGGATGTAAAAGATAAAGATTACTTTGAAGGAACACCGGTCACTTATCAGCATGGCGGCGGCTATCTGTTTTGTCGTGACAAAGAAATTATGGGATGGCTGTTCAATCAGTAAGAACCAGAATAAACCGAAAGGTTAAGACTGAAAAACTTATCGAAACTTCTCAAAGGAATCTATCAGTATTATAGTATGAATGTAAGATGAATGAAAGAAAACAAGGAGGATACGACAATGGAATATATTTCATTAAATAATGGTGTAAAAATGCCAATACTGGGATATGGCGTATATCAGGTAACAAAAGAGGAATGTGAAAGATGTGTGCTTGATGCTTTAAAAGTTGGATACCGGGCGATTGATACAGCACAGAGTTATTTTAATGAGGAAGAGGTTGGGAATGCAATCCAAAAGTCAGGCATTCCAAGAGAAGAAATCTTCCTTACAACAAAGGTGTGGATTGAACATTATGGATATGAAGAAGCAAAGAAATCAGTTCTTGAATCCATGAAAAAGTTAAAGACAGATTATCTGGATCTGGTATTGCTTCACCAGCCATTTTCAGATGCTTACGGTGCTTACCATGCATTGGAAGATCTGTACGATGAGGGAAAAATCAGAGCAATCGGAATTTCCAACTTTTATGTAGACAGAATGGTTGATTTTGCATCCTTCAACCGCATTAAACCTATGGTAAATCAGGTGGAAACCCACATCTTCAATCAGCAGAAAGAGATGAAGGAATGGGCAGACAAATATGATATCCGGTTAGAAGCATGGGCACCATTCGGTGAGGGCAGAGGAGGCACCTTTGAGAATCCTGTCATCGCAGAGATTGCAGAAAAATATCAGAAGACTCCGGCACAGGTTATGCTTCGCTGGCATATTCAGAGAGGGGTAGTGGTTATTCCGAAATCAACACACATTGAGAGAATGGAAGAAAACTTTAATGTTTTTGATTTCACACTTTCTGATGAAGATATGAAGACTATTGCAGAACTGGACAAGAAGACAAGCTCCTTCTTCTCGCATCAGGATCCGAATATGGTGGAATGGTTCGTGAAGATGGTTGAGGAAAGAAAAAAGAATAATGACAGTTCAAAAGAAAAAAGGAACTGGTAAGCATAAGAGGAAAAATCAATGAAAGTATTACTTGTCAATGGCAGTCCACACAAAAATGGCTGTACTTATACAGCTCTTTGTGAAGTATCCAGTGCATTAAATGAAAATGGTATAAGTACAGATATTTTCTGGATTGGAAATAAGCCGATTTCAGGATGTATTGCCTGCAGAAAATGTCAGGAAAAAAATAAATGCATCCTGGATGATATCGTGAATGAATTTCTGGAAATAGCAGGGGATTATGATGGATTCGTATTTGGAACTCCGGTACACTGGGGTGGTGCAGGCGGTGCAATCACATCCTTTATGGACAGAGTCTTTTATGCCGATTTAAACGGTGGCGGCGACAGATTCCGCCTGAAACCTGCCGCTGTGGTAATTTCAGCAAGAAGGGCCGGAACAACGGCCACATGGGACCAGGTAAATAAATATTTTGGTCTGATGCAGATGCCGATCATTACATCGAGATATTGGAATATGGTACATGGGACGAATCCGGATGAAGTAAAACAGGATCTCGAAGGAATGCAGGTTATGCAGATCCTTGGAAACAATATGGCATATTTCATTAACTGTAAAAATGTTGCGACAAAAATGGGAATTGAAATGCCAAAGGCACCGGATTTTGTATTTACCAATTTCATCCGATAGAAATTAGCGTGACAAACATTTTATACAACAGGAGGTGACCTTAGAATGAAAACAAAGAAAATAGCAGCAGTACTCTTAACATGCATCGTGGCAATCGGTTTGATGGCAGGATGTGGAGCAAGCAATACAAACCAGTCTGCTTCTAATAATGACAGCCAGTCTACAAGTACAAACCAGTCTGGAAATGAAGAAGCGGATACAAATTCCGAAAACACTACAGATACAACAGAAAATACATCAACAGGAAATGGAAAAACATTGGTTGTATATTATTCAGCTTCAGGAAATACAAAAGATGTTGCTGAAAAGATAGCAAAAATTACAGAGGCAGATCTGTTTGAAATAGAGCCTGTGGAGCCATATACAGATGATGACCTTGACTGGACAGATGATGACAGCCGGGTGTCAAGAGAACATGATGATGAGAGCTTAAGAGATGTGGAACTGGTGTCTACAACAGTTGATAACTGGGATTCATATGATACGGTATACATTGGCTATCCTAAAATGGAGTACAGTTTATAGTAGTGTATAGCGTGTACCAAGTTATAATTATGGGGTTGAAAATAACAGTATACACAGATAATGTGGAAAAATGTGTATGACGTTTATATAGAAAATAACATTGAAAAAGAAATTCAAGAATGGGTAAATTCATTAAATTTAAAATAGAATAATAATTACATGAGTGACAGAAGATAAGAATCTGAATTCCCTGTCACTTTTATATTATTTGATAAGAAAAAAGAACTGGTTTATATCCGATAAGAATATAGACTGGTTCTTATTTTTTATATGCTATTATATACACAGGGAGTCGGGGAATGTCGAACTATAGCAAGCCGGAAAAGAAAGCATTGATATCGGTATGAAAGAGTTTTGCAAGTGCAACTAATTCAGATGCCTTAATGTTCATGCGATTTGTTTCCAGTTTGGCATAGGTACTTTTGGTGATGGAGATACCCATAAGATTTAATTTTGCAACTACTTGGTCTTGAGTCATATTGTTTTTATATCGAATTGCTTGGATATTTTTACCAATATCCATATCTGGTCTAATCTTTTGCATAATGATGAACTCCCCTTATAAAATAAAAAGTTTCGTAATACAGAAACATATATATTGATTCTAAAGAATTTAAATTTTATAATGTTTCGTAATAAGGAATTATTTTTAACAGGAAGAGGTAAAAGTATAATGGATGTGGAGATGGAAAAGAGAAAATTTTTAAATCTATGTGGCAAAAGAGATCGAGCATTATTGTCAGATGAAAAAAGAATGACATTGGGGGATATGGAACGATTGACATATCTGACAGAATTTTTTGAACTGGAGAACTATGGAATCGCCTTATGGAAAGAATTTGGTGATGATGTAAAAGAGCCATTTGAAGCGATGATGAAAATGTTAGATGAGCCGGAGTGCATAGAAGATCGATGGCTTGATGACGAAGCAAAAGGGGAAAAGTGGTTGTTAGAATTTCAGGAACTGGCATTAACGGAAGAATACAGGGAATGGATTCGAAATTATATCGATAAAAAATATGAAGAAAGAGGATTACCATATCCGACAGGAGCAGACTTCGATTAAGAGGTCTGCTTTTTTCTGGTCTTTTGGGAGGTGATAAGAGGTGGAAGTAAGTATTTATGAACTCTTGGCGGCAGCAAGAGAATCGGCTAAATCTGATTATATAAAAGGGGACAGCATTTTGTGTGAGAAGAGATTTCATCCAGATACCCATTACATGGTAGAAATAGAACTGCTGAAAAATGATAACAAGCTGGGAAAAAAGGGCAATTATATACGGAAGTTTTTGACAGAACCGGAGTATCTTCCCATTTTACAAAAGCAGGAAAAACATCTCATAAAAATAAAAAGACAGGCAATTGTTCAAAAAGGAAACTTGCGATATATCCCTCCCCCGGACAGGCTGGACCGCCGCCGGGAGAGGGATCTTTTATAACCGGCTGGGAAGGAACAGTAGTGTTCCTCTGGCGATAGTGGTATAAAAAAGCCAGATTTTCCGCAGGTTTTGGGACGCTGGAACATAGAAAAGTGTTCACGAATGGCACTTTTGCAACGATCCGTTGCAGCAGTGACAACATTTTTGACCTTACGTTAAACAGAAAAAATGAAAGGATGTGATTGCGATAATCATAGGAATTGATCATGGCTATTATGCCATTAAAACAAGACAAGTGTCTTTCCCAAGTGGAATTATTGGGTATGATTACGAGCCGTATACCATGCAGAATGTTCTGCAATATCAAGGAAAGTATTATGTTTGCGGTACGGGAAGACAGACGCTGGTAAAAAATAAAACGTCCAATGATAATTATTATCTGCTGACGTTGGCAGCCATTGCAGAAGAAATCAAGCATCGGAAAGCGGAACGAAAGACAGAGGTAATTCTGGCTGTTGGACTTCCGCTTTCAAGTTTTGGAAGAGAGAAACAGGGATTCAGGGAGTATCTGTTGCGGAAAGAGCAGCCAGTGCGATTTTTATATGAAAGTGAGTTATATGAGATAACAATAAAAGATGTGAAACTGTTCCCACAGGGATACTCTGCGCTTGCTCTGCATCCAGAGTATCTGAAGAATGAACCGTCTGTTCTGCTTGTTGATATTGGTGGCTGGACCGTTGACCTTATGAGGCTGGACAATGCTGTTCCGAATGCAGCAACGTGCAGAAGTCTGGAACTTGGAGTAATCCGATGTATTGATGAGACAGCAGAACAAGTGCGTAGAAATACCGGACTGTCTGTGACAGAAACTCAAATTGAGCGTGTGCTTCGGAGGGAATCTTGCAGTATGGCAGAGGAGGCCAGACGGATCATACAGGAAAACGGACGGAAATATATAGAAAGAATACTGTCTGCGGTGACAGAATCCGGGTTTGATCTCCGGGCAGTACCCACCGTATTTATGGGGGGAGGCTCCGCAATTTTAAAACGCCACGTGACCGCACAGGACGCGATTTGCCGCCCCGTTTTTATAGAGGACGTCCATGCCAACGCAACAGGGTATGAACGGATTGTAGAGCAGATGTGGACGAGATGACACGCCCGGTATATTCGTTCCGCCCGAACCTGAAAAATCCAGAACACCAGAGGGCATGGGAGAAATTTCAAAGTGTTCCAGAAGGGCAGAAAAGCCAGTATCTGGTTCAGGCAATTCTGGAAAAAGAGGATCGGAAATGGATGGAAGAAGTCATTCAAAAGACGATAAAAGAAAGTGTTCGGGAATTAGGAATATGTGGCACTACGGAACAATTGAAAACGAAACCATCATCGGAAGAAATACCAGATCAGATGATGGATTTTCTATCTCAAATGGAAAATTTGTAAAGGGGGTGAGGCCTATGATTGCACGATACATACATTGTTGGATCTGCTAGGGGTAAGGCAAGAAATGCATCGATATCTTTGGTGGGTATTGTGAATAGCTTTCCATGCGGCTTTGGAGTATGTTGTGTGTAGCAAAAGTGAAAGGAGAAAGGTTATGGCAGAGATGAAAAATATCTGCGGAAAGATCCCGATGGACTTACATGAGAAAGTAAGAGAAGAGATTGAACTCACAGAAAGCAGCACACAAAAATTTTTACAACAGGTCATTGAAGAACATTTCAACAGAGTGGAAGGAAAAGGAGAAATAAGCATGGGAGCAGTAAGAACAGTAGCAGTACAGGTATCAGAGGAATTATTCCAGAGATTAAAAGTAGTCATCGGAAAGAAACACATGAAACAGAAAGACTTCTTAATTCAGATTATAGAAGAAGCACTGGAAAAGGTAGAGGTCGAATGGCAAAGCAAAGAGCAGCCTGAAGAATCCGAACAGACAACTGGAGAATTGGGAACAGAAGAAACTCAACCGGAAGAAAGAACTGAGCCGGAAAGGGAAAGTGAACCAGAAGAGGAAGCCGAACCGGATGGAGAAAGTGAACCGAAAGAGGAAAACAAACCAGAAGGGGAAAGTGAACCGGAAGAGGAAACTGAACCAGAAGGAGAGACTGATCCGGAAGAATCCAAAGCAGAAGAACCAACAGAATGGTAACCAATTGATACAGAATAACGAAGGGCGGTATGAGAGATCATGCCGCCTGTTTTTATCAGCAAAAAGGAGGTTGATAGCCGCAACCATTCAATTTTTTGATCTCTTTAGCGGAATCGGGGGATTTCGTGAAGGCTTAAGACGGGCAGGAAACTTTGTCTGTGTCGGACATTGCGAGGTGGATACTTATGCGGATAAGAACTACCGATTGCTGTTTGATACGGAAGGGGAGTGGTATTGTAATGACGCAAGAACAATCGAACCAGAACGAATGCCAGATTTTGATTTACTCTGTGCAGGATTTCCTTGCCAGGCATTCTCTATCGCCGGAAAGCGAGAAGGATTTGCAGATGCAAGAGGAACTCTCTTTTTTGAAATTGCCCGGATTCTTGAAGCTAAAAGACCCTCGTATTTTATCCTTGAAAATGTTCCCGGTTTGTTATCGCATGACAAAGGCCGGACGTTTTGCACCATCCTCAGTACGCTTTCTGAACTGGGGTACCATGTCGAATGGAAAGTGCTTAACAGCAAGGATTTCGGAGTCCCCCAAGCAAGAAAACGGGTGTATATTGTCGGATATTTTGATTTCCGATGTGCCGGAAAAGTATTACCTGAACCAGAAACAAATGGAGCAGCTCTTGTTCAAGTCCGGGCAGGAAGTCAGGGGAAAAGAGTCTACAGTCCCAAAGGACTAAGCTGTACCCTGACATCACAGGCAGGTGGAATGGGCGGCAAGACAGGATTATATGATGTAGGTGTTCCAATCAAAGAGAATACAAAGCTCGGCTACAAACTTGCAAGAGAAGGGGACAGCATCGATCTGGGTTATGCGAATCTCAACAGCAGGAGAGGAAGAGTCGGACACCAGATCGCACATACCCTGACAACAGGTGTTCAACAGGGAACGCTGCACTTTGTCGATCTTTCACCTCCGCCGGTGGTAACGGAAGAATGCAGAAGCCTGAATACCAGACAATGCGGTGTCCACAAATACAAAGGAGAATGTTCTGGTGTATTAGCAGAGGATGGAGCAAGAGCAGTCTTAACACCAGCAAAAGAGAATGTTCGTCAGAACGGCAGACGTATGAAAGAACCCGAAGAACCGATGTTTACAATTACTGCAACCGATCGTCATGGCATCTTGTATCACGGCAGAATAAGAAGGTTAGTTCCGAGGGAATGTCTGCGACTGCAGGGTTATTACGACTGGCAGATTGATAAGATCATAGACAGCACTTCTGACGCACAGCTTTATAAACAGGCTGGAAACGGAGTAACTGTCAATGTTATCGAGGCAATTGGCAGATTGTTACAAAAGGCAGACTCCGAACTTAACACACAGAAAGTGTCTGAGAAAGGAATCCATTAGGCATGATCGGAATAAAAGACCAATACTTTGGCACAGAAATCGAAATGACAGGGATTACCAGACAACGTGCTGCAGAAGTTGTTGCTGAAATGTTTGGAACAGAAGCATATTATGACGGCACTACTTATGGAGTCTGGTCAGTGATAGATCTGGAAGGAAAAAAGTGGAAATTTATGTCTGATGGGAGCATTTATACACAACGGAAAGTATACGGTCGAATTGTAGACGCAGGTGGAGAATATTCAACAGAAATGGTATCACCGAAATTATCCTATGATGAAATGGGAAAGTTACAGGAAGTAGTACGATGTCTGCGACAGCATGGAGGTTTTGTAAATGAGTCCTGTGGTCAGCATGTTCATGTAGATGCATCGAATCATACACCGCAGAGTCTGAAAAATGCACTGACAATTATGTATGCAAAGGAAGATATCCTGTTCAAAGCACTGAAAGTGCAGGAGAGAAGAGCAAATAGTTATTGTCAGAGGGTGCGACCGGAGGTATTGGAGAAAATCCGAAAAATACCAAATAAATCAATCACAATGGACCGAGTAAGAAATGTCTGGTATGGAGGCAGGGATGGAAGTCATACCCATTATGATCATACCCGTTATTATGCTCTGAATCTTCATGCTGTGTTTTCCAAGGGAACTTTGGAATGGCGTTGTTTTGAAAGCACACTACATGCAGGAAAGGTGAGAGCAAATATTACACTGGCATTAGCCATTTCCGCACAGGCAATCAATCAGAGATCGACACAGATGAAAAAGACACTGATATCAGAAAACCCGGCATTTACATTTCGTACATTTTTATTGAGACTTGGGTTAATTGGAGACGAATATAAAAATGTTCGAAAACATCTGCTGGCAAATCTGGATGGTGATCTTGCGTGGAGATATGATAAAAGCACGTATGAGTGTCTGAAGAAAAATCAAAGGACAGAAGGAGTCAGATAGAGGTGAGAAAAAATGAAAGATAGATATTACTTCGCTTATGGCAGCAACATGAATCTGGAGCAGATGAAGTACAGGTGTCCGGCTGCGGAAGTTGTGGAAAACGTCCGGCTTGAAAATTATCGGCTGGCATTTCGGGGAAGGGCTCCGGGCAATGGGGTAGCAACGGTTCTGCCGGAAAAAGGAAGCTATGTCGAAGGAGTCTTATGGAAAATCACAGAAGCGTGTGAGAAGAGTCTGGATTTTTATGAAGGATTCCCAAGTTTTTATGGGAAAGAATCGATTCGGGTAAAAAATCAGGATGGTGTGGAGAAAGAAGTGTTTGTATATATGATGAACGCTCCGCACAAAGATGTTCCGGCAAAGCCATCGAAATTTTATCTGGATGGAATTCTGGAAGGATGTAAGGATAACCAGATTCCAACGGAGTCTGTCATGGAAGCGGTAAAACGTACCAGACAGGAAGTAAAAAAAGAAAAAAATCGATATGCAAGATAAAACGTACCGCAGAGGAAACATCTTCTGCGGTATTTTACTGAAAAAATCTATTTATAATAGGAAGGAAAAGCACATGAAGGTTAGAAAATTAAAGACCAGAATTGCTGCTTTTGGACTGGCTGTCCTGATGGGCATCAGTACCTTGAGCAGTGCGAATGCGTTTGCGGCCGAACAGACAGGCTCGGAACAGCAGACGGAAGTACAGGCATCTGAACAGGCGGTAACAAGCCAGAAAGATACATCAGTTACAGCAGATGATATCACAAAAGCAGTTTCAGATGATACATTTGCAGTGGAAACCAGTATGGAAGGAATCCATTATGATGCAGAAAAAGAAGATGTTACGCTTGTAAGTATCAAAGATGAGAATGGTGGAGAGTATCATTCAGACAAAGCAGGAACATATATTGCCACTTATATGGTCGTTCCAAAAGATAAGAGTGACAGCTATACCATCACCCGTAAAGTGACTCTGACGGATACCGAAGGACAGGCACATTCCGAAGAAAATGGTGGAGAGAAACAGAAGTCAGATACAGAATCTGAAGATGATTCGGATTCGCCTGTGCAGAACTACACAGAAGTAGAAATTGAAACATCCGAAGAAGATGCATCTGCACAGGCAATCAAAGAACTGAAAGAGGACATCGAAGAGGGAAATGTGATGGTATTGTCTGCGGCTGAAAGAGCTACAAGCAGCGGTTCCACAGTTACATTGACAAAGGGGAGAACTATTTATTATCCAAGTTATATTGGAAATTATCTTACTTGCCTGTTTACAGTCAATGGAAAAATTGCATACTGCCTTCAGTCCCAGAAAGCATCCCCACCGAGTGGAAGTTATGTAGCACAGGTACTGGACAGCAATAAAAATCTGCAGAAAGTCCTTTATTATGGTTATGGCGGGGCAGGAGATCTGACAGGAAGTTATCTGTCTGGAAAAACGGAAGATGAAAAGTATGTGTATACACACATTGCAGCCAGCTATGCTTATGCAGGAGAAGCCGGATTTACAGGGTGTAATTATAATGACCTTGTAAATGCAGGGGTTATCGCATATATCAATTATCTGTTTGGACAGGAAGAACCGCCAAAAGGTGAACTGAGCCTTTCAAGCACAAAGCTGAATGCAGTACGGGATGGAAACATCCAGAAAACACCAAATATCACACTGTCTGGAGATCACAGAAACTATGTGACACTGAGTGTACCAGAAAATGTGACAGCACATAATCTTTCCAAAGGAACAAGTGTTACAAATGGAAAAATCCAGATTTATGGTGGAGATACATTCTATCTGTCCGCAGATTTATTACTGACAGGCAGTTATGCTTCCGGCAACTTATATGGTTCTGTCGGAAAGACATGGAGAACACTGGTGTTGACAACCGGAGATTCCAAGCAGGATATCGGTGTATTTGAAAGCGAAACAGCAGCGCCGGTAAGCTTCAGTGTACAGTGGCTGAATATGACACGCATTGAACTTATGAAGAAAGATGTCAATACACAGAATCCACTGTCAGGAGCAGTTTATGGTATTTATACTGATAAGAAGTGTGAAAATCTGCTGATGACAATGTCAGCAACCGGAACAGACGGAAAAGCAGTCAGCGATTATTTTGATTCTGCACTGAAAACAGTGTACGTGAAAGAGATCACTGCTCCGACAGGATACAAACTGAATACAGAAGTATATAAAGTGGCTGTTACTGCCGGAAAGACAATGACTGTAACAGCAACAGATGAGAGAGTCACCGGAAAGGTGAAAATCGCAAAGATCGATAAAGAAACACTTGCATTTAAAGCGCAGGGGGACAGTGTTCTTCGTGGTGCTGTGTATGGTCTGTATGCAAAAGAGGACATCGTGCATCCGGATGGCACAACAGGGGTTCTGTATAAACAGGACAGCCTGATTGCACAGGGAGTCATCGGAGATGACGGAACACTGGAATTTTCAGAATTATACCTTGGAGAAATGTATGTAAAAGAGATCACTCCACCGGAAGGATATACACTGGATACTACCAAATACGAGGTATCAGTAACTTATGAAGGTCAGGATGTTGCCGAAGTGACAAGAGACCTTACGGTAAAAGAGCAGGTAAAGAAACAGGCATTCCAGTTAATCAAAATCAGTGAAGATGGAGAGCAGACAGAAACAGACCTGGTTGCAGGAGCAGGATTTAAGGTATATCTGATCAGCGACCTGACACAGGTAAAAAATGGAAAACTGAAGCCAGCCAATGGAGAAAGCTATACAGCAAGCGATTTCAAAAATTATGACTTCAGCAAAGAGCAGGTTGCAGTTACTTACGAGAATGGAACAGCCGTACCAGTACCAGAACTGATCACTGATACAAAAGGATATGCAGTCAGCCCGGAACTGCCGTATGGAAGTTATGTTGTAGTGGAAAGTACTACCCCTGAGAATTTGAAAACCATTGATCCATTTGTTGTAAATGTGGAAAATGACAGCAGAGAGCCAATGCAGTGGAGAGTATTTGATGACCGCCCGTTTGAATTTTTGCTGAAAATTGTAAAGAAGGATGCACAGACTGGAAATACTGTTTTAAAGGCTGGTGCTTCTTATAAGATTTACGATGTGACAAATAAGAAATATGTGGAACAGGTTGTTCAGTATCCGAAGAAAGAAAAGATCAGTGTATTCGAAACAAACGAGGAAGGATATCTGATCACACCGCAGGAACTGAAGTGCTCTACCTACCGAATCGAAGAAGTGAAAGCACCGGAAGGATTTGTAAGACAGGGAAGCGAGGAGTCCCTGTATGATGGAACAACGATTATTTCACCATTAGAACAGACTACAAAAGGAACATATAAAGAAAATCCACAGAGTGGTATTGTAATTACAGTATCCTCAAACACTGCACATCAGATTGATCCAGATACAGGAGCTGCGATTGTAGAGGTAGAACAGAAAAACGATGAACAGGTAGGAAGCCTGCTCCTGACGAAAAAGGGAGAACAGCTTACCGAAGTAACCGGAGATTCTGTTCTGGCAAAAGTAAAAGCACTGGTTTCAAAAGTAAGAAATGCCGTATCTGGAAAAGAAGAAACAGGTATTTATAAAGGCTTTAAATATGAAGAAACCGGAGTAGAAGGCGCTGAATTCGAAATATATGCCAAAGATACCATCTATTCACCGGACGGAGCAAAGGACGAAGCAGGAAATCCAGTTGTCCGATATGAGAAAGATGACCTGGTAGCCAAACTGACTACAGATGAAAATGGAACAGCAGTTATCAACAATCTGCCACTGGGAACGTATTATCTGAAAGAAGTTGTAGCAGGAGAGAATTTTGTCCTAAATACAGAACAGAAAGAATTTACCCTGACAGCAGAGGATGATACACAGGCAGTTGTTTATGAAGGCGTTACCTATAAAAATGAAAGACAGAAAGTTTTCGTATCAGTAGAAAAGAAAGATTCTGTCACAGGCGAAAAGCTGGAAGGTGTTATTTTTGGACTGTATGCTGCAGAAGATATTCTTTCTAATCAGGGAGAGGTTCTCGTAGAGAAAGATACCTTGCTGGAAAAGAAAGCAACGGATGCAAAGGGAACACTTACTTTCGACAGTGATCTTCCACATGGAAAATACTATGTCAAAGAGGAAGTCAGAAAAGCTGGATATCTTCCAAATGAGGAAGTATGGAATGTAGATGCAACTTACGAAAATCAGAATCTTGCAAAGATTGAACTGAACAAAGAAGTTGAGAATCAGCCGACAGAAACACGCATTACAAAAACAGATGCAACTACCGGAAATGAGCTGGAAGGAGCCAAACTGCAGGTCATTGATAAAGACGGAAATGTTGTGGAAGAATGGGTAAGCAGTAAGGAAGAACATGTCATTTACGGACTGCCGGAAGGAAGTTATACCTTACATGAGGAACTGGCTCCTTATGAAGATGGCTATGTGTCTGCCAGCGATGTGATGTTTGAAGTCAAAGAAGATGGCAGTGTGACAAAGGTTGAGATGAAAGATGAATATTCCAAAGTGGAAATTTCAAAAACAGACCTTACAACCGGAAAAGAACTGGAAGGGGCAAAGCTTCAGATTATCCGCAAAGACGGAACTGTTCTGGAAGAGTGGATTACAGATGGAAAACCACATTCCGTTGAAAAACTCCCAGTCAATGAAGAACTTACTCTGCGTGAGATCACAGCACCGGATGGTTACGAGATTGCGGAAGATGTCACATTTACATTGAAAGATACAATGGAAGTCCAGAAAGTAGAAATGAAAGATGCCAGAACACCGGAGAAAACAACAGAAAAAACAAATGCACCAAAAACAGGTGATAACCAGAAAATATGGGCGTTTGTTCTGCTTGCACTGGCATCTGCTGGAACAGCTACAGGAGTGACTGTATACCGCAGAAAGAAGTCAAAAATGACAGACAACAAAAAAGAAACAGAAGAAAAATAAAATAAGAATTACAGGATAAACCAATCTGACAGGGCAGGAGATGTGCATAAAGCAGCTTCTGCCCTGTCTGTATATAAGGAGAAGAATGATGAGACGTTTTTATACAGCAGAATCAGTAACAGAAGGACACCCAGACAAAGTATGCGATCAGATAGCAGATGCAATCTTAGATGAATGTCTGCGTTACGATCCATCTTCGAGAGTGGCGTGTGAAGTCCTTGCTACAAGAGGAAATGTGTTTGTAGCAGGAGAAATCACCAGCGGATATGAACCACCAGTGTTTGATGTGATCCGAAAAGTTTTAGAAGAGTGTGGATATTGTACAGATGGGATAGAAATGGATACGTTTGTACACCAGCAGAGTCCAGATATTGCGAAAGCAGTGAGTGTGTCGAAAGAATTTCGGGATAATATCGGCGCAAAATTAAGAGATAGAAGCAGGGGAGCTGGAGATCAGGGTGTTATGGTCGGATATGCGTGTGATGATACTCCGCAGCTTATGCCAATGCCGACTGTTCTGGCACACCGGATCACACGTGAACTTTCGGCTTGCAGAAGAAGCGGATATATCAAAGATATCTTTTCGGATGGAAAAGCACAGGTAACCGTAGAATATGAAGATGGAAAACCAGTGAGACTGGAAAGTGTTGTTGTTTCCTGCCAGCATGGTGCAGAAAAGAGCCTGAAGAAGTTAGATGCCGAGATTAGAGAGAAAGTGCTTCGCTCAGCACTCAGATTACTGCCGCCGGATGAGGATACGAAGATTCTGATTAATCCGTCAGGAAAATTTGTGTGTGGAGGGTTTGATGCAGATACCGGACTGACGGGGAGAAAGCTGATGGTGGATACTTATGGCAGTATGATTCCGCATGGCGGCGGTGCATTTTCGGGAAAGGACTGTTCGAAAGTAGACCGTTCGGCGGCTTATATGGCAAGGTATATCGCCAAAAATATAGTAGCTGCTGAGTTTGCAAGCAAGTGTCAGGTGTCTCTGGCTTATGCAATCGGAGTAGCAGAACCGGTTATGATTGAGGTAGATACCTTTGGTACAGGAAAAGTGTGTGCAGATGATTGTCTGGCGGCAGCAATCCCACTGGTGTTTGGAGTGACACCCGTTCAGATCATGGAATCCCTTCGATTGAATCGTCCGATTTTCCGGCAGACGGCAGTTTTTGGTCATTTTGGAAGAAAGGAGTTTCCTTGGGAGCGGACAGATAAGGTACTGGCTCTTCAGGATACGATTCTGTAATGCCTTGGGTAACAGAAGAAGAGATTCAGGCAGCAAAAAATATGACTGCGTATGAGTATTTGCGAACACATCAGGCACAGAGACTGCAAAAGACAAGAACCAGAAATGAATGGCAGTTGACGGACCATGACAGTTTTAAAATCAATGAATTGTCGAGTAAATGGCATTGGAAATCCAGAGATATCGGGGGAGTGTCTGCACTGCGGTTCCTGATTGAAGTGGATGGAATGAAATTTACAGATGCTGTAAAACTGCTGTGCGAAGAGAGTCCGTCTTTTATTCCGACACAGTCTGCCGAAAAGGAAAAACCACTATTTAAACTGCCGGAGAGATATTGTAATTGCAGACGAATCAGGGCTTATTTAAACCACAGAGGAATCAGCGATGAAGTGATCACATATTGTATTTCACATGAAATCCTTTATGAAAGTGTCCCGTACCATAACGCAGTTTTTGTTGGGAAAGATGAATCCAGAAAAGCAAGATATGCATTCCTGCGAGGAATCTATGAAAAAAACGGGAAGGGATTCAAGATGGAGCAGACCGGGAGTGAAAAAAAGTACAGCTTTTGCATTCCACCTGAAAGAGAAACAAAGCGAGTTGCCGTATATGAAGCGTGTATTGATGCATTGGCACACATGACACTGGAAGAAGGAAAGAGGGATAAATATCGTCTTTCCCTTGGGGGAATCGCTGCTCCGAAAGAAAACGCACTGATACAGAGTGAACGTTTTAAAAAGCCGCCGGACGCACTGGAAGAGTTTCTGAAGAACCATCCGGAAATCAAAGAAATTGAAATATGCACCGATAATGACTTTGCCGGGAGATGGGCGAAAGAACAGATGAAAAAACATTACGAGGGAACGTATCAGATTATCTGCAATCTGCCGGAAAAAGAAGGGGAAGATTATGCAGACCTTGCGAAAGAAAAAAAGCAGGCAAATAAATGCAGGGACAGACCATTGGAAAGAAGGTGATAGAGAATGGAAGAAAAAGGAACGATGCACGTACATCTGTTGACGGAGCTGACTGGAAATCTTTATTCAGAAGAATCCGAATGGGAAGAAGAGTGGTCGGAGAGTGATGAATATGGAATGCCATTAGATGGAACAGAACTTGCCGATTATGAAGAAGTCATCCGAGAAGAACTGGAACGCTATGGGGAAGATGATCTCATGCAGTATTTTGACGGAAGTGAGTCCATTCAGGAAAAGATACAAAGTGCAGTTGTTACGATAGAAAACAAAGACGGAATCCTGTACGGCTGTACCAAACTGGAATTAAATGAATTTTTAAGTCAGGAAGAACTACAGGAATTCACCGAATACATTACAGGGCAGTACAGTGACGGGTGGGGTGAAGGATTTGAACAGAGGGATATCAAGGTAGATGGTGGAACGATGAATGTGCATTTTTGGCATCCTAATATGGAACAGCCGAAAATGTATGAAAAGAAAACAGAGCAGATTCCGACAAAGCCTGAGAAACAACGTCCCAAGTTACAGCTCCTTGGACATGATGGGAATATTTTTTCCATTATGGGCGATGCCTCAACTCTTTTGAAAAAGAATAAACAGACAGCAGAAGCAAAAGAAATGCGTAAAAGGGTATTGGAAAGTGGGGACTATTACAAAGCACTTTTGATTATCAGCGAATATGTAGAAACTGAGTTGAGTCCGCCGCCCAAAGAAAATAAAAAGACAAAGAAGAAAAATCAGCCGGAACGCTGAGAAAAGAAAGGATGATGCCTATGACAAATGGCCTGAGTTTGGAAGAACTTATGAAAGAGGGAACATACCCGGAGGAATATACTGAAGGGGAAAACTGGAAAATATTACATGGAGATACATTAAAACTGGTCAAAGCATTCCAGCCGGGAATCTTTGATGCAGTTATTACCGATCCGCCGTATGCATCCGGTGGAACAAAACAGAATGAAAGAAATCGTACTACAAATCAGAAATACAGCAGTATGAGTGCTGCCAATGCACTTCCGGATTTCGATGGGGATAACAAAGACCAGAGATCTTGGACGCACTGGATGGCTGAATGGCTCTATGATGTGCGGAAAGCCTGCAAGAAAGGTGCTCCGATCTGTCTGTTCATTGACTGGCGTCAGTATCCATCGATTACCGATGCATTGCAGTGGGCAGGATGGATCTGGCGAGGAACAGCGGTGTGGGATAAGGGAAACTCCCGTCCACAGAAAGGCCGTTTCCGCCAGCAGGCTGAATATATTGTGTGGGGCAGTAACGGACCGATGCCGATCAACCGTCCGGTATCTTGTCTGCCGGGCGTCTTCCGATATGGCAATCCGCAGAACCGGATTCATGTGACAGAGAAACCGTTGCAGCTTATGAAAGATGTTATCCAGATTTGTGAACCGAGAGGGCTGATCCTGGACCCGTTTGTCGGAGCAGGAACAACTGTCCTTGCAGCGGTTATGACAGGTTATCGTGCAGTGGGAATTGAGGTAACAGATGCCTACTACAAACTGGGAAGTGACAGAGTGAAAATTGCATTAGAAGCAGAGCAGAAAGAGGATGAAAAGTAGCCGGGATGTCCAATTGGACATCTTGTTTTTTATAGAGAAAATGAGTGGCATCCAACTGGATGCAGGAAGGAGATGGAGCGTATGGAACAGGCGCTGGCTTATGTGTGCTGTTCAGCAGAAGAAAGCCGGGTAAAAGTGCAGAAATATTGCAGAAAAATCTATGAACTTGGGTATGTACCAATCTGTCCGAGATTTGTATTCTCACCATTCTTGGAAGAGTCTGATGCAGAAGATATGCAGGGATATGGAAGAATGTCCCATATCCTTTTACGGAGATGCCGGATGGTAGTCGTATGTGGGAAAGAAGTGACAGGAACAATGAATACCGAAATCAGTATGGCAGACAGACTCCATATCATTTGTACGACACTTGATGGACTGGTACAGATAAAAGAATCAAAATAAATCAGAATCGAGTCAATCCGGTGCTACAGAAACTGGCGGTACTCGTTTTGCAAGCATAGCGTTTGGATATCCAAACGCACTTTGGGGAGAACCCCAATCCCCCGGACACAGACGGAAATGGAAAGGAAGGATCAAGTCATGTTAAGAAATGGAGTAATGATTGTAATCGCATTGATGAGCGGAGGATTTATAGGAGTGATAGTGACCTGTTGCATGGTTGCAGCGAAAAAATCCGATGAGGATCTTGGCGGTATGATGAAAGAGGAAGAGAAAAAAGAAGGGACGGTGATGCAATGCGAAAACGAAACCATGTGATCCCGGTACGGCTTAATGCAAGGGAAGTCAGGGAACTGAATGAGCAGGTCGAAAGAAGCGGTCTGAGCCGGGAAGAGTTTATGCGTTCGTTGATTTTAGGAGCGCAGGTTCATGCAAAACCCTGTGAGCATCATCCCGAATTGCTCCGAAAGATTGCAGGCTTATGCAACAATGCCAATCAGCTTGCACATGTTGCCAATGCTTCTGGTATGGCAAGCGAGCAGAGTATTCAGGAAATGCTGCGGCTTACCAAAGAGACATGGCATCTGGTAAAGGAAGAGTGGTAATGACCGATGGCTTATACAAGTGTTATCCCCGTCCACCGCCTGGACCGTTCCATCGAATATGTGAAAGACAAAGAAAAAACCACACAGAAAGCAGACTCTTTGGAGGCTGCCATTGATTATGCCATGAACCGGACCAAAACGGAACAGGCGGTTTTTGAAGATACCATCGGATGTACCAATGAAAATGCGTATGAAGATATGGTGGCAACGAAAAGGAGATTCCATAAGATGGGCGGTGTAGAAGGATATCATCTGGTACAGAGTTTTGCAGAAGGCGAGGTGACACCGGAACTGGCACATCTCATCGGGCAGGAACTGGCAGACCGGCTCTTAAAAGGACAGTTTGAAGTAGTCATAACAACACATCTTAATACCAGACACTATCATAATCATATTGTCTGGAATTCTGTAAGCATGGTGGACGGACATAAGTACCATAGTAATGCCAAGAGTTATTATACGGAGATCCGCAAGATTTCCGATGACCTGTGCAGAAAATATGGTCTGTCTATCATTGAATCCAATCAGAAAAAATCAATCCCTTATGTACAGTGGAAAGCAAAACAGGAAGGAAAGCCGACATGGAGAACGGCGATCCGTTTAGATATCAGGGAATCGGTACAGGAAAGCTACTCCTGGTCACAATTCCTAAAAGAGATGGAAAAGCGGGGTTATACATGGAAACTGAACAGGAAATACATTTCTTTAAAAGCTCCGGGAATGGAGCGGTATATCCGTCTGCGTTCCCTTGGAAAAAACTATTCCGAAGAGGAAATACGTGGGCAGATACTACAGCCCAAGGTGAAACGAGTCTATCAAAAGGCAGTACAGATTCATCCCAAAAAGAAACTGACCGGGATTCAGGCACTGTATTATTCCTATTTATATCAAATGGGTGTACTGCCAAAAAGACCGAAAAGGAGTCCATACGCTGTCAGAGAGGATATCCGGAAACTGGACCGCAGGATTGAACAGATTGAATTTCTAATGAAACATGACATCACAACCAGAGAGCAGCTTGCTGCATACCGAGAACCATTGCAAAAGCAGCTTGCGGAACTTATGAAAGAACGCAGAGGATTGTATCGGAATGGGGGAGGCAAGACAGGGGAAGAACGATTGTCCGAAATCAATGAGGAACTGAAGCGACTCCGTAAGGAAGTCCGTATGACAGTTCAGATTGAAAAGCATTCCTTGGAAATCGAAGCGAGACTTCAGGAAGCAGAAGAACAGAGACAGAATGAAAAACGTGTGGAAGATAAAGAAAGAATGCAGAAAAGTCAGGAGGTGAGATAAGTATGAATTATGGAGCAGAACCGGCTGATCAGGTGGTGCGGTACAGTCTGGAAGGAATGGAATACTCTTTGAAGATTACCGGAAATGTGGCAAAGCATGTGGCAATCTTTATTGCAGCCGCCCTGAAAGATCAGAAAAAGACAAGAGGGAAAACAAGGCTTACCAGAATGTTAAAGGAACAGCGCCCAATGAAATTTTTTACTGTTCCGGGCGACCGTCTGAAAGAATTTGCAAAAGAAGCCAAGGCGAGAGGTATCTTATATGTAGTTATCAAAGATAAGGTGAATCCGGACCAGACAGAAGTCATGGTATTTGCAGATGATGCAGCGAAGATGAACCGGGTATTAGACCGGATGAATTTGGATTTTGTAAAAGCAGAATCAGGCTCTATGGTTACGGAAGCAGTGGAAAAAGAGAATGCACCGGAAAAGGCAGAAAACCAGATGGAAAAAGAAACCGGGGAGAATGTACGGACAGAGACTGTTGTCCTGCCGGAAGGCAAGATAGAATTTGAACTGGACGATGCGGAAGAAATGTTCCAGATCGGGGATGAGGCTTTCCCGGAAGGAAATTTTACACAGGCGCAGGAGGGGGAAGAAAAGAATCCATCCGAACCTTTCTCGCGCAACAGAAATACTTCTTCCGATCGGGAAACTAGCTGGAAAGAAAAGAATGAAAAACCATCTGTGCGGAAAGAACTCGGAGATATCCGCAAGGAACAGGAAGAGAAACGTAAGAGGCCGGACAGACGGAAAAATGCCAGAGAGAGCAGGAAGAAACGCAAGAATATGAAAACGAAAGGCAGGTAATGTATATGGATTTAACAGATATGATTTCAGGTGGAACGGAAGAACAGCAGGTTCCAGAACAGAAGTTGACCAAGGAAGAATATGCAGCCAAGAAACAACAGGAAAGAGAAGAGGTATGGGCTGAAGTAGATTCACAGGCACAGGGGGTTTTTCAGGATGGAGAAAAACTGAAAGGCTTTCTGGATTTTATGGCAGAGTGTAATACCCAGAGAACACCGAATCTGCTTTTGATCTATGGACAGCATCCGGATTTTAAGGTGGTAAGGTCTTATGAACGATGGAGAGAAGAACACCGTTCAGTAAAAGCAGGGGAGCATGGCATTACTTATATGATTTCCACTGAATATGAAAAAGATGGAGAAATGCGGAGAGGGTATACGATCGGAAAAGGATTTGACATTAGCCAGATGACAGGGAAGCCATTGGAAGAACGCCCTCAGCGAAGTCTGACAGAACTGATAGGAACTGTCTTAAAAGACCAGTCGGTACGTGTGCAGATTGAGGATGATCTGCCAGACAAAGTGCAGGCTCAGTACAATCCGAGATACCGTACCATTTATATCCGCAACGGAATGAGTGAAGTAACGACATTCCATGCACTGAACAGAGAACTGGCGTGTGCAGCGATGGATCAGCATACCGGAACCTACAGCCGACAGAAAGTCAGCGCACAGGCTTATTGTGCTGCCTATGTGATTGCAAAACGTTATGGTGTGGATGTCACCGGATTCAATCTGGAGTATATTGCACAGAGGAATGAATGCGGAAAGAAAGATCCGCAGGAACTGAGAGACTTTTTAAATGATGTCCGTCAGGCTTCCTACAGTATCCGAAACCATATCGAACGCAATTTTGGTGCAAAGGAACAGGAGTATGTAACCGATGAGTTCGCAATCGGAGACCCTGTAAAAACACCGGAAACCAAGGATGAAAAAGCATCTGGAAAAGAGAAAAAAGCAAAGAACCAGCCGGAACGATAAAAGTTGGACGGTTGGAGTAGCTATTACGGAGGTCTTGTGATATGGTTGGTGTAACAAAAAAGGAGGTCAGCCAGATGACAAAATACTATTTGAAGATGGATAACATTATGAAAAATATGTTCGTGGTGGCACTGAATGATGAGCTGCAGGCACAGAATGAGCAGGACGAATGTTTGGAAGAAACGAAAGCTCTTCTGAAAAAAGTAAGTGAATACGACCTCGCCCAGAAACGGCTGCAGATTACAGCCGGGGAGCAGAGGCAGATCCGTAAGGCACTGAACAGACTCAGAAGTAAATATCTTGCAGCCGGAAGATACAGTGACGGAATAGATAAAGTCATCCTTCAGGTTGCAAAACCGAATACCACCAGACACATGTTCTGGTAGAGAAAGGAGTGGTTGATTGGTCATTTATTCAAGAGAAAAAGTGGCACGACTTAGAGAACAGTATCCGGCAGGAACAAGAATCTGTCTGGATTCGATGGACGGAGAAGCGGGTATGCCGCAGGGACTGGAAGGAACTGTGCAGTATGTGGATGATGCAGGTCAGCTCGGCATCAGTTGGGACAACGGCAGAAGTCTCTCACTGATACCGGGAGTGGATTCCTTTCATAAGAAAGAAGGACAGGGACATCCAGAAGAAAAGCCACGAAAGAAAAGGGAATCTGACTTGCAGAGATAAGTACAAAAAAGCAGGACTTGGTTCTGTATCTTGTCTTTCTGCCATTTGTCTGGTGGGCGGCAGCGATTACCGCTTGTGCCATTGCACCGGATAAGAATTTTATTCAAATCTTAGAAACGCTGAGCGAAAAACTCGAACAGCCGTTTTTTATCACGTATACACCGTATACGTTCAAATGTATTCTGATATTCACAGCAGCCTATTTCTTAGGCATTGGTATTTATGAATCCCAAAAAAGAAATTATAGAAGAGGTGTGGAACATGGTTCCGCAAAATGGGGCAATGTGTCCGAAATCTGCAGACGTTACTGCGAAAAACAGTATACGCAAAATCTGCTTTTAACACAGCATTTCCGCATGGGACTGGACGGTTATAAGCACAAACGAAATCTAAATGTGCTGGTAGTCGGAGGTTCAGGAGCAGGAAAGAGCCGGACGTATGCAATCCCAAACATCATGCAGTGCAACTGTTCGATGGTAATTACTGATCCCAAGGCAGAACTTTTGCGTAAAACCGGAGGTGTTCTGGAACGGAATGGATATGAAGTACGGGTTTTTGATTTGATCAACCCGGAGACTTCGTGGTGTTATAACCCGTTTGCGTATGTCCGGGATGATAAGGATGTACTGAAGCTGATCAATAACCTGATCCGCAACACAACACCGAAGGGAGCGCAGAGCTCAGACCCGTTTTGGGAGAAGTCCGAGACTGCACTTTTACAGGCACTTATGCTGTATTTATTGCATGAAGCTCCACCGGAAGAACAGAACTTCCCGATGATCATGGAAATGATTGGAAGCGCACAGGTCAAAGAAGATGATGAGGATTACCAGTCTCCATTGGACATTTTGTTTGAAAGACTGGAAATGCGGGATCCGGAGAGTATTGCGGTCAAGCAGTATGCCATTTATAAGCAGGCGGCCGGGAAGACTGCAAAGTCTATTTTGATCTCGGTTGGTGTCCGTCTGGCAGCTTTTAACCTGAAACAGATCGCCAATCTGACCTGTACGGACGAACTGGATTTATACAGTATCGGGGAGAAGAAAGTAGCACTGTTTTGCTGTATTCCGGATGCTGACACCAGCATGAATTATCTGGTCGGCATGATTTACAGTAATCTGTTTCAGACACTGTATTATGTGGCAGACCGGAAGTACGGAGGAAGGCTTCCAATTCCGGTACACTGCATTATGGATGAATGGCCAAACGTAGCTTTGCCGGATGATTTTGACAAGATTCTGGCAACCATGCGTTCCAGAGGGATTTCCTGCAGTATCATCATCCAGAACATTGCACAGATGAAAGCCTTATTTAAAGACTCGTATGAGAGTCTGATCGGCAACTGCGATGAATTTTTATATTTGGGTGGAAATGAAAAAGAAGGACATAAGTATGTCTCGGAATTATTGGGAAAAGAAACATTGGATACCAATACCTACGGACAGACAAAAGGGCGTAGCGGCAGCTATTCGGTGAATTATCAGCAGACTGGAAGGGAACTTTTAACACCGGATGAAATACGGCTTTTAGATAACCGCAAAGCGATTTTGTTTATTCGTGGGGAGCGTCCGATCATGGACGATAAATATGATTTAAAAAAGCATGTGAATTTCAGATACACAGAGGACGGTGGTGCATCGCCTTATGATTATGCGAAAACACCACTGGCTCACGACGACCTAAAGATTGACATTAACAGATTAGACGATTACGAACTGCTGTCTACCGAGGATATCCTTGGTGAATAGCAGTTTTTTGATGGATTGGAGTGATGTGTATTGAAGAAACTTCTCACAGGAGAAAAGAATAGAACAAAAAAGAATATAACTGAAAAAATGACAACCCCGATGCCGATGGGGAGAAAACAGAAAAAGTGGATGAGCCTTTATATGGCACTGGTACTGACCGTAACGGTTGGAGCAACGACTGCATTCGCAGCTGGAGATCCGTTGTCCGTTATCAATAACCTGTCTACTTTTATTTTTTCCCTGATTCGTGCAATCGGTTTGATTTTACTCGGGTTTGGCGTTGTGCAGGTCGGCCTGTCTTTAAAAAGCCATGATCCAAGCCAGAGGGCAAATGGATTTCTGACACTGGCCGGAGGGGTCATCATTACGTTTGCTAAAGAAATCCTGGATCTGATTATGGCGTAAGCCTCTTTGGAAAAGTATATCAGGAAACAGCAGGAGTGCCGGAAGGTACTCCTGCATTCAAAAGTATGTTCAGGGAGGTGAAAGTTTTTGAGCGATAACTGGATTGTACAGAATCTAAACTCTGCGTTGTCTACATGGAGTGAAAAGATGGCAGAACTGTGGACTCTGCTTACTGAAAATCCGGCAACTTTTAAAGGCGGCGGCATCTGGCGGATTATGACCAATATCAATGATGCACTGACAGCCATTGCCTATGGATTACTGGTGTTGTTTTTTGCAGCCGGAATCATTAAAACGTGTGGCAGTTTTACAGATCTGAAAAAGCCGGAACATGTATTGAAAGCATTTATCCGGTTTGCACTTGCTCAGGGAGCAATCACGTATGGAATGGAACTTATGCAGGCATTGTTTTCCATTGTGCAGGGAATCGTGACAACCGTAATGAGCGGCTCCAGTATGGCAGGAAGCGTGACAGAACTGCCAACGGAGATTGTAGATAAGATCGAGAGTGTGAGAATGCTGGAATCCATTCCATTGTGGATTGTCACACTGCTTGGCAGTCTGCTGATCACCGTATTGTCATTTGTGATGATCCTGACAGTGTATGGCAGAATGTTCAAAATCTATATGTATACGGCAATCGCCCCGATTCCGATTTCCTCGTTTGCAGGAGAACCCACGCAGTCAATCGGAAAGAACTTTATCCGTTCTTATATAGGCGTGTGTCTGGAAGGGGCAATTATTGCACTGGCGTGTATTATCTTTTCTGCTTATGCGGCAAGCCCTCCGGCAGTCGGAGATACGGAGCTGAGTGCAGTTACAATCGTGTGGAACTATGTAGGAGAACTGGTATTCAATTTACTGGTGCTGGTTGGAGCAATTAAGGCATCTGACCGTATTGTAAGAGAAATGATGGGACTTGGAGGTTAAAAATATGGATACAAAGAAAACATTAAGATATAACTGGGAATTTGGACGTGAGACAGTAGCGATACGGGTGAGCTCTTATCGGAACAATGGAAATTTATATGTAGGACTCTGCCATAAGGAAGGGAGAGAATGGGAAGATTTTGGAGATGTAACCATTAATCTGCCCTATCAGTTCTTAGAGCCAAATGAGGCTTTTATAACAGGAGATTTCACCAAGGATATGCTTCATTTTATCAAGGAACATAAACTTGGAAAAGTGTTGAATGAAACAGGAAGATCAGGATATGCAACCTATCAGAAGGTAGCGTTTGACCTTGCAAGGCTTGCGGAGTTTGATCCGGAAGGCGTTGCGGAACACTGTAAATTTGCAGGGATAGAAGTACCGAAAGAAAAACCACAGAAAACGAGGAAACAAAACAGGGGAGAGGAACGGTAATTTATGGAAGTAAAGATGAACAAAGAAATCAGGGACTATCAGGAATCCATGTTTATGGGACTGGATTTGAGACAATGCGTGTGTTCTGTTCTTGCGATTCTTACAGCAATTGGAATCTATTTTGGAATGCGTGATATTACCGGACAGGAAATAACCGGATGGCTGTGCGTGCTTGGTGCTGCTCCGTTTGCGGCCTGTGGATTCTTCAAATATCATGGCATGACAGCCGAACAGTTTTTGTGGGCAGTGATCAAATCCGAATTGCTGTATCCGAAAAAACTGGTGTTTCAGTCGGAAGATATCTACTACTCCTGCATGCAGGAGACCATCTCGCTGGGAGAAAAGAACCAAAAGGATGGAGCGGAAATCATAAAAGAACGGGAGCAGAAAGCAGAAGCAAAACAGAGAAAGAAACGCAAGGGAAGGAGTGATGCCTTTGATTAAAACCTTAAGTCAGGCACTTCGGATGGATAAAGAACGCTTCAAAGTTCCGAAATCCGTCCAACAGGCAATTCCCATCCAGCGAATCTGGCCGGATGGAATTTTTCAACAGGGAACGAAATTCTCAAAAACATATCGTTTTACGGATATCAACTATTATATTGCGAGTAAAGACAATAAGACAGAAATGTTTCTGGATTATTCTGAACTCTTAAATTCACTGGATTCCGGCATTTCTGCCAAGATTACCATCAACAATCGGAGAATCAACAAAGAAGAATTCGAAAAATCCATCCTGCTTCCAATGAAGGAAGATGGACTGGATCACTATCGGGAAGAATACAACGAAATGCTCCTGTCTAAGATTACAGGAACAAACAACAGCATCTATCAGGAACGGTATCTGACCGTCAGTGTACATAAAAGATCGATTGATGATGCAAGAACCTATTTTGCACGTATCGGAACAGACATCGTAACACATCTGGCAAAGTTATCGTCCACAGCAGAAGGACTGGACGCAGAGAGCCGGCTCCAGATTTTTAGGGATTTCTTCAAGGGAGATGTCCCACAGGCATTCCCATTTGATCTGAAACAATTTGCCAAGAAGGGAACAAGTTTCAAGGACTGGATGTGTCCGGATTCTATGGAATTTGAACGTGACCATTTTAAAATCGGTGACAGGTACGGAAGAGTCCTGTATATGCAGGATTATGCAAGTTATGTCAAAGATGACATGATTTCAGAACTGTGTGACTTCAGCCGGAATCTGATGTTGTCGATTGACATCCTGCCAGTCCCTACGGATGAAGCGGTAAGGGAAATCCAGAACCGACTGCTTGGTGTGGAAACTAACGTGACCAACTGGCAGAGAAGGCAGAACGCTAATAATAACTTCTCGGCAATCGTACCATACGATATGGAACTTCAGAGAAAAGAAACCAAGGAAATGCTCGATGATCTGACAACCAGAGACCAGCGTATGATGTTCGGGATTTTGACAATGGTACATCTGGCAGACAGCAAAAAGCAACTGGATTCCGATACGGAACTGATTCTGTCAATCGCAAGAAAGCATCTGTGTCAGATGGCAACATTAAAGTGGCAGCAAGTGGACGGACTCAATACAGTGCTTCCTTATGGACTGCGAAAGATCAATGCCCTGCGTACACTGACAACGGAATCAACGGCTGTTTTAATCCCGTTCCATACACAGGAAATCCTGCAGCCGGGAGGTATCTATTATGGGCAGAATGCAGTGAGCAAGAACCTTCTGGTAGCCGACCGGAAGAAACTGATGAATGGAAACAGTTTCCGGTTGGGCGTCAGTGGATCAGGAAAGAGCTTTTCGGCAAAAGAAGAGATTGTGCATCTGGCATTGAGTACTGATGACGATATCCTGATTCTTGATCCGGAGTCCGAATTCACAAAATTAGTAGAGGCTCTGGGTGGACAGGTTGTAAAAGTATCTGCGACATCAGACAATCACCTGAATGCAATGGATATGGATGCGGCCTACGGCAACGAAAAGAATCCACTGATTGAAAAATCGGAGTTTATCTTGTCTGTGTTCGAGCAGTTGGTTGGAGCAGGAAATCTGTCAGCAAAAGAAAAGTCGATCCTGGACCGCTGTGCTGCAGATGTGTACCGGGATTATATCCGCAGTGGATATACCGGAGAAGTTCCGACATTGAAAGATATGTACCGACAGCTGATGTTACAGCCGGAAGAAGAGGCAAGAGGACTGGCATTATCATCCGAACTTTTTATCAATGGAAGCCTGAACACCTTTGCACAGCCGACCAATGTGAATAAGAAGAACAGAATCATGGATTACGATATCCGGGAACTGGGGGAACAACTTATGCCTCTTGGAATGCTGGTTACCTTAGACAGTATTTTCAACAGGGTAATTCAGAACTGGAAAGAAGGAAAAACGACATGGATATTTGCCGATGAGTTCTATCTGTTATTCCGCTATGAATACAGTGCAAATTTCTTCTACCGACTGTACAAGAGAATCAGAAAATACAATGGATTCGTGACAGGTTTAACCCAAAATGTTGAGGAACTTCTGAAATCGGACACTGCAAGACTGATGTTGGCAAACAGTGAGTTTTTGATTCTTTTGAATCAGGCAAGTACAGACAGGGAAGAACTGGCAGCTCTTTTGAATATTTCCGAAAACCAACTGTCCTATATTACAAATGTATCGGTTGGTAGTGGTCTGATCCGTTGCTCTGGAAATATCGTACCATTTGAGAATACGTTCCCAAAGAATACAGACCTTTATAAACTAATGACAACAAAACCGGGAGAATCATAATGAAGAAAAAAGAAGAAGTAACGATAACTTTTTATGCCGCAGAGTGCGGTGAGTTCCATGATTTAGGAGAATATACAAAATGCAGAACGCTGGAAGAGGCATATAAAAAGTACCAGAAGTATTGTAGAACATCTGCCAATATGTGTCCGGCTATTGAGTTTTCTATCCATGATCCGGACTCTATTTATTCGGATATGGAATATCCATTGCCGTTGTCATCAAAAGACAGGGGTGATTTGGAGCTTGTGCCATATTACAACGAGCATCCACTGGTAAATGAAGCAATCAAACAGTTGGAGCAGTTGCAGAAACAGCAGGAAAAAAAGAAATATCGGGATGTTGCCCGATGAGATAAGAGATACGGAAAGAGGGTGACCGGATGAGAGATATCAAGGAACGGGTAATGGATAAGAATCCGAAGATTCGAAATTCGGCTACCCGGCTTCCGAAAGAACTGGTTCGCTCAGCGGTTCTGGAAGCAAAAGAAAAGCCAAGGGAACTACATGAGAAAAGCAGTGGGCAGTCAGACTCCCCAACACAATATGGAACTGAAAAAATAGAATCCGTACAGTACAGGGCGGCGAGTGTGGCGGGAAGAACCATAGGAAAAACCACATATCGAGGTGGAAAAAAACTTGCCGGAGTGACCTACAGGAAGATAAAGGAAAGAAAAAACAGACAGGAAGAAGTGAAAGTTGCCGAAGAAGCAATGGAGCAGGGGGCAGAAAGCGGAAAGAAATTAATCAAGCTGAAACCGGAGCAGGTCGCCCTTGCCAAGGAGAATGGTAAACGGCAGGTGAAAGCAGCACCGAGAGTGGTAAAAGTATCCGGTCTGTCTCAGGAGAAAATAAAGACACAGGCATCCATGCAGAAACAGCAGATGGAAAAAAGTCTTCAGGCGATGCAGAAAGCAAGAGCAGTCCAGATGGCAAGAAAATCAGCACAGGCATCGGCAGAAAGTGGAAAAGCAGTCTTTCAGGTAACTGGAAAGGGTTCAAAGTTATCCGTACAGGGAATTACAGCAGCGATTCAAAAATGGGTAGTAGCTCTTGAAAAAATGGGAAAATGGATTGCTGCCGGAGGTAGTGCATTTCTTCTGGTATTTATTCTGATTGTGGGAATCATTGCAGGAGCAGCTTTCAGCAGTAATTCGGAAAGCTCCGAATCCCTAAGTGAAGAAGTGCTTGCGTATACTTCTGTGATACAGCAGTATGCATCCCAATACGGCATTCCGGAATATGTGTCTGCGATACAGGCCATCATGATGCAGGAATCTGGAGGCAGGGGAACAGACCCGATGCAGTGTTCGGAAAGTCCATATAATACAAGATTCCCACACACTCCTGGTTCTATTACTGATCCGGATTATTCGATAGAGGTTGGAGTACAGACCTTTGCAGACTGTATCAGACAGGCAGGATGCAGCAGTCCACAGGATCTGGACAAGCTGAAACTTGCATGGCAGGGATATAACTATGGAAATGGCTACATAGGATGGGCATTGCAAAGAGGCGGTTATACAGAAGCCAATGCATTGCAGTTTTCACAGGAACAGGCAGCTTCGCATGGATGGAGCAGTTACGGAGATCCCCAATACGTTCCCCATGTGATGCGGTATTATTCCGGTGGCAGCCTGTTTGCTGGTTTGTTTGGTAATCAGCAGATTGTGTCGGTTGCAATGGGGCAGCTTGGAAACAGTGGCGGTCAGAAGTTCTGGAGCTGGTACGGATTTGACAGTCGGGTAGAATGGTGTGCCTGTTTTGTAAGCTGGTGTGCGGATCAGAGCGGTCTGATTGCAAGTGGGAATGTTCCTAAATTCTCATTGTGCAGTGATGGAGTGTCCTGGTTTCAGGGAAAGAATAAGTGGCAGAGTGGCGGAACAACTCCGACAGCTGGAATGATCATCTTTTTTGACTGGGATCATGATGGAACATCGGATCATGTAGGAATAGTAGAAAAGTGTGAAGGTGGAAGAGTTTACACGATTGAGGGAAATTCCAGTGATCAGGTACGGCAGAGAAATTATGCAGTAGATTACAGTTCTATAATGGGATATGGGGTGATAAATTGATGGTTTCTTTCATAATTTGTTAAGGATTTTATAAGGGAGTTAATGAATTCTTTGGAAAATAGTCACAAAATAGGCACAGTTGATTGATAAATTGTTATTGTAACTTTTAGTGATAGACATATAAAGAGTTAGAAATCTTTATAATTGACTTGAATTAGGAGGTAGTGAATATGAGTGATCAGAATGTAAAAGCAGCACAAAAATATTTAAATGCGATGTTTGGTGGACATAAGGATTGGGTAAAACTGGATGAAGATGGAAAGACCGGAACAGCCGTGATGCAGGGAATCATTCGTGCATTTCAGATTCAGAATGGAATCTCAACGATTACAGGAACGGTTGGACCACTTACTATTAATACCATGAAGAAGTTAGCCATTATTACAAAAATGGATCCGAATGATACTCCGCAGGTTAATGTATGCTTGATTCAGTGTGCTCTGTTTTGCAAAGGATATGCTGCTGGAGGAATTACTGGAATTTATTATACATCAGGAGTAAATGCAGTTAAAAAGATGCAGGAAAATGCAGGACTGGAAGTTACGGGCAAAATTGATTGGAAAGTTTGGTCTGGATTGTTATCCCTAAACTGGTTTACAAAGGTTTCTGGTGGGGATTCCAATATTGTTCTTATTCAACAGCAATTAAATAGTGACTGGTCAGATGTTATTGGTGTTGGACCTTGTGATGGAATTGCCTCAAGACAGACAATTTTGTCTTTAGTTGGTGCATTGCAGGCGGCTGAAGGAGTTACAACTGAATTAATTACAGATTTGAATTCAGTTAATTTTGGCGATGCAACAACAAATGCGTTTCCGGGTACATTACAGAACGGACAGAACTCGACGAAATATGTTCCATTTAATAAGATTGCTCAATACGGACTATATTTTAACGGATATAATCCGGGAAGATTCGATGGCGTGTTTGATTCGACTACAGAGTCAAAGGTGTCAGAATTTCAGGAGTTTTATGGTCTGACAGGAATTGGACTTGTAACAAAAGGAAAAGTAAATGTTTCTACTATGAAATCATTGCTTACGAGTAAAGGCGATACAAACAGGGCAGCAAAAGCGTGTGACTGTGCAACAGTATTAAATAAACAACAGGCATTAGATATAAAAAATGCAGGGTATACTCATGTAGGACGTTATCTGACAGGTTCTGTTGGAAAAGAACATACACCGAAATATTTGACATCAACAGAAGTGAAAAACATTGAAAATGCAGGATTATCGGTATTCCCGATATATCAGGATGGAGGATATGAATTAAACTATTTTAAGGATCCGTCCCAGGGAAGTGTTGATGCACAGACAGCAATTTTAGCAGCCGAGAGAATCGGTATACCAAGTGGAACGACTATATACTTTGCAGTGGATTTTGATTGTTATTCATATCAGATTGATACATTTATTATACCTTATTTTGAACAGATTCACATGATCTTTTTCAGTTCGACAAATGATAAAAATTATAAAGTCGGCATTTATGCACCAAGATATGTATGTACTAAAGTTTATGAAGCAGGATTGGCAAGTAAATCATTTGTGGCAGATATGTCAACTGGATTTAGCTGTAATTTGGGATATTCGATGCCGAAGAACTGGGCATTTGATCAATTTTGTGAGTTGAACTCATTTTCTTCATCACCTTCGTTCCCACTGGATAAAGATGCATATTCAGGGAGAGATACTGGATTTAAAAAGTTCGATGCCGTATCGACAAAAACAGATGAGGAAATAGCGCAAGAAAATCTTCGGGCAAAGGTAAAAATAGCACGAAATCAATATGTCTATAATGTAATGGAGCCGCTTGGTTATCTGAATAAAATTATGGATGTGGGTGTGGAGTATGATAAGGAAATTTCACTGGGAACAATGATGAGTCCTCAAGGAGCAATTGATATTTCTACTAAAATATCCACATCGCTTGAAAGTTCAACTGGTAAAATTTATAATATAAAAGTGGATATAGGAAATGATGGAGAATTGACACAAACTTGCAAAAATCAAATTATGGAGATTTCATCAAATTTATCAGATACAGGTATAGAGGGAGCAGATAACTTTGGAAATACGATAGAAAAAATTGCTTTATCGGTTAAATCTGGTAATATTGCTTTTGAAATAAATAATGTTTTTGCCAATAGTGTAGAGTTTTCCATTGTATTTAGTACATCAGATTTGCTGCCAGAAGAGGAAAAAGAGTGGACAATATCGGTTGCTTTGATTTTTACAATGACATTAAATTCTAATAGTGGTCTTGAATTTAATGTTGTAGAATTCACAAAAGAGCATAGTAATATACTGGCAGGAGCCGTAATATTAGTTCTTGCGGGTGCATTAGTTGTAAATGCAATTCCGTCAATTATTGCTTTATTTTCAGCTGGAGCAGGTACTGTTTTTGGTTTGTTGATTCAAGCGCTGTAAATTGTAAAAGAATAAAAGAGACAATGGCCAGAGGTTCGATTTTATAAAGAGGACCTCTGGCAAAAGGGGGATTAAGAAGAATGCATATTAAATCAATTGTGTCAGATGAGGATAGGGAAGAATTAGAAAGAATGCTTTCGCTTGGGTTTATAATTCCTAATCAATTATTTAAAACAAGACAGAAAAGTAGAATGATTATCTATATTTTTACACCTGTAGAATTTTTACTGTCGATTAATTGTTATCTGTCGGAAAGTTATTTGATGTTTGGAATAGGGATTGGAACTTGTGTGGCTTGTGTGGCTTGGATTATTTGGTATCAAATGATTGGTAAAAATTTTGAAAAAAATGTTCATGAATTTGTCTGGGGTAGATCAGGATATGAAACGGTGGATATCGATGAAAACGCAATTAAAATAGATGAAGATCAAATTTATGAATTTAAAAATATTGATAGAATGTTCTTATATAAAAACTTCTTTTTTTTCATAACAAATGAAAAGAAAATATTTATATTTAAAACGACAGATATGGAGTCGGATGAACTTATAAAAATTATTAAAACAACAGGGATTTTATTTGAAAAAAAAGAAAAACCATTTAATATTTATAAGTATTGTAAAAAAGGAAAAAGTTTTTAAAAATAAGCAGAGGATGGTGGATTTATCATCCTTTTAGAGAAGAGCATGTATTTTAAAGGGAATCTGGTTTTGCAGGTTCCCTTTTTGCCATCAAAAACGTTGATGTTTTATCAAATGACGCTAAAAATAAAAAGAATAATGCAGGGGGTGACATTATTAGTTATCGCTGTAATATTTGGATAAAATATAAATAAAACATAAAAAATATAAATAAATTATAAAATGGCGACAGTTTTTTCTTGTTCAAGTGTTTATTATATAGAGGACAAAATAAGACAGCAAAGGAAGTGGTGCTGTTGCATCGGAAAAATGACACAAAATTAGTGATGTCCATTCGGGAAAAGAATTGAAGGGGATTCTTTTCCCCATTTGTCGTGTTACGAAAGACTGAGGGTAAGAAAATATGCTAGAACTTGCAATCTGTGATGATGACATCATCCTATGTAATTGGTTAGAACAGAAGCTGCTCCATTATGGGAAAGCGAATGACTGTCAGATATCTATAGAAATATACTATTCTGCGGAGCAGCTTCTTAACAGGCTGGAAGAAGAATCCTACGATATGTTATTCCTTGATATTTGTCTGGAACATGAGAATGGAATTGATATCGGAACGGAGATACGAAAGAAAAATTATGGAAAAGAACTGCGGATTACCTATATTTCAACATATCAGGAATATGCTATGAAATTATTCCGTATTCATCCATTTGATTTTCTTGTAAAGCCAATCCGAGAGGAAGAACTTTTCCGGGTGATAGGTGAATTACGGGAACTGTTAAAAGAACGGAAGAAAATATTTGAATATACGGATACAAAAGGAATCCACAAGATTTCTTATGACAAGATCCTGTATTTTTATAGTCTGGGAAAAAGAGTACATATCGTGACATCGGAAAAAGAATATGAATATCGAGGAAAATTAAAGGATGTAGCGGATGTAACAGAAGAATATTTCTTACTGATTCACAAGTCCTATCTCATCAATATGGAACACGTGGAGCATTACGAATATGACAACGTGGTTATGAAAGACAAGACACGTCTCAGTATCAGTAAAGCAAATCGCAAGAAGGTCAGGGAAAGACTATTACAAACGGAGAAGAAAAGATTATGAATATCCATTTGATCACTTATCTGACAAGTAAATTATTCTGGATTTATACTGTGTTCCGTTACAATACCATCCTGTATCCAAAAAATGAGGATACACAAAAGCTATTTGCATATTTTTGTGCATATCTGCTTTCATGCTGGGGAAGCATGCAGTGGGGAACGATGTACGGAGATCTGATCTTTGAGCTGATAGCTCTGTTAATTATAACAGTGGCATATCAGGCAGACTGGCAACATCATGTCTGGAATACACTTATGGTATATATTATGGGAATTTTATGTGATGGGATTCCAATCGTGTTCTTTCAACGGTATGCGGTAGCAAGAAATCCGGTGCATCATCACATGGGACCGGGAACTATTGTAATGGGAAATTTTATATTCTTTTTACTGGAAGTCATTATTGAAAGAAAAGTAGGTGTAAAGAGAAGTTATTATATAAAGAACCGTCATTGGCTTGCTATGCTTTCTGTCCCGGTGATCAGCATTATAGTCTGTATCAGGATATTGCTGCCAGACAGAAGAGGTGTGCGGTCTACGATTGTATTATTCTTACTGTTTATCAATGTGTTTATTTTCTATCTGCACGATGAGGTTCAGAAAAGTTATATTGAAACAGCAAAACAGGAAGAGATGAAAATTCAGATGAGCCAGTATGCAAAAGAACTGGAGATGATGATGAAATCACAGGACAGGCTGAATAAGATACATCATGATTACAAGCACCATCTTACAACAATAGGGGCAATGGCAAAAACGGGAGGAAATGAAGAGATTCTATCGTATCTGAAACAAATGGAGAATATAGCCGGAACAGCCTTATGTCATCATTTATATACAGAAAACCGTAATATGAATAATCTGCTGAATTATATTTTGGAAGATTCGAAATCAGTAATTGAAAATCCGGAGATTTCTGTAGAAATACCGAATCATATAGGGGAAGAATTATTTGATATAAGTATAATAGTGGGAAATCCTATGGATAATGCTATTCGTGGGACAGCAGCTTCAGATGAAAGGAGATTATCGTTTCAGATGTATTATGGAAAAGGAATCATGAATATCCAGATTGAGAATAGCATAAAAGATACACCAAAAGTGCGGAATGGAATTTATCTGACAACGAAAAGCAGGAAAGAAGGACATGGAATAGGATTACAAAATGTGAAACTCGTAGTAGAAAAATATCATGGTCAGATGGAGATCTGCCATACGGAGAAATCCTTTCAAGTGAAAATATTATTATATATGAAATTAGATGAAAAATAGTAAGGCGATGGTGTCTTACTATTTTTTTCGACCGATTTCGTCTATTTTTGCCACCTCAAGGGGCATTTTTACCATTTATGAAAATTTTGTGATTTTTTAGATTATAGTAGTGCCAAAGTCAGAAAAAAGGAGGGTAGCGGTTATTTTGTAAAGGAATTATAGAAAAAGATTACAAGAGGGAGAAAGAGACTATGAAGAGATTTCGAAAGTCGGCTATAGCCTTAGTACTTGCACTCCTGATGGCACTACAGGGAACAGAGCCTATTTTTGTACAGGCAAAAGAGGCCATTGAGGATGTACAGAAGAATGCAGATTTCTCCAGACCAGAGGCTTTGACGGAAGAGGAAGCAGGGATTACAGATTCCACATCTGGAGAACAAGATAAGAGTCAGCAGTCTGATGCGGACGTACAAAATGAAACGACGCCATCAGAAGATACAGAGACGCAGGAAGAACAGACAACTCCAGCGGAAGAAACAGAAGAAAATCCGCAGGAAAAAGAAGTGGAGTTGAAAGAACCACAGGATTACTATCCGATTCCAGAAGAACCGGAAGGTGAACTGATTGATTATGATGCCATTTCCAAGACTTATAAGACAGGGGACAAGCAGTATACAACCGTTTATGGAGGTTATGTCGGAACTTATAAGAATGAGGATGGAGATACCGAGCTGGTTGATAATACACTTGTAAAACCAGAAGAAGCAGATACTCCGGCATCCGAAGAAGCACAGGAAGCCAGCAGTGTAGTGGCAACTGAAGAAAAGGAAGAGAAAACAGAAGTTTATCAGAACAAGGCAAACGATTATGCTATCCTTCTTCCGGAACAGATGTCAGAAGAGAATGGTGTAACGATTGAAAATGGAAAGACCAGAATCGGGATCATTCCGGTAGATGGAGATTATACACATTCCGTTATTAAAGACAATGCGATCCTTTATAATGAAGTTTACGAGGGCGCAGATGTTCAGTATACAGTACTGGATTCCAGCATTAAGGAAGATATCGTACTTCAGCAGCCAACAGACAGGGAAGTCTATGAATACGAGCTGCAGATTCCGGGGTATCAGGCAGAAGTAAAAGACAATCAGGTCTATATCTATCCGGAAGGGAAGACAATCAAAGATGCGAAGTATCTTCTGGAGACGCCATCAATGGAAGATGCTGCCGGGGAAATCAGTTTCCTGATCACATTGGAACTTCGGGAAGAAGATGGAAAAACAATCCTGACCGTAAAACCAGATAGGGATTGGCTTTCGGCAGAAGAACGTCAGTATCCGGTCAGGATCGATCCGACACCAGTAGAGATTCAGAAGAGTTCCTTTAACATGATCGGTGTGGAAGAGGGAAGTCCTACCAGTCAGATTGGTGACAACAATTATCCGTATGTCGGATTTGATGATGGTATTAAGTCTGGGAACCTTGCAGGATTTGGTACTGCACACCAGAACTGCCGGACTTATATCAAAGTAAATTCAAATTTTAGTCAGATTCCGAAAGATTCCAAAATTGACAGTGCAACATTTGCAGTCAGTCAGAAAACTGCATACAGTGGTGGTGCATCCCAGTTTGGACTTTATCGTGTAGATCAGTCGTGGAACACCTCCATCACATGGAAAACAAAACCAGTAAATCTTACGTTTCAGGATGTACAGAATGCAAGTACCAGCAGGAACAGCTATATCAATTATGACGTCAAAGATCTGGTCAATGACTGGGTGCAGGGAACTCATGCGAACAACGGATTTGCACTGGTAGCCATTGCCGAGGCAAATAACCTTGGAGCTTCTATGCAGTGTGAGGTACTGAATAACAGAGCATCCGTTTATGGACCGAAACTCAGTATTCAGTGGTCACCGGCTGAAGATCCATATCTGCGAGATATGTCATTGGATGAAACAACGATCCTGCTTCGCCCGATGACAGAAAAAAATACAAATGGGAAACTGAAGTTTGATGCCGTATTTGCAGACGGAATTGCAAAGAGCAAATCTACCGTAGAGTATTATCTGCTTCCAGATGAGGAAAATGAAGAACATCACGAAACAGATGCAAAACCATTGTATTCCTATCCAGACAGCACTGAATACAATAAGCAGTTCCCAGAGGCGAATAAGTATTACAGCAAAGATTCCAACTGGCAGAGTGCGCTGTATTCAGGGCTGACGAAGGACAAGCTTTATAAGATCAAAGTAAAAGCATCGAAAGAGATTGATGGAAAGCTGGAAACAGGAAAAGAAGTGACCAGTGACAGCTTTGTGATCTATGAAGTCAAACAGTTTGATACATTTCCGAAGATTGCAAAATATTATGGTGTTCCACTTAAGAACATTATGAAAGATAATCAGGTGATGGATGCACTGGTTGTTGCGAATAATACGATCTTTATCCGTAACCCACAGACCAATGTCCCATATAGCCCGGCACCGCTTAACGATCAGGACAAGATGCGGATTGACGGAGCATTGATGGGAAGAGGACTGCACTGTGAATTTGGATTTGAACCAGTCAACTTAAATACTGGTAACTTCTACATGGATCAGTCCGATGCGACGATGAATGAGCTGAATGGGGAATTCTCCATTACAAGGAGCTATAATTCCAAAGGAACAGACCAGCATTCCATGTTCGGACGTGGATGGAGCTTTAACTATGACCAGTCACTTTCTCAGATGGAGGATGGAAGCCTTCTGTATATGAGAGGGGACGGAAGTTATCTGATCTTTGATAAGAATGAAGATGGAAGCTACACTGCTCCGGATGGTTATGTATATGATTTAAAAGCAGTCAGCTATAAAGATACAGACCATGACTACATCGGATGGGAACTGACAGATGCGGATCAGAGCGTCTGGTCATTTGATAAATACGGAATTTTACGTTATGTAACGGATGTGAATGGATTTAAGACAGTATTGGATTATGATGATGATTATAATCTGAGCAAGATTACCACACCATCCGGAAAAACATTCGGGGTAAAACAGGATAAATTCGGGCATATCAAGGAACTGTCTCTTCCAGATGGTGGAAAAGTTTCTTACAAATATGATGAGCAGGGAAACCTGATATCTGTAACAGATCCGAACGGAACAACAAAAGAGTACAAATATGATGATGACAGCCGTATGACAAGCTGGAAAGATGAGAATGGCAATACGGTTGTAAAGAATACTTACGATAAAGAAGGAAGAGTCGTAGAGCAGACTGATGCAGAAAAAGGAACGGCAACTTTCAAGTACGGAAAGAGTTCTACTACAACAACGGATAACGAAGGAAATAAGACCGTTTATCATTATGATGATCAGTACCGCACAACATCCATTGAATATCCGGATGGAACAACCTGTGAAAAGACTTATAATGCAGAAAATCAGCTTGCTTCCGAAACGACAGCAGCCGGAACAAAAACTTACACTTATGATGCATTTGGTAATGTAGCAACGGAGACAAGAGAGGATGGAAAGACAGCCTCCTATACTTATAATGAGCAGAATAAGCTGACCAGTGCAACTGGATATAACGGAGCAACGGTTACTTACAGTTATGACGGTAATGGAAATATGGTCACATCTACAAAACCGGATGGAACAGCCATTACCTATACTTACGATGACAAACATCGTATGGTATCCCAGACAGACGGCAGAGGTGTCACAACAACGTATTCGTATGACGGACCGAACATGATCGGATATGTGGATGGAAATGGAGCAGCATGGGGATTCACGTATGACGCGATGAATCGTGCAGTTACCATGACAGATCCACTTGGAAATGTAACCTCGAACAGTTACGATGCGAATGGCAATCTGACTTCCAAGACAGCAGCCGATGGCGGTGTGACCGCTTATACACTGGATGGTGTAGGAAATATTACGGCAAGTACGGACGCACTGGGGAATACCACCACTTATACTTACGATAAGATGTACAACATGACCAGTGGTACAGATCCGAAAGGAAATCAGATCAGCTACGTTTATGATAAGAATTATCAGCAGGTCAAAGCAACCGATGCAAAAGGAAATACAATTACTTATAAGTATGACAGCATGGGACGTGTCATAGAAGAGAGTAATAAAGATTTTGGAACAAAGCTCTATGAATATGACAAAGCAGGAAATCTGAAAAAATATACCGATGGAAATGGAAATGCAACCGTATCCAAGTTTGATTCTCTTGGACAGGTGCTTCAGTCCAAAGATGCAGTTGGTAATATAACCAAATATGAATATGACGCATTAGGAAATGAAACCAAGATTACTTATGGAGATGGAAGCAGCCATTCCAAGGAATATGATAACTGCGGAAGACTCGCTAAAGAGACAGATGAATTAGGTGCAGTTACCACTTATACTTATGATGCGGCAGACAATCTGGTATCAAAATCAGATGACAGTGGAAGAACCTGGACTTATACCTACGATAATACAGGAAACCGCTTAAGTGAAACCAACCCAGAAGGTGGAACTACCACATATACTTATGATAAAGCAGGAAATCTGGTATCTTCTACCGATGAAGAGGGAAGAACAGATACTTATGCTTACGACAAGGCAGGAAATCTGACTACATCCAAAGATGCCCTTGGATATACCGTATCCATGAAGTATGACTTAAATGGAAATCTGGTATCCTCTACCGATGAAAATGGAAATACCAGTACCATGACTTACGATGGTAATGGAAACATGACATCGGTAAGCGATGCAAAGGGCAACATTACAGCAATGAAATATGATTCCACCGACAATCTGGAACAGACGGTGGATGCCCTGAAAGGAAAGACCACTTACGAATACGATTCACAGGGCAACAGCACAAAGATGACAGATGCCCTCGGCAATGCGTATAGTTATGTGTATGATAAAGAGGGAAATAACACATCCATAATACTGCCGACAGGGGACAAGGTGCTGATGGAGTACGATGCCATCGGACAGCTTGTAAAATGTACGGATGCACAGGGACTCGTAATTACCTATCAATATGACGGAGCAGGCAACCTGATCCATTCCTCCGACAATGGTGGAAACAGTATGGATTATACTTATGATGGTGCCGGAAATGTACTGACACAGACCGATGAACTTGGCAGGACAGCAACATACAAGTACGATCAGTACGGCAGACTCCTGAAACTTACTGAAGCAGACGGAAGTATCACATCTTATGAATATGATGTTATGGACCGCATTACAGCGGTAACGGATGCGGAAGGTCATAAAACAACCTTTACCTACGATAAAGTCGGCAACCAGTTATCCATGACAGAAGAAGAGGAAGCCACATATAAATACGCTTACGATAAGAAAGACCGGGTTATTTCTCAGACAAATCCACTGGGAGCATCCAGCACCTTTAAGTATGACGGAAATGATAATGTGACGGAATCTGTCGATGAAAACGGTACGGTTACCAAGTATGCTTACGATAAAAATGACAATCTCGTATCCCAGACAGACGGAAATGGAAATACGACAACCTACCAGTATGATGAACTGGACCGCAAGATCGGTGAGACTTCTCCGTTAAAAGAAACAAATGAATACCGTTATGATGCCATTGGAAATCTTACCAAATCAAAAGATCCGATGGGACTCATTACCGAATACAAATATGACAGCCTGAGTAACATGACGGAACAGATTTCTCCAAAGGGAGCAGTTACCAAATATGATTACGACAAGCATGGCAATGTCATTTCTGTAACGGATGCAAAGGGAAATGAGACACAGTACAGTGTTGACCTGAATGACAATGTCACAAAGATGACACAGGCGAATGGTGGAGAGTATACCTATAGTTATGATAAAGCCGGACGTCTGAAGAGTATGACCAGTCCACTGGGTTATACTAAAAATTTCTCTTATGATAAAGTGGACAACGTGGTAAAAGAAAGCGACAGCTTAAAGAGTACCACTACTTATACTTACGATAAGCTCCATAACATGAAGTCTTCTACCAATGCACTGGATGGAACAACCAGCTTTTCTTATGATAAGTATGGCAATCTGGTGAAGGAGACAGATCCGCTTGGACGGAGCAATACCTACAGTTATGACCTGGCAGGTCAGATGACTTCTGCAGCTGATCCGCTTGGTAAGATAACTGCTTACACTTACGACCCGGCAGGAAATATTACTGAGATCACCAAACCGGGTGGAAGAAAGACCAGCTATGGATATGATAAGAATTTCAATGTTACATCTGTAATAGATCCGATGGGCTATGTTGCAAAGACAGTCTACGATAAAGACAACCGTGTAACAGAAGAGACCGATGCACTGGGGCAGAAGGAATCCTATACCTATGATAAGGACAGCAGGGTAACTTCTATTACAGACAAGCGTGGATTCACAACGGGATTTGATTACGATGCACATGGGAATATTCAGGTTGTTACAGATAAGACCGGATTAAAGAGCCATCTGGAATATGACAAGAATGACAACCTGACCAAAGTAACTGATGCCCTTGGCGGTGTAACAACTTATGGTTACGACAACATGGATAACCTGGTGACCTTCACCAATGCAGCAAATAAGACAACGAATTATACTTATGACTTAGAAGGCAACCTGACATCCATCAAAGATCCGGCAGGAAGAACGGAGAAATTCGACTATGATGAAAAAGGCAGACTGACCGGACATACACAGGCAAGCGGCAAGAAAACCACGTATGATTACGACAAACTGAATGACCTGTTGGAGAAATCTTATCAGGACGCAAAAGGCGAGACATCCGAAAAGGACGTGACCTACGCATATAACAGTGCTGGGGAACGGGTATCCATGAAGGATCAGACAGGCAAGAGCAGCTACGAATACGATGCACTTGGAAGAATCACCAAAGTGACAAGCGGTTCGAAAAAGGATGTCAGCTACGTTTATGATGACGCAGATAATCTGCAGGCAATCGTATACCCGGATGGGACAAAGATCAGCTATGAATACGACTTAAATGATAATCTGGTAAAACTGACAGACCGTAATAGAAAAGTAACCACTTACAAGCATGATGCACTGAACCGTGTGACAGAAGTTACTAGAAGTAATGGAACAAAGACGGAAGTATCTTACGATGCAGAAGATCATATCACGAAGATTGTGAATACCTGTGGTTCCTGCGGCAAAGTAATCAGTACTTATGAGTACAAGTACAATGATCAGGGATATGTAGTTGGAGAAACAGCTACGGAACTGGAAGCTGGAACAAGAAAGACGCCAAGCTGGGAAGACTGGTACAACTGGGGCGATACACAGAAAGAGACAGACAAAGCAGACTGTGAGCATCAGGAAAAAGAGATCCAGACGACACGTACCTATGAATACGATGACAACTGGGAACTGACACGCTGTACAGAAAAAGCAGAGGGCGGTAAAAAGACAGTCCATAATTATACTTATGACAAGATTGGAAACCGGACCTCTTACGAGAAGATCGAGGATGGTGTCAGCAAAGCAAAATATAACTATAAGTACAACGATTCCAACCAGCTCATCAAACGCACCAATGCAAAGATCTGGGGCGATCCGGGAACAACCTACAGCTATGATAAAGATGGCAATCTGATCCAGGAATGTGATAAGACAAACAGTGCAGATCCGGTTACTTATGAATACACAGCAGAGAATCGTTTGGCAGTAGTAAAACAGGGTGGAACAGTCCTGATGGCAGCCATGTACGATGGAGATAACAACCGGGTATTCGAACTTGATAACACCTATAAATGGGAAGACTGCTATGGCGATGAAGTCCTGATCCCGGCGAACCAGCGTACCGAAGATGGAAACAGCCCGAAAGAGCAGCTTGCCTCTCTGGTAAAAGGCGGTTCCAATGCCAAAGGATACACACTGACAGAGTATATCAACGATATCAATCGCGAGAATACAGAAGTCCTTGCAGAGTATGGAGCAGACGAGAAAGTACGTCAGGCTTATACTTATGGAGAAAGTGGAATCGGAGAACGGGTAAGCGTTGATAAATCGGAAGAAAGCAGTTATTATTTATATGACGGAAGAAACAGCGTGACCGGAATCCTGACCGAAACAGCTAATCTGACGAACAGTTATCAGTATGATTCATACGGTAACCTTACATCAGGAACAGCAGACGGTGTCAATTACTACGGTTACAATGGGGAGTCCACAAATGTAAAAACAGGACTTCAGTATCTGCGGGCAAGATACTATAACGCAGAGAACGGAACCTTTACAACTGAAGATAGTGACCTTGGAACGACAGAAAATCCATTGACCAGAAACCGCTACGATTATACGACCAATAATCCGCTGAATTACAGTGATCCGACAGGACATTCATTGTGGAGCAGGATTAAGAGTACAGCTAAAAAAGCAGCGAAAGCAGTCAAGAGTGTCGGCAAGAAAATCGTTAATACTGCGAAAAAGGTAGTCAAAACAGTAGTAAATACAGCTAAGAAAGCAGCAAAAACTATTGTTAACACAGTGAAGGGGGTAGCAAAAACTGCCAAAAATGCAGCTAAACATGCAAAACAGACATATCAATCTGTGAAAAATCGTGTAACCAGTAGCAGTACATATCAAAAGATCACATCCAGAGGAAGTCAGTTTATTCGTTCTGTAAGCAATGGGGTACAGAAAATTGGAAAAACTTATACATCTTTCAAATCCTATGTTTCAGAAAGAACGGCAGAAATCCGCTCAGAAGTGGTACGACATATGTGTACGACAACAAATCGTATTACAGATAAGCTTGGAAAAGTAGACTGGAATGCGGTGAAAAAAGTAGCCATTGGTATAACTGCGGTTACAGTTTCTGGTCTTGTAGTTGCTGCAACAGGCGGTTTGGCTGCAGGAGCAGTTCTGGCAGCATTGCCAGCAATGGGTGGCTTAGGAACGGCGATGGTTTCAGGAGCAGTTATTGGAGCTATTGGTGGAGCTTCATATAGTGCAGTGAATTCAGGTTTGTCTGGAAATAGTCTGAAACAAGTAGCAAAAGATACGTTAGTCGGTGGTATTGCAGGAGCAGTGACAGGTGGCGTTATGGGTGGCCTTAGTTATGGGGCTGGGAAACTTTTGAATGTAGTAAGGAGTGCAGGAAGTACCCATAATGATGGGATTGATAAATCGTTTAAAAAATTAGTTGCAGAAGTAACCGAAACAAAATTGCCAGAAGGCACTTGGGAAAAACCACCATTAGAGCGAGGAGATATTATTGACAAAGCTATGGGAAATAACTTGGGACACAATTTCCCGACCATAGATAAAGTAGAAAATGGTGTTGTGACTAGTGTTAAAAGCCGAGACTTAGGTGCAAAGACTTATCAAAATGGTAATAAATTGGAAAAGGTAATTGTCAAGGACATTAATAAAGTTTCAGGATTTATAGGAGAAACATTTAATGGTAAATTTGTTAATGCGGAAGAAATAGTGGGTAGACAATTACAAGTAGTTGTTCCAAATGTAACATTAAGCGAAGCTCAGATAAATGCAGTTAATAATGCTACAAAACATGGTATTGATAAAGGTGTTAAACTCATTATTACAGTAGGAAAATAATAGCAAAGTAAATAGCTTAAGGGGAATATTTTATTCCCCTTAAGTAATAGAGAGGAGAAAACGGATATGATTTCTGTATATTATAATCAAAAATATGGTTTCTTAATTGTGCCTAATGCCATTGAAAGGTTTATGGGATGTTATATTTCTATCGAACCTACAATTGAAATTATGGCTGAAGAAACAATAGATAAGATAGGCTGTGCAATTAGAAAAGGAATAAAAATTGCAGAAAGTTCCCCAAAAGTAGACGAATCTCAATTAAACAATTTTTGGAAACAAACAAAATATAAAAGTTTTCCAACATTTTCCAAGAATTATCAAAGAATTGATTTGAAACAAAATGGAGATGAATTAGAAATTAGAAGATGGGAACGGAATAATAGAGGGGGATATTCGCGAAAAACGGAAGAAAAAGATTATATTAATTTTATAGAAATGTCGGATTATGAATTGGGCTTGTTTATAAAAAAAATGTTTGAACCATGTGAAATTAGAATTGATGAAACAGAAAGATTTGAAACATTAGAGGGGAAAATAATTAGTTATTCGATTCCAAATGAGCATTATAAAAATATTGGTGATGGTCATACAGATTCTTATATGACATATAGAAATGAAGATTATGATAAGTTGTATATTTCTTTTTTGATAGGTGATGGAACTGATTGTACAGATGAAGTAAGCATAAAAAATCATTACAAAAAAATATACAAGCAAATGTCGAATATTAAATTTGAAAGTAAATGTAATAAAAAATATGTACATTTTTTAACAGAAAATGGAGAAGTATTGCTGAGTTTTATTGATAATGGTTATGTGGAGTTTTTTATGTGCATTCCATATAATATTGAAAGAAAAGTTCAAAAGGAGTCAATAGAACAGTATTTAAAAATGTTATTTTCGATAAAAATTGAAGATAAATAAAGCGTGAAGGAGAGAATATGCAAAAGAAGAATTGTGTTTTGTGCATAAGTATAGGAATTATAGTATGTATATTGTTATCAGCTTGCTCCAGACAACCAGACTTTGATGCCAAATCCTACGTCCAAAGTTCTCTTGATGCACACTATCATGGAGAATATAAGGACTATGCGAATCTGTTAGAAATCTCGGAAAAAGATGCCAAGAAAGAAATCGAAGAGGATTTTAATGAGAGTATCCAACAGCAATTTGATGATTCCGATAACATTACGGATAAAGGAATTGCTGATTATGCGGAAAAACTGACAGAAGTAAAGAAACTGGCAAAATACAAAGTACAAGATGTGAAAGAAGAGGATGGAGTCTATACAGTAAGTGTACAAGTTGAACCATCCAATGTATTTCAGACATTGCAACAAAGCTCTACAGAGGTAAGCAATGAAAAAATAAAGCAGGGATTGGATGGAAATGATCCGGAAGTCTTTGCAGCTGTATTAACAGAAAGTGTCCAGAAGAGTCTTGAAAAGAACAGATATGGAAAAGCTGTTACTGTAAACGTATCCGTGGAAAAAGATAACTCAGGAAAATATGGTCTTTTGGATACAGAGATGAATAAGTTGGAAGCAGCGATGTTCCCAACAGAATAAGAATGAATGGAAAGCTATCAGAGGAAAAAAACTGGTAGCTTTCTTTTAAACTCCAAGACAAGAAAACTTGTTAAAAAAGCTATTGTAATAGTAGAAAAATTATAATAAATAATGGATGACAAGAGTCTTTTATTCATTATGAGAAAAAGAAGGAATCTCCTATGAACCAACAAGAAATATTCACGTAAGATGGAAAAAAGTGCTGTAATCGAAGAGGTTGCAGCATTTTTTTCTTCGACATTTTTCGAACATTATAACGTACCTATCCGGTCACCGCCATGCTCCGATTTGATTTCTATATCAAAAATCAGATCGGAGGAAAGATAAATGGCTTATAACAAGACAAGTGAAGAACGAAAGTGGAATTATTGGAAAGAACAGGAAGAAAAGAAATTGCGTGAACTGGGAATGGAAGAAGAGAAGATCCAAAAGCTGCGCCAGATGGACAGGGAAGACTTTCTGGAAGAGCGCAGATACCGGGAACATCTGGATGAAACGATGCAGGATATGGATTCCATAAAAGAAAAGGACAGCGAGCTGTTTGCAAGGGATGTAAAGGAGCTTCTGGATCACATAGGTGATAAGCGAATCTATGAACTATTGAAAGAAACGGAGCATCAGACACTGGAAATCCTCTTACTCAGTACATGGGGATATTCTGGAAGAGAAGTTGCTAAGATTATGGGAATGGCAGAACAGACGATTTATACCAAAAGAAACCGTTTGAGAAAAAAATTAAAAAATTTATCAAAAATTGAATAATTATGGCGTTTTTCGTCGGCTATTTAATAGGCAGGTAAATTTTGCCAGTGTACTTTGACAACCTCATACCAGCATTACAGGTACGTTCCCGTAAGTAGAAGCGTGGCAGGAAGACGCGAGGACAGATGAAAAGGGCATGGAAGAAATTAGACCAGAAAGTGAGAGGCAGAGTTCTTTTGTGGCGTTTTCGTTTCGAGCGAATCATCTTTAACTGAAACAGGACCGTGGCGGTCTTTTGCGAGGATCACTTACGAGGGGATAATGATACATAGGAACTGCCAGTGAGCAGAGGATGGACTTTGGGTTGTAATCAGCAAGACTTTTAGAAAATCCGTGAGCGGTGCAATGCCAAGCATCCGCCTGTAATGTTCCCGTAAGGCAATGGGGGAGTCGAGGACAAATACAACGCCAAAAATCAAAAGTATAAGAAATCAAGGAAGAATGTGTCGTTGATATCAGATACATACGGCTGTAGGGAGAAATCCTTTACAGCCGTATTGATGTGATATCAGCACGCATATCAGGTAACAAATTATGTATTACACAAGAGAATATCTCAATAGAGCGCATCGAGAAATTGATACTATTTTCCGAGTGCTGTTCCCGGAACATGGAATGGCAGTAAGGGAAGAACAGATTATGTTATGCCACAAAATGCTGGATAACCTGCTGGGAAGAAACATAGCACTGTGTGACGCGGGTGTCGGTATCGGCAAGACGTATGCCTATCTGGTGGCCTGTGTTCTGATGAGAAAATATTCCCTCCTTGCAGAAGGATGTTCCCCTTATGAGCAGCGTCCGGTCGTGATATCCACTTCCAGCATTGCACTCCAGAAAGCAATTCTTACAGAATATATCCCTTTTCTCTCCCGGATTCTTCAGGAGAACGGGACGATTCAGGCCCCTATTAAAGCTGTGATACGA
>ENA-ORNK01000273-ORNK01000273.1-human-gut-metagenome-genome-assembly--contig:-NODE-273-length-77784-cov-12.677726_pt1 | contig 77784 bp, 70 predicted proteins | sample MGYA00242115_ERZ509022 | MGnify/ENA primary metagenome ERZ509022 (study PRJEB26280, sample SAMEA2338690) | human gut metagenome | biome: human gut; feature: human-associated habitat; material: faeces...
CATGGCTGTCGGCGGCGGCGTCCGGCACGAGAACGTAGCCGATGCGTTCGCCGGGCATACTCAGTGACTTCGACCAGGAGTAGCAGACGAGCGTGTCCGCGTAGATCGTCGGAATGAACGGGACCTCGACGCCGTCATAGACCAGCTCCCGATACGGCTCGTCGGCGATGATATAGATGGGATGGCCGTATTCCGCTTCCTTCCGGCGCAGCATCTCCGCAAGCGCCTCCAGCTCCGCGCGGGTGTAGACGACGCCGGAGGGATTGTTGGGGGAGTTGACGATGATGGCCTGCGTGTGCGGCGTGACGTAGCGTTCGACGCTCTGCGCGTTCAGACGGAAGCCTTCCTCAGCCGGAACGATGACGGGCTTTGCGCCGTTTGCCTCGGAGAAGGGCACATACTCCGGGAAAAACGGCGTGAGCAGCAGAATTTCCGCGCCGGGGATCGCCAGTGCGCGAAGAATGCTCACCAGCGCGGGGGCCGCGCCGCAGGTCATAAAGAGATTTTCCGGGCGCACACCCGCGTGATAGCGCGCATTGAGATCATCAGCGACGGCGGCACGGGTGTCCAGAGAGCCGGAGGCGGAGGTATAGCCGTGCAGAACGAGCGTATCCTCTGTTTCCACCAGCTCCTCGATCACCTTTCCTGCCTCCGCAGGGACCGGTACGGACGGATTGCCGAGAGAATAGTCAAAAACATGCTCTGGCCCAAGCTCGCGGGCCTTCTGCTGACCGTATTCAAACAGCTCGCGGATGCACGAGCGCTTGGAACCAAGCTGATACATCGAATCCACAAACATCTGATTCTGCGCCTCCTTAAAAATTTGCTGCCTGTCAGGAATGGTGTGCGGTGACCGCGCCGAACGCGATGGAGGCAAGCTTTGTCTCCGCGCTGTCGGAACGGGAAACCAGCACGATGGGTACCTTAGCGCCGACGATGATGCCGGCATTTTTTGCGCCGCCGAAAATGCTCATGGCCTTACCCATGGCGTTGCCGACCTCATAGTCCGGCACGAGCAGGATATCCGCCTCTCCCGCGCCGGGAACGTCGTAGTGCTTGTGGCGGCAGGCCTCCTTGCTGACGGCGAGGTCGAGACCGACCGGGCCGTAGACCTCCATGTTGTAGGGCGCCCAGCGTTCGGTCATTCCGGCCAGCGCCTGCGCGTCCAGCATGGACGGAATTTTTGGGTTGACGACCTCTGCACCGCAGATACAGGCGGCGTAGATCTTTTCATAGCCCAGCGCACAGAGCGTCTGCGCGGCGTTTTCCAGAATGTCGGCCTTTTGCTCGAGCGTCGGGAAGGTGTTCATGCCGCCGTCGGTGTTGAGCATCATTTTATGGCCCTGCGGCTCATAGAGCATGACGTGGCTCAGAAGCCGTCCCGTGCGAAGATTTGCGTCGCGGTTCAAAACGGCGCGCATCAGATCGGCTGTGCCGAGCAGGCCCTTCATCAGGAAATTGGCTTCGCCGCGCGTGACGCAGGCGACGGCCTGCTGCGCACATGCAGCGTCGGTATCCGCATCGATGATGCGGAATTCTGCCGGAGCTTCGCCGAGCTTTTCCAGAAGCGCGGTGATCTCGTCGCGATGGCCGACCAGAATCGGCTGCGCGATGTTCTCGCGCTTGGCGGCGCAGACGGCCCGAAGAACGTCCTCGTCGTGCGCGGCGGCGACGGCAATGCGTCCGGAGCCGAGACCGGCTGCCCTTTCGAGCAGCTGAGAAATGGAAGTCATGCGGTTTCCTCCTTCGGGTCGTAGAGCTGATAATGGCCGCTCTCCAGCGCCCGGAGCGCGCCCTCGGCAAGGCTCTTCATTTCCTCCTCGCCGGGGAAGCGGTAGATGGGCGCGAGCTTTTTCAGATACGAGGAGATCTCCTCGCAGAAGCGTTCGCTGTAGGCCATGCCGCCGGTGAGGGCAATGGCGTCTACGTCAAAGTGCATCACGGCGGCCATGGCACCAGCGTCCTTGGAGAGCTGATAGGCGAGTGCGCGGAAGATCAGATTGGCTTCCGCGTCGCCGGAGAAGGCGCGGCGCTCGATCTCACGGAAATCCTTCGTTCCGAGGTAGGAATAGACACCGGCCTCGGAGCCGATGAGCTTCTTGATCTCCTTTTTCGTCTTGCCGGAGAAGCAGAGATTCACGACGGCGTTGACCGGCAGCGCGCCGGGACGGTCAAGCCCCATGCTGCCGTCGTCCTTGACGTTGTAGTTGTCCACGACGCGGCCCTTCTCGTGCGCGGCGACGGAAACGCCGCCGCCGAGGTGCAGGACGATCAGATTCACGTCCTCGTAGGCTTTGCCGAGGGCCTTTGCCGTTTTGCGCGCGACGGATTTCTGGTTGAGCGCGTGGAAGAAGCTCTCGCGCTCGATGCCCTTGAGGCCGGAGACGCGGGCAAGCTCCGTCAGCTCGTCAACACAGACCGGATCGACGAAGAAGGCGGGAATGCCCAGCGGATCCGCCAGCTCTCTGGCAATGTACGCGCCAAGATTGGCGGCGTGCTCGCCGTAGAAGGGATGGAGAATGTCTTCGATCACGCGGTCGGTCACCAGATAGGTGCCGGACGGGATATGGCGGAGCAGTCCGCCGCGGCCGCAGATGGCGTCCAGAGACGAGAGCGAAACGCCGCCCTCGTCCAGCGCCTTGAGAATGAGCGCCTTGCGATAGGGCATCTGATCGGCGACGTGCTCGAAATGGGCGAGATCCTGCGCCGCGTGCTCGACGGAGCTGCGGAAAATTTCGTTTTCTCCGTCGAAAACAGCGATCTTTGTGGAGGTCGCGCCGGGGTTGATAACAAGAATTTTCATATGGATACCTGTCAGACGGCGTTGAATCCGGCCCGGTAGGCGTTCAGATTCAATTCACGGAATTTGGGCGGGACGGTGTCGGAAATGACGCTCTCCCAGTCGATCTCGGTCATGCCGAGCGCCTTGACCATCGAGCCGAAGAGCACGATGTTGGCGCATTTGACATTGCCAAGCTCCAGCGCGATTTTTTCCGCGTTCAGAGAGAAGCAGCGGAAATGCTTCTGCATCGCTTCCAGACAGCCTTCTGGGTACTCGCACATACCGGCCGCGACCGTCGAGGACGGCATGGCGTAGTCGTTGATGACGGCGATGCCGTCGGGCTTGAGATAATCGGAATAGCGGACGGCCTCCATCTTTTCGAACGCGAGGACGATATCCGCCGCGCCCTTGCCGATCACGGGGGAGTAGACCTTCTCGCCCCAGTGTACCTGCGTGGAGACGCTGCCGCCGCGCTGGCTCATACCGTGGACCTCAGACATTTTCACGTCGTAGCCCGCGCGCATCAGACCGTTGACCAGCACCTTTGCCGTCAGGATCGCGCCCTGACCGCCGACGCCCACCAAAAGGGCATGTTTCGTCTGCTTCATTTCTCAGCGCTCCTTTCTGGTAATGGCGTCCTTCGGACAGACCTGCGCGCAGACCGTACAGCCGACGCACTGCGTGGGATCGATCCGGGATTTTTTATTTTCCATCATAACAGCCGGGCAGCCGACTTTCAAGCACTTTTTGCAGCCAATGCACTTGTCGGCATCCACCTCGCAGAGAGCGGTGTTGTGCTTGATGCGCTTGATGAGCAGGCAGGGACGGCGGGTGATGATGGCTGCGGGCACGTCGCTGGCCAGCGCGTCCTGCACGGCCTGTTCCATGGCGGCCAGATCCTGCGGATCGACGATGATGACCCGCTGATAGCCATAGGAGGTGAGAATGTCCTCAATCTTCAGCTTTTCGGCAACATCGCCCTCCAGCGTGAAGCCGGAGCCGGGGTTGTCCTGATGGCCGGTCATGCCGGTGATGGAGTTGTCGAGCACGACGGGAATGACGTTTCCGCCGTTGTAGCGGATCTCCGCCGCGCCGGTCATGCCGGAATGGAAGAACGTAGAGTCGCCCAGAACGCCGAATACCTTTTTGTCGGTCTGTCCGGCGCGCTCGAACGCCTTCGCCATGCCCATGGCGACTGTGAAGCCGCCGCCCATGCAGACGCAGCTGTCCAGCGCGTTCAAAGGAGGCGCAAAGCCGAGCGTATAGCAGCCGATATCGCCCGCAACGACAAAGTCCTTGTGGCGGGACATGGTGTAGAAGAAGCCGCGGTGCGGGCAGCCTGGACACAGCGCGGGCGGACGCGAGACGGGTGTGACGCCGACATCCACGGTCTTGGGCGCGTCGCCGAAGATACGCTCGCGCAGCAGCTGCGGATTCAGCTCGTAGAGCTTGCCGGTCAGCTCCTTGCCGGTGCAGGGGATACCGGCAGCGCGGATCTGCTCCTCCATGAAGGGGTCAAGCTCCTCGATGACGTAGAGCTTTTCGACCTTCGAGGCGAATTCGCGGATGAGCGCCATCGGCAGGGGATTGGTAATGCCGAGCTTCAGGAAGGAGGTATCCTCCGGGAAGGAGTCCTTGGCGTATTCATAGGCGATGGAGGCGGTGACGACGCCGACCTTGCCGCCGTTCAGCTCCATACGGTTAAGGCGGGAGGTACAGGCGTATTCCTCCAGCGCATGGAGGTTTTCCTCGACCTTGGCGTGGTTGAGATAGGCGTTTCCGGGGGAGGAAACGAATTTGCGGATGTTTCTGGCATAGGGCGGGACTGCTTTTTCCGTGCGTTCGCCGAAGCGGACAAGGCTCTTGGAGTGCGAAACGCGGGTCGTGATGCGGTAGAGCACCGGAAGATCGAATTTTTCCGAGATCTCATAGGCGTCCTGCATGAAGTCCAGACACTCCTGCGAGTCGGACGGCTCGATCATGGCCAGACGCGCTGCGCGGGCATAATGCCGGTTATCCTGCTCATTCTGGGAAGAGTGCATACTTGGGTCGTCTGCGGAGACAACGACGAAACCGCCGCCGACGCCGTTATAGGCCGCTGTGAAGATCGGGTCTGCCGCGACGTTGACGCCGACGTGCTTCATGGCGCAGAGGCTGCGGACGCCCGCGATGGACGCGCCGTAGGCCACCTCCGCCGCGACCTTTTCGTTGGGAGCCCATTCGCAGTAGAGAGCGTCCTGATATTTGGGCAGCTCTTCGAAGATCTCCGTGCTGGGAGTGCCGGGGTAGGCAGAGCAGACCATAACACCCGCTTCATAAGCGCCGCGGGCAATGGCCTCATTGCCGGAGAGGAGAACGTGTTCCAAACCGATGACCACCTTTCCAGATCGTATTTGTCTATTATGCTGATATTTTTATTTTACAGGAGGACTTGAAATGTGTAAAATATTATAATATGATAATGATATAAGTCGAACTTATATTTTGGAGGCGGACGGTATGACCATGACGCAGGTCCTATATGCGCTGGAGGTTGCGCGGTGTCAGAATGTGTCACGCGCGGCGGAGCGGCTGATCCTGTCACAGTCCGCGCTGTCGCAGCAGCTGCGGCGGCTCGAGCAGGAGCTTGGCTATCCGATCTTCACGCGCACGCTGCACGGCGTGCAGCTGACGCCGGAGGGCGAACGCTTTTGCGAGCAGGCGGCGGGTATGGCACGGACATGGAAGGAGTTTCAGGCGAATGTCCAGAAGAGTGCGCTCGGCATCCGCAAGCGCCTGCGCATCGGCATGGGCTCGCGCGTCTACTCCAACGACCTGTTTCAGCAGATCGCGCAGTTCTTCGAGGAGCATGAGGATCTGGATGTTGCGTTCGTGACGGAAGTCGGACTGGACTTTATCAGCCAGCTCCGGCGAGGTACGCTCGATCTGGCGCTCGACCGGCTGCCGGATACGAATATCGGCGCGCTGGAAAAGGAATTATATATCTGTCCGCTTATCCGCGAACCGCAGTGCGTCCTTCTGTCGCCGGACGATCCGCGAAGCCGGAGAACGTCGATCTCCCTCTATGAGCTTCAGGGCTGCGCCATCACCTCCGGGCTGGAGGGGTCGGCGGAGGAATCCACGCTGCTCGAGACCTGTCGCCGCCACGGGATCACGCTCAACCGCGTCTACCGCTCCGACGGTGTGGAGACAAGCATGAATCTGGTGCGCAGCGGCCGCTGCGTTGCGCTTGGCCCGGCGTCCTTTGCGGCCTATCATCAGGTCGCGGCGGTGCCGCTCTCACCGTGGACGGAGGTCTGTTTGTGCTTCATCTGCCGCAGGGAGACGCTGAAGCAGCCGGAGATCGCTATGCTGCAAAGGTATCTGCAAAATGTCTGCCGGGAACGCGGCATTCTGGCAGAGAGCGGAAAGTAGGGCGAAATGGACAGAAGCGCCGGAAAAGCGGACAGGAAATGAGACAAAACGGCGCTTGACGATTTGAACGGAACACTCTATAATATACGGGTTTCGGCCTGAGAAGAAATTCTGAGTTACGAGGTGTTTCAACATGGCAAGGCAGGCTTCCGGGCGTGTGCGCTCCATTCCCATGACGGAGGGCTCGCTCTGGAAAAATATATTCCTATTCAGCGTTCCGCTGATCTTTTCACAGCTGCTTCAGGTGCTGTTCAATATGGCGGACGTGGCGGTGGTCGGCAAGTTTGCCAGTTCGACGGCGCTCGGCTCCGTCGGCTCGACAACGACGCTCGTCACGCTCTTTACCGGCTACCTGATCGGCATGGGCTGCGGCGTCAATGTGCGCGTGGCGCAGCACCTTGGCGCCGGGCAGGAAAAGCAGACGCAGGAGGCGGTCCACACGTCGCTCCTGCTGTGTACGCTGGCAGGGCTTATCATTACGGTGCTCTGCCTGACGATGGCGGAGCCGATGCTCAAGCTCCTGAAAACCAAGGACGATCTGATCGACGGCGCGGTGCTCTATTTCCGCATTTATGCGCTGGGTATGCCGGCGCTCGGCATTTTCAACTTCGGCAACGCCGTCCTCAGCGCAAACGGCGATACAAAGCGGCCGCTGATCTATCTGACCATTGCAGGCGTTCTGAACGTGATTCTCAATCTGTTCTTCGTCATCGTCTGCAAGATGGCGGCGGACGGCGTGGCGCTGGCCAGCATTCTTTCTCAGTATCTGTCGGCCATCCTCATTATCTGGCACATGCTCCGGCTCGAGGACAGCTGCCGCCTGATCCCGCGCTGCATCCGCTTCCACAAGGAGCAGGTCGGGCGCATTCTGGCGCTTGGGATTCCGGCGGGCATTCAGAATATGATCTTCGCCATTGCCAATCTGTTCATTCAGGTCGGTGTCAATTCCTTTGACTCCGTCATGGTCTCCGGCAATTCCGCGGCTGCAAACACGGACTCCATCGTGTATAACGTCATGGCCGCGTTCCACACAGCCTGTTCAAGCTTCATGGGACAGAACTGGGGCGCCGGAAACCGCGAACGCATGATAAAAAGCTACCGTATCAGTCTGTCGTATTCGTTCCTTTCCGGCGCGCTGATCGGCCTGAGCCTGCTGCTTTTCGGAGAAGGGTTCCTGTATATCTTCACGAACGACCCGGCTGTCGTTGCCGCCGGTATGCAGAGAATGCGCATCATGTGCTTCTCCTATGCCCTCAGCGCTTTCATGGACTGCACCATCGCGGCCTGCCGCGGCATCGGACGGAGCTTTGTACCGACGGTGATCGTTATTCTCGGCTCCTGTGTGTTCCGCGTCATTTGGGTCTATACGATCTTCGCCCATTTCCATACGATCCCGTCGCTTTACCTGCTGTATGCGTTCTCATGGGCCATCACGGCACTGGCGGAGACCATCTACTTCCTGTGCTGCTTCCGGAAGCTCAATGCCGTCCCGGCGGCAGAAGCAAAATAAAAACAACGCCGGACGGCCCAGCCGTCCGGCGTTGAGCGTGTCAAAAAGTGTTTTTTGACACGCTCTCAAACGGGAAACGCTTTGCTGGTTTCCCGTTTGAAAAGGCTTGCGCCCTGCTGCGCGCATAATTTGTGTGCCGCAGGCACACAAATTCCACACTTGCAGGACGCAAAGTGTTTTGTCCGACGTACACGCCGCCGGACAAAACGAATCTGCATTTTATTCCGCCGTGCGCGGCGGAACTCTACGAGGTTTTTTGACAGACTGAACGCCGGACGGCCCAGCCGTCCGGCGTTTTGCATATCCCAATCGCACCTATGCCTGCGAATCCTGATACTCCGAGGGACTCATGCCCGCGACCTTCTTAAAGGTTGCAGAGAAGTAGGCGATATCGCGGTAGCCGACGGCCTCCGCGACCTCGTAGACCTTTAACCGCCCCTGCCGCAGAAGCTCCATGGCCTTGTGGATGCGGTAGCGTGTAAGATAATTGCCGATCGTGTAATCGGTCTCCTTTTTGAAGAGATGGCTCAGATGGCCTTCGCTCAGGTCAAGCTGCGCGGCGATCTGGCCGACGCTCAGATTGCTGTCGGCATAATTCTGGCCGATGTAATCCATGGCCTCGAGCACATAGCGGCTTTTGCCGCCTTTTTTGACGCCGGGAACGCCGGAGGCGGCGTTCGTGCGCTCGGACTGCGCCTTGAGCCTGCCTTGCAGCGTGAGCACGGCCTTTTCCAGATCGCCGTCATGAAACGGCTTGAGCAGAAAATCGACCGCGCCGAGGCGGATGGCGCTCTGCGCATAGGCGAAGCTGTCATAGGCTGTCAGGATGATGACGAAAACGGAATTTCCAGCCTCGCGCAGGCGGCGAACCATTTCCAGCCCGTCCATTTTCGGCATTTTCAGGTCTGTGATGATGAGCGAGGGATGCAGCCGCTCCACGGCCTCCAGCCCCTCTTCTCCGTTTGCGGCCTCGCCGACGATCACGCAGTCGAGCGCCGCCCAGTCCACCGCAAGCACGATGCCCTTGCGGATCATTTCCTCGTCCTCCACGACGAGCACCCTCAGCATTGGGAATCCCTCCTTCCGGCAGGAAGCACGGCGATGATGCACGCGCCGCCTCCGGCCGTATTGTTTTCAAGGCGCAGGCCGAAGCGCTCGCCGTAGTGTTTTTTCAGAATGGTATCGACGTTGAAAAGGCCGAGATGGCCGGTCTGCTTCTCCGGCGGACGGTACGGCCCGAGCAGCTCCGGCGGCAGGCCGCGCCCGTTGTCGCGGACGCGAAGCTCCAGCGTTCCGTCCGGCAGAAGGCGGGACGAGACGGTGATCTCGCCGTGCTCAACGCCCTCCAGACCGTGCAGGATCGCGTTTTCCGCAAGCGGCTGGAGCAGCATTTTCGGAACCATGAGCGCTTCCAGCTCCTGCGGAACGTCGGCATGGTAAACGAAGCTGTCGGAAAGGCGGATACGCTGGATCTCAATATAGCGGCTGAGGATCTCAAGCTCCTTTTTCAGCGGGACGAATTCGTCCGGAGAGATGCAGAAGCGCAGGATGTCCGCCAGATTCGTGGACATCAGCGCCACCTGCGGCACCTGATTGATCTTGCTGATCCACTTCATGGTGTCCAGCGTGTTGCAGAGAAAATGTGGGTTTAGCTGTGCCTGAAGCATACGGATCTGCGCGTCGTTGAGCGCCTGCTGGTTTTCCAGCAGCGCCTGCTGGTTATGCTGGAGCGCGACGACCATGGAGTTGAACTGCACGGCCAGCTCGTCCAGCTCGTCGTGACGCCCCTCCGGCACCGGGACGCGGACGTCGAGGTCGTTTTTGCCGACCTGACGGATGCCATGGTGCAGCCGTCCGATGGGGCGGAAGGTGGTGCGGCTGAGCTGTAGACTCATGAGGATACTCACGACCACGCAGATGAGCGCGCTGAGCGCGCTCACAGTATACAGAAGGCGGAGCGTATCCTTCGTAAAGACCTGCGGCTGCTGAAGGACCAGAACGAGGCCCGTGCCGGGATGGACGCGGACGGTATAGAGAAATTCGTCGGAGCTGCCCGTGAGCGGCAGGCCGGAAAGCAACTGCATCCGCAGCGCATCGGTCAGAGACTGTGCCTGCGCCGGACGCGAGCAGTAGATCGCGCGCCAGAAGCGGTCGAGGAGCAGAAGCTCATTTTGTGCGCCGGCCTTACCGCCGAGCAGCGCTTGAAGGTTGGCTTCATAGACCTCGATCACCAGATAGCCCATCGGCGCGCCGTAGCGGTCGGTCAGAAGCGCGCCCGCCTGCAGGAGCGGCTGCGCCGTGTCCGACGGATCCTCGGACGCGGAATAGAAAAGCGTCCCGGCCTCCGCGCGCGCGGCCTCGCTGAGAATGCCCCAGTTCGTCGGGAGCGTGCGGTCCTCCGGCGCGGTCTGCGTGGAATAGCGCCAGCGGCCGGAGATATCGTAAAGATCGAACCGTGCAAAGCTGCGGACGCTCTCCGTCGCGCTGAACAGCTGCGTGTAGACCTTGGAATCCTCGGCGGCGCCGTCAAAGAGCGCCTTTGTCACGAGAGAATTGGTTTGCAGGGAGTCCAGAACCTCCTGAAAGCCCTCGTGGAGCGCATCAAAGGACTGCGAGATGCTGTCAAGCTGAGTCTGCGCCGTCTCGCTTGCGTCCGTTTGCAGACGCAGGCGGAAAATTTGCAGCAGCAGCGCCGAGCAGATCAGCATCGGCACCAGCGATACCGCCAGAAACGCGGCGTTCAGCCGCTGGCGGAAGGAATGAAAGGAAAACAGCTTCATGACTCCGGCTCCGTATCGAGATAGAATGCCCAGCTCATTAAGATCGCGTCGCGGTGCGCGCTTGCCCAGCCGACGTCATAATCGACCTGCGTCAGCTGCTTGAGCGGCGGAAGCTTGCTGGCAGGCTCCACGTCGCTCCGCACCGAGCGGCGGTAAAATCGCTCCTGGATCAGCTCCTGCACGTCGCGGCTGACCGTAAAGTCCACAAAGGCCTTCGCGTTGTCCGGATGCGGCGCGCCGGAGACGATGGCGGTGCCGTCGGGAACGCAGCTCGTGCCGTCCGTTGGATAGATCATTTCGATCTCGTCTCCGGCGGCGATGCGCTTGAGCGCGGTCTCCTCCAGCGTGATCCCGGCCAGCGATTCGCCGGAGGCGACGGACGAGACGATCTCACCGGAGCCGGAAAGGAGCTTCCCGTCCAGATTTTCCGCAAAGCGCTGCAAGACCGCGTCCTGCTCCTCCTCGGAGAGGGCATAGAGCATGGTCACAAGGCCGGTGTAGCTGGAGCCGGAGACGGACGGGTCAGCAAAGGCGATTTTCCCGCGCAGCTCCGGTGAGAGAAGATCCGCCCAGCTCTGGAGGCTTTCGGAGGAAAGCAGCTTCGGATTACAGATCAAAACGACCGGCAGGGACGAAAACGGCGTCCAGACATCATCCGGCGAGCGGTACTGCGCCGCGATCTGCGCCGCGTCCTGACAGGAATAGGGCGCAAAGCAGCCGCTGTAGGATTGCAGGCTCTCCACGCCGCCGCCGAACATCACGTCGGCCTCCGGCGCGTCCTTTTTGCTGCGGATGCGCTCGAGAAGCTCATTGGTGCCGCCCTCCACGACCTCGACCCAGATGCCGGTGCGCGATTCAAATTCCTTGACGATGGGCCACCAGACCTCTTTTTTGTGCGAGGTATAGAGGACGAGCCGCTCCGAGTCGCCGGGTGCAAGGCCGTCCGGCGTCTGCACACTTGAGGTGCAGGCGGTCAGAAGCAGAAAGGATAAAAGCAGGAGAAGCGCGGTAAACCTTTTCATGAGACTTCCTTTCGAAGGGCGATTCTGCTCAGCCGCATTGCAGATTGAGGTAGACGCGGTCAAAACGCTGCGCGGCCAGATCGTCCTTTCGGATGTAAAAATAGATGCAGCCGCAGTCGCCGAACATCAGCTCGTCCGACAGCGTTCCGAACTGGGCCAGCAGCGTCCATTCGCCGCCGGTTTCCAGCAGTGCCTGCTGCTCCTTGGCGGAGAGCTGCGCATAATCGTCCCAGTTGAGTCCTGCGGCGTGCAGTGCGCATTCCAGAAGGATCGAGCCTTGGATCAGCTCGGCATAGCCGAGCAGCTGGAAGCATTCTGCGGGATCGTGCTCAAGCTCCACGCCGTTCTGCCGGAGCTGTGCCTCATAAAGATCGTAGATGCGGAAGCGCTCCGCCGCGCTCAGCTCGGAGAGCGATAGCTCCTCGGAGGACGGATAGCTGACCTTGCCCTGCATCGTAAGCGGCGATTCAGGGACCATCAGCGAAGCGGGCAGCGACTTCGGCGGCGCGGTCGGCCGGAGCGCGTCCGGAGACACATCATAATAATAGACCCGGGCGCAGCCGTCGTCCTCGAGATTGCCCCACGCCATGGTTTGCAGCTCATAGAAGAAGTAGAGCATTCCCGTGTGCGGGAGAAGCCCCTCCGGGTCGAAGCCGGCTGCCTGCGACAGATCGATCTGCGCAAGGAAGGAAAGCGGACGGCTTTTCCGGACGCCTTCATAGTCGGTGCCCTCGAAATACGGCCATTGGAAGCCCGCTGGGAGGTCGGGAATGCCGCCGATCTTGGAAGCGCCCTTCGCGGAGATGCCGCTTTCACGCACAAGCGTTATGGCGTTCTTTTTGCCGGATAGAAGCTGCTCGGCAAGACGCTCCGCCGAGTCATTTTTCTTTTTCATGGAGATCACCCCATACAGGATTATAGCAGAGATCAGGACGAACAGCAAACAGAGGAACACAAGCGTTTTTCGTTTGTTCATGGCGGCTCCTTTGGACATTCTGACCAGCTTGCGCTGCAATTTGACCATATTATAGCATACACGGCACGCGCAATCTATCCATATGATACAAAAATATCAGAGAATCACAAATTAACGCAGTTTTGTCCCCTGTTCATCGGAAAAAGAAAAAAGTAAAATAAAACTATCCCGAGCCGGGGCGATGCCGCGGCTCCCGACAAATACGATAGGAGGAACCATTATGAAAAAGATTCTTGCACTTCTGCTTGCAGTCTCCATGATCCTGGCGATGGCCGCCTGCGCCGCAGCGCCCGCACAGAATGAGCCTGCAAAGACGGACGACACCCCCAAGACCGAGACCCCCGCAGAAAACAACAACGAGGAAACTCCCGCCGAGACTCCGGCTGAGACTCCCGCCGAGACTCCGGCTGAGACTGACGAAAACCTGACCGAGACCCAGAAGATCATCAAGGAAGCCGAGGGCATGACGCTCGAGGAGCTGGCCAAGAAGGCCATCGAAGAGTCCAACGGCAAGATGTTCTATGGCGTCGGCAACTCCAGCCGCGGCAAGAGCGCTCTGCCCCTGTTCATTGAATATCTCCAGTCCATCGACTCCAGCTACAGCATGGAGTTCGAGTGGCAGCAGCCGAAGAACAACAAGATCTTCGATCAGCTGACGGCTGACTCCCTGAAGGGCACCGGCACATTTGCCATGACCCTCATTCAGGATGGCAACCAGATCGAGAGCAAGATGGTCCAGACCGGCATCCTCGACACCTTCATCCCGAAGGATTGGGCGGACGCCAACGGCACCACTGCCGACGCCTACACCGGTTTCCTGCCGCTCCAGACTCTGAACAAGGTCTTTATGTACAACTGCACCGGCGACAAGACCTATGACAACTGCTGGGACTTTGTCGCAGAGGGCGAACATGGCCTGTTCATGGACATCGACTCCGAGATCGTCGGCAAGAACTTCCTGTATATGCTGACCCGTGACGACTACGCCGCATGGCTGAAGGAGTCCTATGAGGCGCTGTCCGCCGACGAGCAGGCTTATTTCCAGCCCACCATCGCTGCGATGGAGTCCGAAGCTGCCGACCTCGGCCTTGGCGCGGACGGCGCTTACGCACTGGCATGGATCAAGCTGTGGGTCGAGAGCTACAACGCTCAGACCGACGACGGCCCCATCTGCAACACGCTGGTTGACGAATCCGCAAAGGATCAGTTCGGCCTGCTGGTTTATTCCAAGCTCCGCTCCGTTGAGGAGTCCAGCTCCGTTTCCGTCAACAATGTCAAGGTCGCTGCTTATGAGGACGGCTATCAGGGCATCGGCGGCTACGGCTACTGCCATTACCTGTTCGTGACCGACAACTCCCCGCTGCCCTGGACCGCCTGCGCGTTCATCGCCTACATGACCTGCACCGCTGACGGCTTCTCCGCTTGGGGCAAGGACATGGGCGGCTATTCCTCCAACCCAACCGTTGCGGCCGAGACGGAAGAGAACTTCCATCACTCCATCGGCGGCATGGATGAGGACGGCACCACTGTGAAATTCGCAGCCAAGAACGACCGCGGCTACGAATGGTGGACCACCAACGGCAAGCTCGTGCTCGAGGATCCGGAATACTGCGCAGACGTTGCGTTCACCGTCGGCAGCTGGATCGAGATGCTGAGCAAGTACAGCGCGGGCTGATCTGAAATTTCCCGGCGCTGCACCGTATGACACACATCTGGCGCCCTTGGATCGCGCATCCAAGGGCGCCTTTTCAAAAGCGCTGCATCCGCGCGCTTGCAGCTGTTTTCAACGCCAGATCATCAGCTCCGGGCGCGTGGATGTAACGCCCGACCATCTCCCATAAATTCTGTGAAAAGAGGAGAACGCCATGAACCAACCCACGACCCTTCGCGCCAGCAAGACCACCATCGTTCTCAATAAGGTCAAGACCTTCTTTTCCAAGCCGCACAACGTGATCCTGCTGCTGCTCGGCATCGTTCTGACCTTTACGACCGTTGCGCCGATCGTCGCCATCGTGGAGGATACCTTCAAGATCCACGCGGGCACCATCGACGCCCATCTGACCGGACAGGCATCCGGCTATACGACCGTCAACTACATCGACCTCTTTACCAGCCGCATGGCGAAAACGAACCTATGGACGCCGCTGCTCAATACGGTGCTGCTGGCGGTCGGAACCTGCCTTGTGTCCATCCTCTACGGCGGCCTGTTCGCGTTTCTGATCACGCGCACCGACCTTGCGTGGAGAAAGTATCTCAGCTCCATCTTTATTTTCCCGTATATCATGCCGCAGTGGACGCTGGCTGTCGTGTGGCAGAACCTGTTCAACTCCAACGCCGTTACCGGCACGTCCAACGGCCTGCTTGCCGCACTGTTCGGCGTCAACATGCCGATCTGGTGGTGCAAGGGCCTGTTCCCGAGCCTGATGGTGCTGGGCCTGCACTACGCGCCGTTCGCCTATATCCTGATCGGCGGCATCTTCCGCAACATGGACGCGAATCTTGAGGAGGCGGCGACCATTCTGGACACGCCGAAGTGGAAAACGATGTTCCGCGTCACGCTCCCGATGGTCAAGCCCGCGATCCTTTCCACCATTCTGCTGGTGTTCGGCAGTGCAATGGGTTCGTATCCCGTGCCGCATTACCTCGGCCTGAGCACGCTTTCGACGAAGTACGTTTCGATGAACTCGAAATACACCGGCGAGGCGAGCATCCTTGCCATCATCATGATGATATTCGGCGTAGCGATCATGCTGCTCAACCAGTTCTCGCTTAAGAGCCGCAAGAACTACACCACCGTCACCGGCAAGTCCGGCCAGATCTCCAAGATCACGCTTGGCAAGTACGGCAAGTATATCCTGGCGATCATTCTGGTCATCCTGACCTTCTTCACCAGCATTTTCCCCATGATCTCCTTCGCGTTTGAGACGTTCCTGCCGAATCCGGGCGACTATTCCTTCCTCTACACCGGCGACCCGTCGAATCTGACGACCAAGTGGTGGATCACCTCGGAGAACGTCACCGAAAACGGCATGTACGGCCAGAAGGGCATTCTCTACAATGAGACGATCTGGCGTGCGTTCAAGGGAACGATCCTCGTTTCCGTGGCCTGCGCGCTGCTGGCCGGCTCCATCGGCACCATGATCGGCTACGCCGTCTCCAAGAATCGCCGCAGCCGCTGGGCAAACTACGTCAATTCCGTGGCGTTTCTGCCGTACCTGATGCCGTCCATTGCTGTCGGCGTCGCGTTCTTCATCCTGTTCTCGACGGAAAAGCTGAATCTCTACAACACCTATACGCTGCTTATCATCGTCGGCACGGTCAAGTATATCCCGTTTGCGAGCCGCAGCTCGCTCAACTCCATGCTTCAGCTCTCGGGCGAGATCGAGGAGGCAGCCATCATTCAGGATATCCCGTGGTTCAAGCGCATGACGCGCATCATCATCCCCATCCAGAAATCCTCGATCATTTCCGGCTTCCTGCTGCCGTTCATGACCTGCCTGCGTGAGCTGTCGCTGTTCATGCTGCTTTGCGTGCAGGGATTCATCCTTTCGACGACGCTCGACTACTTCGACGAAATGGGCCTGTATGCGTTCTCCAGCGGCATCAATCTGATCCTGATCGTTACCATTCTGATCTGCAACACCCTGGTCAACAAGGTCACGGGTGCAAGCCTTGACAAGGGAATAGGAGGTTAATATCATGCCTGAAATCAAATTGGAACATGTCACCAAGCGCTGGGCAAAATTCTATGCGGTCGAGGATCTAAATCTGACGATCGCGGACAACGCCTTCGTGACGCTGCTCGGCCCGTCTGGCTGCGGCAAGACCACAACGCTCCGCATGATCGCGGGACTCGAGACCCCGACCAGCGGCCGCATCACCATCGGCGACAAGGTCGTATTTGACAGTGAGCTTGGCATCAATGTCCCGGCCAACAAGCGCAAGGTCGGCTTCCTGTTCCAGAACTACGCTCTGTGGCCCAACATGACCGTCTATCAGAATATTTCCTTCGGACTGTCCAATATCAAGGAGCCGATGGCAAAGATCGACTTTGAAACGAAAAACGCTGCAAGGCTGGCAGAAATTCTGAAAGCGCCCGCCGAGGTCGTCTCCGTGCTCGACGAGTGCCGCGACAAGGACGGAAATCTGGAGGAGAAAAAGGCCATTCTCAAGCTGATCGATGCCTTCACGCTGTCGCAGTATACGGCAAAGAAGCTCTACGACTACCATCTGGAATCCGGCAAGGACGGCAGAAACGAAGCCGCCGCGCTCCTTGCGAAGGTCGATGCAGGCCGGAAGAGCGCTGCCGACGCAGGCTATACGCTCGACGAGGAATACCGCTTCTGCAGGGACGGTGAGGTCGTCATGCAGACCCGCAAGCTCACGAAGGAGGAAATCGATCTGACCGTCCGCCGCGTGAGCCGCATCGTCAAGATCGGTATGTTCATGGACCGCTACCCTGCTGAGCTGTCCGGCGGCCAACAGCAGCGTGTCGCCATCGCAAGAACGCTGGCTCCGGAGCCTACGGTTCTGTTCATGGACGAGCCGCTGTCCAACCTTGACGCGAAGCTGCGTCTGGAAATGCGCTATGAATTGCAGCGTCTGCACGTCGAGACCGGCTCCACCTTCGTCTACGTCACGCACGATCAGATGGAGGCCATGACGCTGGCGACCCAGATCTGCCTTATCAATAACGGCGTCCTTCAGCAGTATGACGCGCCGCTGAGCGTCTATCACCATCCGGCAAACCTGTTCGTCGCCGACTTCGTCGGCAATCCCTCCATCAACTTTGTAGAGGCGAAGGGCAGTCAGGGCGCCGATGGCTCGCTTGATCTGACTGTCCTTGGCGGACTCAAGGCCAAATTCGTCCCGGCGAAGCCGGTCGATATGCAGAAGTGGTTCCGTCAGCGCGACGTGGAAACGGAAAAGCGCGCCGCAGAGCGGAAGGAAAAGGCCGCGCAGAAGGGCTATGTGGAGAAGGGCAACAAGGACGAGGTGTTCCGCTATCACATCGCCAAGGTCGAGGAAGAGGACGATTCCCTTCAGGAGACGCCGGTCATTACCAATGAGGATCTCGTGCTCGGCATTCGTCCGGAGTTCCTCGACATTGCCGACAAGAGCAGCCTCGAGGGCGAGATCTACGGCGCCATGCCCACCGGCATGGAATCCACGATCAAGGTCCGCGTCGGCGGCTTCCTGCTGACGGGTGTGATCTTCGGAAGCTCCCTGTTTACCATCGGCGCAAAGATTCCGCTGTCCATCACCGGCGACCAGATCATGCTGTTCGACCGGAAAACCGGCGTCTGCATCACCTCCGGGAGCCTGAAATTCTGATTTTAAGAAAATATGAGTATGCAAAACGTCCTGCCGAAAGGCAGGACGTTTTTCGTATCTGTGCAGGCGCGCTGTGCCTGCTCTGTTATTCTGCGCCGGGAAGCAGCCTTCGGACGACGGCCTCCATCTCTGCCTGATCCCAGATAACGGGAACAGGGTAGGCGGGATTGGCCTCCCGGAGCGCGCGGACGGCGATCTCGGGGATATCGTCCTCCTGAAGCTCCGCGACGGCCTGCGGTATGTCCATCTTCCGCTCCAGCTCGCGGATGCGGGAGAGGACGGCCTCCGCCTTTTCGGTATCCGTCTGCCCGCCGAGGAAGAGGTATTCCGCGATACGCGCAAGCTTACTGGTGATGCGGAAACCATATGCCTCGAGCACAATGGGAAGCACCGTCGCGCAGGCCAGCCCGTGCGGGATGTGATAAAGTCCGCCGAGGGCATGGGCGATGGCATGGACGTAGCCGACATAGCCGTTCGTGAAGGCGATGCCCGCGTAATACGAGCCGAGGAGCAGATGCTCCCGCGCGGGCAGATTATAGCCGTCCATGTACGCTGAAAGCAGATTCTCGTGAATGAGCTTCATCGCATCGAGCGCGTAATGGCGTACCTTCTGCGAGGCAAAGCAGTTCGTATATGCCTCGATGGCGTGTGTGAAGGCGTCCATGCCGGTATCCGCCGTGATGCTTTTGGGCAGAGCGCAGGTGAGCAGCGGGTCGAGAATGGCCGCGTCCGGTACGAGGCAGAGGTCTGCCACCGGGAATTTCAGCGCACGCTTCGCGTCGGTCGCCACTGCTGCGGCCGTGACCTCGGAGCCGGTACCGGCGGTGGTGGGGACGGCGACGGTGAACGGAAGCTTCCTGCGCACCTTGAGCGTCCCCTTCATTTTTTCGACCGGCTGCTCCGGCTTGACCGTGCGGGCGGCGGCCAGCTTGGTGCAGTCGATGGCGGAGCCGCCGCCGACGCTCAGAAAGGCGTCGCAGCCCTCGTCGCGGTAGCTTTTCGCGGCGCGCTCGATGCAGGAAAGATCGGGGTCCGGACGGACGCCGTCGAACACGGCGGCTTCAATACCCTTGCTTTCCAGCTCGGAGAGCAGCGGCGCAAGTGTTCCGCGGCGGACAGTTCCGGCAGTCGTCACGATCTGCACCTTGTGTACGCCATGCTGCTTGAGAATGACGGCGGCCTTGAGAAAGCTTCCGTTTCCGGTCACAAGCTCCTGCTTTTTCTCCGGAAGCACGCGGAGAGCCAGTGCCATCGCGCCCTGATAGACGCGGTAAAGAATGGTTTTTCCGTTTTTCATACGATCACAGCTCCTGAATTTCTGCGTGCGGGTCAAAGCCCCGCGCGGGCGCAGACATCCTCGAACGCGGGAACGCTGGAAATGCCACCCGGCTTTTCCGTCGAGAGGCCCGCGCTGGTGCATGCAAAGCGGACGATCTCTTCCAGCTCCGTGCCGTCCAGCGCCTCCGGCGCCTTCCCGGTCTGGAGCAGCTTCCAGACGGCGGAGCCGCCGAAAATATCGCCCGCGCCGGTGGTGTCGATGGTGTGAAGGCCGGTGAGGGCAGGGACGGTGCCAACGGCATTGCGGTTTGCGAACAGGCAGCCGTTTTTGCCGAGCGTGACAAAAACGAGCCGGATGCCAAACTCGTCCAGAAGCTTCTGCGCGGCTTCCTCATAGGAAATGTCTCCGAAGAGGAAGGAGACCTCCTCGTCACTGATCTTTACAACGTCCGCCTGCCGCAGGCCCCAGAGCATTTGCTCCTTTGCCTGCGCAAGATCATTCCAGAGCGGCCTGCGGAGATTGGGGTCGAAGGTAATGAGCTTTCCGCGCTCCTTTGCATACGCAACGGCGAACTGTGTCGCCGAGCGCGCCGGTTCGTCGGTCAGGGAGAGCGTTCCGAAGTGCAGAACGCGTGTGCGGTCCAGAAGCCCTGTGGAGATCTCGTCCTTGCGCAGACAGGTGTCTGCGCCGGGCTTGCGGGCAAAGGCGAAGTGCCGGTCGCCGTCGGGGTCGAAGGTCACGAACGCGAGCGTCGTAAAAACGTCAGGAGCCTCGATCATGCCCTCCGTGCCGATCCCGGCCTTTTCCAGCGTGCCGAGCAGCAGCTTGCCGAAGGTATCTGCGCCGACCTTGCCGATCATGCTCGTTTTCGCGCCGAAGCGCGTCAGCGCGGCGAGAAAATTCGCCGGAGCGCCGCCGGGGTGCGCGGCCATGACGGGATATCCGTCCGCGTCCGTTTCCTTGCAGGCAAAATCGATCAGAAGCTCGCCGAGAGCGATCACGTCATATTCAGAGCGCATATGTTTTCTCCTTTTGATCCTGAAATATCCGGCGCGTGCCGGAGCGGTGTATCGATTTTGTATATCATACCTTGAAATTGCGGAAAGTGCAATCCGAAATTCATTTGACATGGATTTTACAAAAGAAAGCTTTCTGATTTTACGCACCGGCGGTATGCTTGTAGCGTGATCGGAAATCAAAACAATATGAAAACAAAGGAGAAAAAAGAAATGAAAAAATTCGTATGTCTTGCACTCGTTCTGGTGCTGGCAGTCGCCGCACTGGCCGGCTGCGCAAAGAAGGAATCCGGCAGTGTTTCGACCGACGGCTCGACCTCGATGGAAAAGGTGATCGGCGCCCTCGGTGAGCAGTTCATGAAGGATAACGACGGCATCAGCTTTACCTACAACCCCACCGGCTCCGGCTCCGGCATCACCGCCGTCTCCGAAGGCCGCTGCGACATCGGTCTTTCCAGCCGCGCTCTGAAGGATGAGGAAAAGGCCTCCGGCCTTGTCGGCACGACCGTCGCGCTGGACGGCATCGCCATTATCGTCCATCCGGACAACCCCGTTTCCGACCTGAGCATCGACCAGATCGCAAAGATCTACACCGGCGAGATCACCAACTGGAAGGATGTCGGCGGCGAGGATGCAGAGATCGTCCTGATCGGCCGCGAGGCCGGCTCCGGTACCCGCGACGGCTTCGAGTCCATCACCGGCACGAAGGACGCCTGCCAGTACCGTCAGGAGTTGACCTCCACCGGCGACGTGATCACCACCGTCTCCCAGAACCCGGCAGCCATCGGCTACGCCTCTCTGGCAGCGCTCAAGGACAGCGTCAAGGCGCTGAGCGTGGAAGGCGTGACGGCCACCGAAGCGACCGTCAAGGACGGCAGCTACAAGGTCCAGCGTCCGTTCGTTCTGGTCACCAAGGAAGGCACGAAGCTCTCGGATGCAGCGCAGAAGTTCTTCGACTTTGCTCTGTCCTCTGACGCGGCAAGCCTCATCTCGGCAGCAGGTGCAGTGCCTGTAGCATGATCTGCAAAATGCGGCGATGGTCTCCGGGCCATTGCCGCACCGGAGCATCCTGCGCCGGCTGACAAGCGCGCACAAGTCTTTGCGTTCGTTTGTAAGCCGGCGGAAACCAAAAGAAAAGGCGGTATAACATGACAGGTCATCGCAAGCTTCAGGAGTCGTTTTCGGCAAGCCAGAAGCGCTTATTGGAAAACATCATCCACGGAATTTTTCTGGTCATGGGACTGGTGACGGTTGGCTGCGTGCTTTTGATCACGGTATATCTCGTCATCAGCGGCATCCCGGCGATCCATGAGATCGGCCTTGTAAAATTCCTGTTCGGGAGGGTATGGGCCTCGACGCAGGCGGAGCCTCAGTTTGGTATTCTGCCCTTCATCCTGACCAGCATCTACGGTACGGCCGGCGCTATCGTGCTTGGCGTTCCCATCGGCTTCCTGACGGCGGTTTTTCTCGCGAAGGCCGCTTCGCCGCGCCTGCGCGCGGTGGTGGAGGAGGCCGTCAGCCTGCTGGCAGGCATTCCTTCGGTCGTGTACGGCCTGGTCGGTATGCTGGTGCTGGTTCCGGGTATCCGAAAGGTTTTCGGGCTTCCGGACGGCGCAAGCCTGCTTGCGGCCATCATCGTGCTGGCCATCATGATCCTGCCCTCCATCATCAAGGTATCCATGACGGCGCTGGAAGCCGTCCCGTCTGAGTATGAGGACGCTTCCCTTGCGCTTGGCGCGACGCCGGTCGAAACCTGGTTCCGCGTGAGCGTTCCAGCAGCGAAAAGCGGCATCGCAGCCGCGGTCGTTCTGGGCGTCGGACGCGCCATCGGCGAGGCTATGGCGGTCATGATGGTCTCCGGCAACGTCGCCAACATGCCGTCTCTGTTCCAGAGCGTGCGCTTCCTGACGACGGCGGTCGCCAGCGAAATGTCCTATTCCAGCGGCTTACAGCGGCAGGCGCTGTTTTCCATCGCGCTGGTGCTCTTCCTGTTCATCATGCTCATCAACGCCGCGCTGAACTTTTTCCTCAAGCGCAGTAAGGAGTAACGGCTATGCATCAAGGTATTTCGGCATCCCGGCGCGCGTACAACATCATTCTGCGCGTGCTGATGTATCTGGCGGCGGGGCTGACCTGCCTGCTGGTACTGTTTCTGATCGGCTATGTCCTGTATAAGGGCGTCCCGAATCTCTCGTGGGAGCTGGTCTCCACCTCGCCCAGCTATCTGAGCGGTACCCTCGGTATTCTGCCGGATCTGCTCAATACGCTCTATGTCGTGATGGCGACGCTCCTGATCGTGCTTCCGCTCGGTGTCTGCGCGGCGATCTATCTGACGGAATATGCTGCCAACAAGCGTCTTGTCGGCATCATTGAATACGCGGCGGAAACGCTTTCCGGCATTCCGTCGATCATCTACGGACTGGTCGGTATGCTGTTCTTCTGCCAGTTCCTCGGCATGAAGACCTCCCTGTGGGCAGGCAGCATGACGCTTGTCATCATGAATCTGCCGACCATCATGCGCACCACGCAGGAGAGCCTTAAGACCGTCCCGCAGAGCTACCGCGAGGGCGCGTTCGGACTTGGCGCGGGAAAATGGCGCGTGATCCGGACGGTCGTGATGCCCGGATGTGTGGACGGCGTGATCACCGGCTGCATCCTGGCCGTCGGACGTATCCTCGGCGAGACGGCGGCGCTGCTTTACACGGCGGGCTTTGCCCACACGCTTTACGGCCTTGCGAAGGGACTCCAGAACTCCGGCGCGACGCTGACCGTTGCGCTCTATGTATACGCCAAGGAGCAGGGCGAATTTGACGTGGCGTTTGCCATCGCGTCGATCCTGATGGTGCTGACGCTCCTCATCAACCTCTCCGCGACGCTGGTCGGAAGATATTTCAAGAAAAGGAGAAGCCTATGAGCGACTTGATTACGGTTCAGGACATGTGCCTGTGGTATGGCCCGACGCAGGCCCTGAAAAATATCAGCATCCGCATCCCGGAAAAGAGCATCACCGCGCTGATCGGGCCCTCCGGCTGCGGAAAATCTACGTTTCTGAAAACCCTTGACCGCATGAACGACCTGATCCCGACGGTCAAGATCACGGGCGAGGTCAAATACCGCGGACAGAACATTTTTGACCCGTCGGTGGATGTCAACGAGCTTCGGCGGCAGATCGGCATGGTGTTCCAGAAGCCGAATCCGTTCCCCATGAGCATCTACGACAACATCGCCTACGGCCCGCGCACGCACGGCATCCGCGCGAAGGCAAAGCTCGACGAGATCGTGGAGCAGTCGCTGCGGGACGCGGCCATCTGGGACGAGGTCAAGGACCGGCTGAAAAAGTCGGCGCTGGGCCTTTCGGGCGGACAGCAGCAGCGCCTTTGCATCGCGCGGGCGCTGGCCGTCCAGCCGGATGTGCTGTTGATGGATGAGCCGACCAGCGCGCTCGACCCGATTTCCACTTCCAAGATAGAAGAGCTTGCAATTGGGCTGAAAGACCGTTACACTATAATCATCGTCACGCACAATATGCAGCAGGCGGTGCGCATCTCCGACCAGACGGCGTTCTTCCTGCTCGGAGAGCTTGTGGAATACGGCGATACCGAGCAGATGTTTGCGCAGCCGAAGGACAAGCGGACAGAGGATTACATCACAGGGAGGTTCGGATAATGAGAAGCCGGTTTGACGAGCAGCTTGCGCTGCTGAACAAGGATCTGATCGAAATGGGCGCGATGTGCGAGGAAGTGATCGCGCTGGCGGCAAAGGCGCTGCTGGACGGCGACTCCACGCTGGCCGCGAAGGTCGCGCCGCTCGACGTAGAAATCGACCAGATGGAGCGCGACATCGAATCCATGTGCCTCAAGCTTCTGCTCCAGCAGCAGCCCGTCGCGCGTGACCTGCGGCAGATCTCGGCGGCGCTCAAAATGATCACGGATATGGAGCGGATCGGAGATCAGGCGGCGGATATCGCCGAGATCATTACGTTCCTCAAGGGCCGCTCATGTGAGAACTGCGAGGCCATCGGCGAGATGGGACGTGCGACCATTCGCATGGTGACCGAGAGCGTGGACGCCTTTGTCAAGCGCGATACGGCGCTGGCGGAGGGTGTGATTCGGTACGATGATGTTGTGGACGACTATTTTCTGAAGGTCAAGAGCGCGCTCATTACGCTGATCGCGCAGAATCCGGACGACGGAGAATACGCGCTGGATCTGCTCATGATCGCAAAGTATTTCGAGCGCATCGGCGACCACGCGACCAATATTGCAGAGTGGGTGCTGTTCTCCGTGACCGGCATTCACAAGGGGGAGGATAAAGCATGATCTTATGTGTCGAGGACGACGCCAGTATCCGCGACATCGAGGTGTATACCCTCAATTCGACCGGCTTTGAGGCGAAGGGCGTTGCGGACGGAGACGCGTTCCGGGCTGTGCTCCGTGAGCAGAAGCCGGAGCTTGTGCTTCTGGACGTGATGCTTCCGGGCGAGGACGGCGTATCGCTGCTGCGGTTTTTGAAGAGCAGCCCCGAAACGGCGGAGATCCCGGTCATCATGGCGACGGCCAAGGGCATGGAATACGACAAGATCCAGAGCCTTGACCTTGGCGCGGACGACTATCTGGTCAAGCCGTTCGGCATGATGGAGATGGTCTCGCGCGTGAAGGCTGTCCTGCGGCGGTGCCGTCCGGCGCCGGTGCAGCACATCCTGAAATCGGACGGGCTGACGGTCAATCTGGACGAGCACACCGTGACGGCGGATTCTGAGCGCGTCCAGCTGACCTACAAGGAGTTTGAGCTTCTGCGGCTGTTCCTGTCGCATCCGGGCGTTGCGTTCACCCGCGACCAGCTGTTCAGTGAGATCTGGGGCGAGGACTACATCGGCGAAACGCGGACGGTGGATATGCACATCCGGACGCTTCGCCAGAAGCTTGGAAAATACGGCGCGCGGATCGAGACGGTGCGCGGCGTCGGCTATCGGTTGGAGGTACAGCCATGACAAGAAAAATCTTTCTGTCCATCATGGCGGCGGCCGCTGTCGTGCTTCTGTGCAGTGTGCTTATCATCATGGGCTGCCTGTATGACTATTTCGGCGGCGTTCAGGAGCGTCAGCTCGAGGACGAGCTTGCGCTGGCACAGACGGGCGTGGAATGCAGCGGAAAAACATATCTCAAGGCGCTGGAAGGGGAGAGCTACCGCCTGACGTGGATCGCGCCGTCCGGCGAGGTGCTGTTTGACTCGCAGGCCGACGAAAGCAGCATGGAAAATCATGCCCAGCGCGAGGAGGTTCGACAGGCGCTCGAGACCGGCGAGGGGCAAAGCTCCCGCTACTCCAGCACGCTTCTGGAAAAGACGATCTACTACGCGAAAAAGCTGACGGACGGCTCCGTCCTGCGTATTTCGATCAGCCGCGCCACGGCGGGCGTGCTTGTGATGGGGATGCTCCAGCCGATGCTGGTCGTGCTGGCGGCGGCGCTCATTCTGGCGCTCGTTCTGGCAAAGCGCATCGCCGCGCGGATCGTCGCGCCGCTCAACCGGCTCGATCTGGAAAAGCCGCTGGAAAACGATACCTATGAGGAGCTTTCTCCGCTGCTCACGCGCATCAATCAGCAGCGCCGCCAGATCGACGCGCAGCTGCGCACGCTCCAGCAGAAGAAGGACGAATTCGACCAGATCACGGCGAGCATGAACGAAGGCCTCGTCCTGATGAACGAAAAGGGGACGGTGCTGAGTATCAACCCGGCGGCAAGGGAGCTGTTCCATGCGGAGCCGGACTGCGTTGGCCGGGATTTCCTGACCGTCGAGCGGAGCCACGAGATCAGCTGCGCCATCCGGCGCGCACTGGAGGAGGGCCATGCAGAGCTGCGTGTGGAGCGCGGCGGACACGAGTATCAGCTCGATATCAGCCGTATCGAATCGGAGGGCACGGTCATCGGCGCAGTGCTGCTGGCGTTTGATGTGACGGAGCAGGCCTTTGCCGAACGCAATCGCCGCGAATTCACGGCAAACGTTTCTCACGAGCTGAAAACGCCGCTTCAGTCCATTATGGGCAGCGCGGAGCTGATCGAAAACGGTCTCGTGAAGCAGGAGGACATGCCGCGCTTTGTCGGCCATATCCGCACGGAGGCGGCGCGTCTTGTGACGCTCATTGAGGACATCATCCGCCTGTCTCAGCTGGACGAGGGCGGGGAGCTGCCATTCGAGCCGGTCGATCTGAAAAAGTTGGCCGAGGAGGCGTCCGCCTCGCTGGCCAGCGCTGCGGCGGAAAAGCAGGTCACGATCCGCGTCCATGGAGACGACAGGCAGATCACGACCGTCCGCAGGCTCGCTTCGGAGATCGTCTATAACCTCTGTGACAACGCCGTCAAGTATAACCGTGAGGGCGGCAGCGTGGATGTGACCATCGGCGGCACAGCGCACGGCGCGGTCGTGACCGTGCAGGACACCGGCATCGGCATCCCGCCGGAGCACCAGAGCCGCGTTTTCGAGCGCTTCTACCGGGTCGATAAGAGCCATTCGCGTCAGTCCGGAGGAACAGGCCTCGGCCTTTCCATCGTCAAGCACGCCGTGCAGTATCTCGGCGGCAGGATCGAGCTGGAAAGCCAGCCTGGCAAGGGCACGACCATGCGCGTCCATTTCCCGGACGGAAACGCCTGACAGAAAACAGAACGCCCGCGTATGCATCTGCATACGCGGGCATTTCTCTGTTCATGGGAAGCTTACGGAGCATCCTCCGCATTTGGCTCCGATGCGGCCTCAGGCACTTCGGACTGCGGCGCGCCGGCCCAGCGGAAGTTTTCCGTACCGGCTCCAAGCTCAAAGTGGCATTTGACGATGCCGAGGTCGATCTTGCTGCACGGGCCGCCGGTCGAGCGCGCCGATACCTCATCGCCCTCCTGCCGGAAGAAAAAGCGCTGCTGATCCATGGCGGTCGGGGCCAGCATAACGGCCTCCATGCCGCTGCGGAACCAGTCTGGCGAGGCGTCGGTCAGGTTGCAGACCTGCTCCAGCGGACGGTTTCTGTGCGGACTGCCGCGAGAAATGCCGTAGCCGAGGGCAATGACGCAGACCAGCTTTTCACCGGGATTGACGATGGCGGGACATTTGCGCTTGTTGTAGGTCAGCGCGACCCAACAGGTGCTCAATCCGAGCTGCTGGGCGAGCAGGACGAGCTTTTCTCCGTAATAGCCCGTGCGCTCGTCAAGCGTATCGTCCTTCTGACCGACAAAGGCGATGTAGTTGCGGACGCCGACGAAGTGTCCGTAATGGGCCAGAAAGCCCTTGAAGGCGTCCGGCTCATCGGTGACGAGCTGGATGCGCATTTTTGCGGCGGAAGCATATTCCTTGACGGCCTGCTTCATCGTGAGCAGAATGTCCTGAGGAATGGGAGTGGAGAGATAGGAGCGCACAGAGTGGCGCTTTTCCATCGCCTCGCGGACGGATAACATTTGCATGGATAAAACCTCCTTTTGCAGCATTATAGCACATACTTTTTATAAAGAAAAGTGAAAATTTCAAACAAATGGGAAAGCCGGAAAGCGAGTGCTTTCCGGCTTTTGCATATGGTGTTGGTTATGCGGATCTCCACTTGCGGCAGCGGCGCGCCTTTTTACGGCGTTGGCAGACGCCGGAGATCACGAAGAAGAGAATGACGGCGGCAATGGCAGCCAGCGTCAGGATCAGGTACATCGTCGTGTTCGAGCCGCTGGTCTTGACGGACAGCCACAGGTCGTTCATCGTCTGCGTGGCTGAGACGCTCATTGCTGCGAAGCTCTCGCTGCGCGCGAGCGTTTCGTCGTCAGGGTAGGCAACCGGGCTGGTAGTGATCTCCTCGTCCAGATACTCCTTGGCGGCGGTCTCCGGGGTGGAGTAGCCGATGTAGTCAAGGTTGGCGGCGGAGATCTCCGGGTCACAGAGGAAGTTGATGAACGCCTCCGCACCGGACTTGTTCTTGCAGCCCTTCGGGATGCAAAGCGCGTCAATGAAGATGTTGAAGCCTTCCTTCGGATGGCTGAAGCCAAGGTCGGGATTTTCCTCCACCATCGTCAGGTAATCGCCCGCGTAGTAGGGGGCTGCCCATGCCTCGCCGCGCTCCATCTTGTCAAAGATCTGGTCCATGACCCAGCCCTGAAGGACGGGCTTTTGCTGTGCAAGCAGGTCGGCGCAGTTTTTCAGCTCGTTAAAATCCTCGGTGTTCAGGCCGTAGCCAAGCAGAGACTGGGCAATGGCGAATGCGTCACGGGGATTGTCGAACATCAGCAGCTTTCCGGCGTATTTGCTGTTCCAGAGGCAGCTCCAGCTCTCGGCGTCCTCGTCCGAGACATAGTTCCGATTGTAGATCAGACCGACCGTGCCCCATGTGTAAGGGACGGAGTACAGGTTCTCCGGGTCATAGGCCTGATCGCGGAACGCCTCGTCGATGTAGGCGTAGTTCGGGATGTTCGCGAAATCGAGCGGCTCGAGCATATCCTCCTCGATGAGCTTTGCGACCATATAATCGGAGGGGATGATGACGTCGTAGCTGGCGCCGCCGGTCTTGAGCTTGGTGTACATGGACTCGTTGGAGTCGAAGGTCAGATAATTGACGTGGATGCCCGTCGCCTCCTCAAAGGCGGCGATCACGTCCAGAGAATCGTCCGAGCCGTCGGAGATGTACTGGCCCCAGTTGTAGACTGTGATCTCTTCACGGGCGGCGGAGACCGGCTGCGGCAGCAGGGCCGCGATCAGCACGAATGCCAGCAGGAGCGAAAAGACTCTCTTTTTCATGCGCGTGCCCTCCTTCCTGCGTGACGGGATTTATCACTGCGGGTCTGGAGCAGGTTCATCGTCACCATCAGGACGAGGATCACAAGGAACATCAGCGTAAACAGCGCATAGATCTTCGGCTGGATCGGCTTTTTGACGTAGTTGTAGATCTCGACCGGGAGCGTGATGAAGCGCGAGCCGGTGACAAAGTAGGAAATGACGAAATCGTCCAGACTCATGGTGAAGGCCATCAGCGCGCCGGAGACGATGCCGGGCATGATCTCGTGGATCACGACCTTCGTGAACGCCTGCATCGGCGTGCAGCCGAGATCCATGGCGGCCTCGACGAGGTCCTTGTCCATCTGCTGGAGCTTCGGCATGACGTTGAGGATGACATAGGGCAGGTTGAAGGTGATGTGCGCGATGAGCAGCGTCCAGAAGCTCAGGATGTCATTGCGGCGGAGCGCGCCGCCCACAAAGGCGAACAGCAGTGCCAGCGCGACGCCGGTGACGATATCGGGATTCGTCATGGGGATGTTGGTGAGCGTCATGACGGCGCTGCGGAGCTTGCCCTTCATGCCGTGGATGCCGACGGCGGCCATCGTGCCGACGGCCGTTGCGATCAGCGTGGAGAGCACGGCGATGATGAGCGAGTTGAGCAGCAGCCGCAGAAGCGTGCTGTCACGGAACAGATTCGCATACTGCGAGAGCGTGAAGCCCTTGAAGGTGGCGATATCGGTGCCGGCGTTGAACGACGCGACGCCGAGCACGATCATGGGGATGTAGAGGAAGATGAAAACCAGAACGGTTACGGTACGGTTAAAGTGCTTCATACCTTTGCCATGACCTCCTCTTCCTCGTTTTCGCCGAAGCGGTTCATGACGCTGACGCAGATAAAGATCAGAATCATGAGCACAAGGCTCATGGCCGCGCCGAGGTTCGGGTTATAGGCGGTCTTGAACTGCGATTCGATCACGTCGCCGATCAGCGTCGTGCCGGTCGAGCCGAGCTTCTGCGAAATGTAGAAGGTGGAGACAGCCGGAACGAACACCATGGTCAGTCCGGACAGGATGCCGGGGCCGGAGAGCGGCAGGATGACCTTGGAAAAGACCTGCGCGGGTGTGCAGCCGAGATCGGCGGCGGCCTCGACGAGGCGGTTGTCGATCTTCATGATGACCGTATATAGCGGCAGGATCATGTACGGCAGGTAGTTGTAGACCATGCCGAGGATGACCGCGCCGTTCGTGCGGATGAGCGGCAGCGGGGACAGACCGATGCTTTTCAGGAGACTGTTGAAAATGCCGGTATCCTCGAGCATGGCGACCCACGCGAGCGTCCGCAGCAGAAAGCTCATGCACATCGGGAGCATGATGAGCATTTCCAGAAAGCGCTGCGTCGTCGGCCTGCACTGTGCGATGAAGTACGCGACCGGGTAGCCGATCACAAGGCAGATCAGCGCCGCGAACAGCGACAGCCAGATCGAGCGCAGGAAGATGGGCAGATAGCTTCCGATGGAGGCCAGATTTGCAAGGGTGAACTGGCCGGTGATGGAGTCCGTCAGCGCGTAGTAGACGACGATGCCGAGCGGCACCAGAATGAAGATCGCCATCCAGACGATATAGGGCGCGGCAAGCAGCTTATTCTTCATCCTCTTCATCCTCCGCTGCATCGGCGATCTCGTCGTATTCCGCGCTGTAGGAGCTGTAGTCGCCGTAGAGACCGGAATACTCGCTCTTGTGCATGATATGGATGTCCTCCGGATTGAGCCGGATGCCGATATAGGAATCGACAGGGTAGAAGTCCGTGGTCTGAATGAGCCACTTGAAGCCCTTGAAATCAACGATGGTGTCGTAGTGGACGCCCTTGAAGGTGACGGAGGTGACGGTGCCGCACAGGTGGCCCTGATCGGCGGGAACGATGTCGATATCCTCCGGACGGATCACGACATCGACCGGCTCGTTCTTTTCAAAGCCCTTGTCCACGCACTCGAATTTCCGGCCGAAGAATTTGACCAGATAGTCGTCCAGCATCACGCCGTCGAGGATGTTCGATTCGCCGATGAAATCCGCGACGAAGGCGTTCTTCGGCTCATTATAGATATCCTGCGGCGTACCGATCTGCTGGATCTTGCCCTTGTCCATGACGACGACGATGTCGGACATGGAGAGCGCCTCCTCCTGATCGTGCGTGACATAAATAAAGGTGATGCCGGTCTGCTGCTGGATGCTCTTCAGCTCGTTCTGCATATCCTTGCGCAGACGAAGGTCGAGCGCGCCAAGAGGCTCGTCGAGCAGAAGCACCTGCGGCCGGTTCACGAGCGCGCGCGCGATGGCGACACGCTGCTGCTGGCCGCCGGAAAGGGAAGTGACCTTCCGGTTTTCAAAGCCCTTCAGGCTGACGATCTCGAGCATTTCCGTCACGCGGTCGTCGATCTCCTGCTCGCTCAGCTTCAGCAGCCGGAGGCCGAAGGCGATGTTGTCATATACGTCCAGATGCGGGAACAGCGCGTATTTCTGGAACACCGTATTGATCTTGCGCTTATACGGCGGCACGTCGTTGACCCTCTGGCCGTTAAAAAACACATCACCGGACGTAGGTGTCAAAAAACCGCCAATAATTCGTAGAGTTGTGGTTTTTCCGCATCCACTGGGACCCAGCAATGTGAGAAATTCCTTATTCCTGATGTAAAGATTGATGTGATCCAGAATGGTTTCGCCGTCCTCAAAGGTCATCGTAAGATCTGACAGGCGAATGAGTTCTTCAGACATTATCCTCCCCCGTTTCTCCTTGTTTTTTCGGCAGCACCGTCCGATTCTGACGCGCGGCCTGCTTGCAGCTTTCCCGTGATCCTGCGGAAAAATCCTCGGAGACCCGGCAGGGTCTCCTGCGGCTTTTCCTTGGCCGACGGGAAATCTGACGGCGCACTCCGCACATCAGCCCCAGCCGGAGCTGCCTTTTGTTTTCATTTGTTCCGATATTCTGTCTGAAAAAAAGAATATCAGTACATCTGGCATTCCAGACGTACTGATAGACATCATATATGGTAGGGGGGCGGTTGTCAATTGGTTTTGTGTAATTTTTTGTAGAAATTTTGGGGGAAAGACGGGGCTATTTCGGGAAATATTCCTGAACAAAGTCCACAGAGGCGACCTCAAAGCTTTTTCCGTTCAGATATTCCAGAATTCCGGCCTCCGTCGTGAATGCAAAGCGGAGCTTGTAGGAATAAAGCGCCTGATATTTCCGGTCATAGCGCTTGTCGAGCTTGCCGTATTTTCCGTCTCCGAGCAATGGCCAGCCGGCGGCTGCCATCTGCGCGCGGATCTGGTGCGTCCGCCCGGTGAGAAGCTCGCACTCGACCAGCGACAGGCCGTTTTTCGATTGGAGCGTGCGATAGAACGTGACGGCGGTCTTTGCGCCGGGCTGCGTCTTTTTTGTAATGTATACGCGGTTTTCCTTCGCGTCCTTGAAGAGGTAGCCCTCTAGCCGTCCCTCGGGCGGCTTCGGCGTCCCGTGGACGATGCAGAGATAGCGCTTGTCGATCTCACGGTCCTTGATCTTCTGGTTGAGGATGCGCAGCGCCTCCGCGTTCTTGGCAGCGATCACGATGCCGCCGGTATTGCGGTCGATGCGGTTGCAGAGGGCGGGCGTGAACGAGTTTTCCTCGCGCGGACGCCACTCGCGCTTGGCGTAGAGATAGGCCTGAATGTGGTCGATGAGCGTTTTTCCGTACTCCGCGCCGTCGTGCGGATGGACGGCAAGGCCGGGCTTTTTGTCCACGAGCAGGATATTTTCGTCCTCATAGACGATATTGAGCTTCGGCGCGGAGACGGTCAGATAGGCGTTCTCGGCCTTCGGCGTTTCAAAAAACTCGTCGTTGATATAAAGCTGGAGCACGTCGCCCACGTTCAGCCGCATATTGCGCTCGACGCGCTTGCCGCCGAGCTTAATGCGCTTGAGACGGATGTATTTCTGCATCAGAGACTCCGGCAGCAGGGGAACGGCCTTGGACAAAAAGCGGTCGAGCCGCTGCCCGGCGTCGTTTTGCGTGATGGTGAACTCTTTCATGAGCGCCTCCGAAACCAGATAAAGGGTAGGATCATTTTACCACGGGCAACGGCTTGTGTAAACTCAGAAAAATAATGAAAAAAAGTGAAAATAGTATTTGACTTTCCTTGCCCCTTCCGATATAATATCCACTGCATGATTCTGAATTGGAGGGCGCTATGCTACTGGATCTGAGCAGGATTATCGCCGTACCCGGCGGCGTGGTTCCCTTTGAAACAAGCCTTGATCTGCATACCATGCAATTCGGCAGCTGCTGCCCCGTGACCGAGCCTGTTCAGGCGAAGGGAAGCGTGCGCAACACGGCCGGCGTTCTGGAGCTTACCGGGACGGTCTGGACGACGCTGCACGGTGTGTGCGATCGATGCGCCGCTGCCTTTGCGCGTCCGGTGGAATATCCCATCGAGGCCGTGCTGGTCACCAGCATGGAATCTGACGAGTTTGAAAACCCGTGGGTTTTTGAGCTTGTGGAGGATCGTGCCGATCTTGACGACATCCTGACGACGGCTTTTGTCCTGAACATGGATCAGAAGCTGCTGTGCCGTGAAGATTGCAAAGGACTCTGCTTCCGCTGCGGCAAGAACCTCAACGAAGGTCCCTGCGACTGCAAGAGCGAGCCGGATTCCAGATTTGCTGTCCTGCAGCAGCTGCTGGACAGGAAAAAGTAGACAATGTGCCGAAAAGGCATTTCGATCAAGGAGGTGTACCGAAAATGGCAGTACCGAAGAGAAAAGTTTCCCGCGCAAGAAGAGATAAGAGACGCAGCTCCCACTGGAAACTGGCGATCCCCGGTGTCGTCGCTTGCCCGAAGTGCGGCGAGCCCCGCCTGCCTCACAGAGCTTGTAAGGCTTGCGGCTATTACAACGGCCGTGAAGTGATCGCTGTCGAGTCGGCAGAGTAATTTCGCTCGATACGAGAATGAGAGGGAGGCGTTTGCCTTCCTCTTTTCTTTTGCCGCCTGTCCGAAGCCGGAGAAGGCCGCGGATGCCGGAGGCCCGCGACCGCACGGCGGATTTCTTTCAATTAAGGAGGGTAAACCATTATGGCAAAGCCCATTGTAGCCATCGTCGGCCGGCCGAATGTCGGCAAGTCGATGCTTTTCAACAAACTGACCGGACGCCGCATGGCCATCGTCGAGGATACGCCCGGCGTGACCCGCGACCGAATCTACGGCGACTGCGAGTGGTGCGGCAGGAGCTTCCTGCTGGTCGATACCGGCGGCATTGAGCCGGGCACCGACAACGACATGCTCAAGTTTATGCGCCGTCAGGCGGAGATCGCCATTCAGACGGCCAACGTGATCGTCATGGTCGTGGACGTGACCGTCGGACTGACGGCGGCGGACGCAGAGGTCGCCACGATGCTCAAGCGGTCGAAGAAGCCGGTCGTGCTGGCGGTCAACAAGTGCGACCAGACCGGCGGCGTCAACCCGGAGGCCTATGAATTCTACGGTCTTGGTCTCGGCGAACCGATCGAGGTCTCCGCGATCCACGGCCACGGCACAGGCGACCTGCTGGATGCCTGCGTCAAGGCCTTCCCGGAGGACGACGAGGAGGAATACGACGAGGACGTCATCAAGGTCGCCATCATCGGCAAGCCGAATGTCGGAAAGTCGAGCCTGCTCAACCGCATTCTCGGCGAGGAGCGCGTGATCGTCTCCGACGTGGCCGGTACGACCCGCGACGCCATTGACAGCTATTTTGAGAACGAATGGGGCAAGTACCTGTTCATCGATACGGCGGGAATGCGACGCAAGTCCAAGGTGGACGACGCCGTAGAGCGCTACAGCAATATGCGCTCCGTCTCCGCCATCGAGCGCGCGGATGTGTGCCTTATCCTGATCGACGCCAACGAGGGCGTGACGGAGCAGGACACGAAGGTCGCGGGTCTTGCGCACGAGGCCGGAAAGGCGTGTATCATCGTCGTCAACAAGTGGGACGCCGTCGAGAAGGACACAAACACCATGAACCGCATGACCGAGGATGTGCGGCGTGACCTGAGCTATATGCAGTATGCGCCGGTCATGTTCATTTCGGCGCTGACGGGCCAGCGCGTGGACAAGCTCTTTGAGACGATCAACGCCGTCTCCAACCAGAACAGTATGCGCATCACGACCGGTATGCTCAACAACATTCTGGAGGACGCGACTGCGCGTGTGCAGCCGCCCACGGACAAGGGCCGCCGCCTGAAGGTCTATTATATGACGCAGGTCGGCGTCAAGCCGCCGCATTTCGTTATTTTCTGCAACGACGCGAAGCTGTTCCATTTCTCCTATCAGCGCTATATCGAAAATCAGATCCGCGCCGTGTTCGGCCTGACCGGCACGCCGATCAAGATCACCATCCGCCAGAAGGGCGATAAAGAGGATACGCAGTAATTATGCAGGCTGCCGCCCATATGGGCGGCAGCACTGTTTATCCGGCATAGTACGAAAACAGCCCGCCGTCTGAAACTCAGACGGTGGGCTTGCTGTATTAAATGCTATTGCTCAAGCTCTGACGACGCGCGAAGCTCCGGGGTGCTTTCGGAAGATCGCTCCGACTTTTGAGAGACCTTCCGCTTTTTGAAAATGACGCCGTATACCAGCCACCAGACAATGGCGCTGTAGGGAAGCGCATAGAGAATATCCGCGCAGGAATGCTGCTTAATAAAGGCGGTCGAAATGCTGATAAGGATTGCGAGGGGAAGCATGACCCAGTGCAGCTTGTGCCTGCGGAAGGCGGGCGTGTACAGCGACGCGGCGTACAGCGCCACGGAGCCGATCACATGCATGCTTGGAAACACGTTCGTGTTGGTGTCGGCGGCGTAAATGCGCCCGACGAGCCAGGTCGCAATGTTATGATGCTCAAAGGCCAGCGGCCGCAGATCCTGTCCGTTCGGGAAGATCATGTCGAAAATAATGACGGGAATGAAGCCGAGACCGATGAAAGCGGTAAAGCGCTTGAAGTTCTCTGCATCCCAGAAAAGGAGATACGCCGCCGTGCAGGCCAGAAGCGCCATCCACAGGCAGTAGGGAATGACAAACCACTCACAGAAGGGAATGAGATCGTCCAGCGCGATATGAACGGAATAATAATCCGTTGTGACGACCTTTTCCGCGATCACATAGAGAATGAGATAAGCGGCCCAGACGGAGATCATCCAAAAGTGGCGGTAATTATCGATGGTTCCTATTTTCGGAAAGCGATGGTTCCTTCCGCGCATAAGCGACGCAACCCCCTGAATACATTGTAAACTGTATAGTACGATGAAACCGCCGTTAAGTCAACCGAAACACGTCGCTTCATGAAAAATTAACAATTCTGAGTGCTGCCCCTGCGGAAGAACAGCCGCTCCACACGCTTGTAGAGCAGGTAGGTGAGCAGCGAGACGAGCAGCCCCTTGAGCAGATTGAAGGGAACGACGGCAAACAGCGCCAGCGTTCCGACGCTGGTGATATGGGAGTTCACCTGTGTGCCCATGGCGACGATGGCATCGAGCGGCATCCCAAAGAGCTGGGCAAACTTCGGAATAAGGTAGAGGGCGTTGAACATGCTGCCGAATACGGTCATGACGGCCGTGCCGGTCAGCAGCGCTGCGATCGCGCCCTTGCGCGAGCGGTGCCAGTGATAGAGAATGGAGGCCGGGAGCACAAAGGAGCAGCCGACGGCGAAATTGGCGAAGTCGCCGACAAAATTGGTCGTCGTACCCTTGAGCAGAAGCTTGAGCAGCACCTTGATGAACTCGCAGATCACGCCGGAGACCGGCCCGAGGTAGAACGCGCAGATCATGACCGGGATCTCGCTCAGATCCATCTTGTAGAACGACGGCGCAAAGAAAAGCGGGATCTCCAGCAGCATCAGGACGCCCGCGATGGCGGAAAAAATGGCGACGAAGCTGATCGTGTGCGCGGCGCTCAGACGGCGGCGTTCGCCGCGGAAGCGCTCAGCCAGCGCAGCGATCCCGGCAAGCGCCGCAGAGACCAGCAGGCAGACCAGCAGAAAGGAAAGATTTTCACGGATGCTCTGGAACAGTTCGGACATATCGATCACCTCATAAAAATAGCGCCTGAAGCGGACTTCAGGCGCACCAATGCGAGGCGGCGCAGACGGAATTTCCGTCTGCGGACTTCTTCTTCCATCCAGACTGTAAAGCGCCGCGCGGCTTCTGCCGCACGGGACTCGGACTGTCGGTACCGGATTTTCACCGGTTCAGCTTTCGCTCGCGGACTGCGCAGGCGCTGTGCCTGCATCACCGCCGGTCGGGAATTTCACCCTGCCCTGAAGAGACCGTATTCAGTTGCCCACATCATACACATACGCCGCCTGCTTGTCAATAGGCAATTTTTCTGGTATGATACTGCGTAACAGAGACTTGCGGGAATGGGGTGATCGGATGGTCTGCGCATTTACCGGCCACAGGCCGGAGCGGCTCCCATGGGGAGGCGACGAAGCGGATGCGCGCTGCGCCGCGCTCCGGCACCGCATGGAGCAGGTCGTGACGGAGCTGCACGCGCAGGGGTATGATACTTTTCTGTGCGGGATGGCGCGCGGCTGTGACACACTGTTTGCCGAGAGTGTGCTTGCGGTGCAGAGACGCTGCCCGGAGCTGCGTCTTGTCGCCATGATCCCATGCCCGAGCCAGCCGGACGCATGGCCGGAGGCCGACAGAGCGCGCTACAGCCGCCTGCTGGCGGCGTGCAGCGAGATCCGTGTGCTGGAGCCGTCGTACTCCGACGGCTGTATGCTCCGCCGGAACCGCGCGATGGCGGACGCGGCGGCGCTTCTGGTGACGGTCTACGACGGCGGCCCCGGCGGGACGGCGGCGACGATCCGCTATGCCCGGCAGAAGGGAAAGCAGATCCTGCCGCTTTGGTATTGAGACGCTATTTCGGCATGTTGAGGCTATGCATCGTACCGCCCTGCGCCGAGGAGCACACGTCGCCGCCGATCACGGCGTTTTTGTAGATCAGCAGCGTCGCGTAATAGGTATCCTCGCTGTTCGGATAATTTGTGATCTCGTAAACGTAGCGCTTGACGCTTTTTCCGGAATATTCGTGCAGATCGAAGCCCTGCGAGATCTGGAGGTCGTTGTAGCGCTCGAAAACCTCGGACGGCTCGGTCGGAATGCGCACCTCCTGCGTCTGCTTCGGCTCCTCACAGACATCCCAGCCGAAGGAGCCGAGATAGGCGACGCGGTCGTCATTGGTCTTGATCTCGGACGGGACGGCGGGCGCCTCCTGCGCGCCGTTTTCCGGCAGGGCGGCCTGCTTTCTGGCGGAGCTGCTCAGCCCGAGCACCAGCAGAATCACGGCGACGAAAACGAGCAGCGAAATTGCAATCAGCTTGCTTTTGGAAACTTTGGCAGTCATGATGACCATAGAGATTCCTCCTATGCCTGTTTGATCGATTGATCGGTAGTACAACCTATTGCGCTGCGCGGACAAATATGACAGAAGGAACGGTAAACCATGCAGAGACTGGATAAAATACTCTCAGACGCGGGCGTCGCCTCCCGGAAGGAGCTGCGCGGCCTGATCCGGACTGGACGGGTGCAGGTCAACGGCGTCCCGGCGCTCCGGCCGGAGGAGAAATTCGACGAAAAAACGGCGGAGCTGACGATCGACGGCGCACCGGTGGAGAAGCTGCACATGGTGCTCCTGATGCTGCACAAGCCAGCAGGCTATGTGACCTCGACCGACGATCCCGGAGGGCCGAGCGTGCTGGAGCTGATCCCGGAGCGCTTCCGGCGCTTCGGCGTGATGCCGGTCGGCAGGCTCGACAAGGCAACGGAGGGGCTGCTATTATTTACAAACGATGGCGTATTGGCCCACCGGCTCATCAGCCCGCGCTCCGGCGTCTGGAAGCGCTATTACGCCGAGCATAACGGCGAGGCGGGAGAAGAGGATGTCCGTGCCTTTGCAGAGGGAATGACCCTCGGAGACGGCACGCAGTGCCTTCCGGCGCGGCTGACACCGCTCGGGCCGGGGAGAAGTCAGGTCGAAATTCAGGAGGGAAAGTACCACCAGGTGCGCAGAATGCTGGCTGCAAGGGGAATGCCGGTCAGCTATCTCCGCCGTGAGGCGGAGGGAACCCTGCTTCTGGACGGGCTGCGGCCCGGCGAGGTGCGGGAACTTCCGCTTTCCGCGCTGGATGGCGTTTTTTGAGGGTTTTCGTCATTTTCACGGACGAATTGAAAGCGAAAAATAGAAAAATCCTGCCTGCTGTCTTGGAACTTATGACGAAGAACTATGAAAAGTTCACAAAAAAGACATCGTTTTTTGAAATAAAACGTCAAAAACCTCTTGCAATAATGCTGAATGCGTAGTATTATGTCAATGGTTGTTTGTGTAAAAAGCAATATCTTGAGGAGGGAACGTGCATGTCCAGCCGTGTTTTTCAGAGTGTGATCGTTCAGATGAAGGAGGCCACCGACCGCGTGATCGGCGTGATCGACGCCGACAGCAACGTCATTTCCTGCAGCGACACCTCCCTGATCGGAGAAAAATGGCCGGAGGCTGTCATTCGCCTGAACAGCGCGCCGGATTCGATCGTCGTGGTCGATCATAAGACCTTCAAGCCGCTCGTCAGCTGGAGTGCCTACTTTGACTACGCCGTCTTTGCCGAGGGCGACGACGAGACCGCCCGCAGCCTCTGCGTGATGGCCTATGTCGCGCTGAACGGCGCCAAGACCTATTACGAGGAAAAGCATGATAAGGGGACGTTCGTCAAGAACATCATCACCGACAATATCCTCCCCGGAGATATCTATATCCGCGCAAAGGAGCTGCACTTCGTGACCGACGTGCCGCGCGCGGTGTTCCTGATCCGTCAGGTATCGCGGGCAGATGTTGCGGCGGTGGACGTGCTGGCGGGCATGTTCCCAGACCGGCAGCAGGACTTCGTCCTGAGCGTCAACGAGACGGACATCGCCGTCGTCAAGCAGATCCTGCCGGGCACGGAGCGCGACGAGCTGATCCGCATTGCCCAGCAGATCGAGGAGACGCTCAAGACGGAGCTGTTCATCAAGACCGTCATCGGCATCGGCACGGTCGCGGGCCATCTGCGCGAGCTGGCCGACGCCTATAAGGAGGCGCAGGTCGCCATCGAGGTCGGCAAGGTGTTCGACACCGAAAAGACCATCATCAACTATGAAAATCTCGGCATCGGCCGCCTGATCTATCAGCTTCCGACGACGCTGTGCGAGATATTCCTGTCTGAGGTGTTCAAGAAGAATTCCATCGACACCCTCGATCAGGAAACGCTGTTCACCATCAACAAATTCTTTGAGAACAATCTGAACGTCTCCGAAACCTCCAGAAAGCTCTTTGTCCACAGAAATACGCTCGTCTACCGGCTTGAGAAGATCAAGAAGCTCACCGGTCTCGACCTGCGTGAATTTGACGACGCGATCATCTTCAAGGTCGCGCTCATGGTCAAGAAATATCTGGTCTCGCGGGAGAACCGGATCATCTGATCCGGCCGGCGGGGATCGTTCCACATCGGGAGAGTAGCATGATTGAATTAAACAATGTCGTAAAAACATATGATCCCGGCGTCAAGGCGCTCAACGGGATCTCCCTGAAGATCGACGACGGAGAATTCGTCTTTCTCGTCGGTCCGTCCGGCTCCGGAAAATCCACCATCATCAAGCTCCTGACGGCAGAGCTGGAGCCGACGGCGGGCAGCGTTCTGGTCAACGGCTTCGTGCTGGAAAAGATCCGCCCGCGCGCCATTCCGTATCTGCGCAGAACGCTGGGCGTCATTTTTCAGGACTTCCGGCTGATCGAGAACAAGACGGTCTATGATAACGTGGCGTTCGCCATGCGCGTGATCGGTGCGGGCGAGGGTGCGATCAAGAAGCGTGTTCCGTATGTGCTGGATCTGGTCGGACTGGAAAACAAGGGCCGCCGCCTTCCGCACGAGCTTTCCGGCGGTGAGCAGCAGCGTGTTGCTATCGCCCGCGCGCTGGTCAATAACCCCAGCGTCATCATCGCCGACGAGCCGACGGGCAACCTTGACCCCTCGCGTTCGCTCGAGATCATGATGCTGCTCGAGCAGATCAACGCGCTCGGAACGACCGTCATGGTCGTCACGCACGAGAAGGAGTTGGTCAACCGCTTCACCAAGCGCGTCGTGGCCATCGACGAGGGAAAGATCATCAGCGACGGAATGGACGGGTACTACTTACATGAAAAAGAATAATATCGGATATTTGCTCCGTGAGGGCTTCCGCGGCGTGTTCCTGCATGGGTTCATGTCCTTCGCGGCGGTCTGCGTCACGGTGGCGTGCTTGATTATTATGGGCACCTTCAGCCTTGTGCTGTATAACGTCCATGTCATGATCGTCGATCTGGAAAAGGAAAATCAGGTCCTTGTCTACATCGACGAGGACTACTCCGAGGCCGAGGCCAAGAGCGTCGGCTCCCGGATCAATCTGATCTCCAACGTCCATGAGGCGAAATTCGTCTCGCGTGAGCAGGCGCTTGACAATTTCGTCGGCAAGCAGAGCGACACGACCGCCTTTAACGGCGTAGATGCCTCCATCCTGCGCGACCGCTATGAGGTCACGGTCGAGGACAACAGCCTGCTCGAGCAGACGGTCGCCGAGATCGAGAAGATCGACGGCGTGGCGGAGGTCAGCGCGCATTACGAGATCGCAAACGGCTTCCAGTCGCTCCAGAAGGTATTGAACATCGCGTCCATGGTCATCATTATCGTGCTGTTTGTGGTGTCGCTGTTCATCATCTCCAATACCGTCAAGCTGGCCATGTACTCGCGCAGCGAGGAGATTGCCATTATGAAGATGGTCGGCGCGACCAACAGCTTTATCCGCCTGCCGTTCGTGGTCGAGGGCTTTATTCTTGGCATGCTGGGCGCAGTCATCGCATTCTTCCTCGAATGGGGGCTGTACGACTTCCTTCAGGCGAAGATCGCGGTCGTCGATACGCTCCGACTGTTCCAGATCGTTCCGTTCGCGGAGGTCATTGAGCTTGTGGCCATCTCCTATGCGCTGACCGGCTTTGCTGTCGGCGTTGTGGGAAGCCTGCTGTCCATCCGCAAGTTCCTCAAGGTTTGAGGGGAGGCCCCGGCATGAAATTCCTGAAAGGCAACGGCAGGAGAAGACTCCTGTGCGGGCTGCTGGCGCTGCTGCTCCTGCTGTCGGCGGGCGCCATGACGCTGACGTCTCCGGCCTCCGCCGCCAGCTCAAAGGAGCTTCAGCAGGAGCTGGACAAGCTCCGTGCACAGCAGTCTGAGCTGCGGAAGCAAAGCTCCGAGCTGGAATCGGAGATCAAAGAGAATCAGAAGCAGACCCAGACGGTCATTGAGCAGAAATATGACATCGACCGTCAGATCACGCTTTCCAGCGAACAGATCGACAACCTCAACGCACAGATTCAGCAGTACAATCAGCTGATCGCGCAGAAGCAGGAGCAGGCCGAAGCCTCCGTGGCGGAGGAAGAGGCGCTCCAGCAGCAGTATAAGGCGCGGCTGCGCGCCATGGAGGAGACGGGAAGCATTTCCTACTGGTCGATCCTGTTTCAGGCGAACAGCTTCTCCGACCTTCTTGACCGGGTCGATATGATCCATGAGATCGCAAAATCCGACCAGATCATGATGAAAAAGCTCTCCGAGGCGACCGCCGCGGTCGAGCAGCTCCGCAGCGAGCTGGAGCAGCAGAAAAGCGAGCTGCAAACGGCGCAGGGAGAGCTGAGCGCGCAGGAGGCGGTCTTGGAGCAGCAGCGCGCCGAGGCCGACGAGCTGCTTGTGAAGATCGCCGAGGAAAGCGAAAAAATGACGGCGGAATACCAGGGCTATCTCGATCAGGAGGCAGCGCTTTCCGCCCAGATCGCCAAGTCTCAGCAGGAGTATTATCAGGCCCTTTCGAGAGAAGAGGCTGAGCGCCTTGCCGAGCAGAACAAAAACAATAATTATGTCCCGGATAAAAACGGCACGAGCGGCTTCCTGTACCCGCTGCCGTATCAGGTCGCCATCACCGATTCCTACGGCTACCGCACACACCCCGTGAGCGGCAAGCGGGGAACATGGCACAACGGCGTCGATCTGGCCGCCGGCTCCGGCACGTCGATCTACGCCTCAAAGAGCGGAACGGTCACGACGGCTGTGAATTCTTCCATCTGGGGCAATTACGTTGTCATCAATCACGGAGACGGCTTCTCGACGCTGTATGCGCATATGCAGGGCCTGATCGTTTCCGTCGGCGATTACGTCAAGCAGGGGCAGACGATCGGCTATGTCGGCTCGACTGGCCTTTCGACCGGCCCGCACCTGCACTTTACCATCTACTATAACGGTTCGGACGTCAACCCGATGTCCTACATCGGCTGACGAAGGCCGGATGGCAGGAGGAAATTATGAGATCCAGTAGAACAAAAATAGTGCGAATCATTTCCATTGTCCTTGCGGCGGTGATCCTGCTTTCGCTGGTGTCCACCGCGCTGATCGTCATGGTCCATGCGGCCAGCTCTTCCGAGATCAAATCGAAGCTTGCCGACCTCCGTGCGAAGCAGGCGGAGATCCAGAAGCAGAGCGACGAGCTGGAAAAGAGCATCGCGGAAAACAAGGATCAGACCAAGACGCTGGTCGGACAGAAGGCGGAGATCGATCAGGAGATGGAGATGTCCCGCCAGAAGATCGAAAATCTCAACGAGCAGATCCAGCAGCTCAATCTGCTGATCGCCGAGAAGCAGACGGAGCTGGAAGCCTCCGTTGCAAAGGAAGAGGCGCTTCAGAAGCAGTATAAGGCGCGGCTGCGGTCGATGGAGGAGACGGGAAGCGTCTCGTATTGGTCAATTCTGTTCCGGGCCAGCAGCTTCTCCGATCTTCTGGACCGTGTGGATATGATCCGCGAGATCGCGGAATCCGATCAGCTCATGCTCAAGCAGCTTTCCGCCGCGACGCAGGCTGTGGAGACGGAGCGCGCTGATCTTGAACAGCAGAAGCAGGATCTCCAGCAGACGGAAACCGACCTTGCCGCCGAGCAGGCAGAGCTGGAAACGAAGCGCGCCAAGGCAGATACCCTCATCACGCAGATGCAGGCGGAATATGCCTCACTTTCGGATGAGTTCCTTGCGGCAGAGGCCGACGAGGCTGCTGTCCGCGAGCAGATCAAGAAGACTGAAACGGATTACTTTAACGCACTTGCCAAGGAGCAGGCGGCGGCAGCCGCCGCAGCCGCAGCGGCAAACAAGACATCTAACAGCAACAACAGTTCCTCGTCCTCTTCGGGCGGCGCGTCCTCCGGCGGCTTTGCGTTCCCGCTGGCCTATTCCACGGGTGTGACTTGTGCCTACGGACCGCGCGTCCATCCGATCAACGGCAATAAGAGTTTCCATTACGGTGTCGATCTGGCCGCAGGGATGAACACGGAGATCTACGCGACGAAGAGCGGCACGGTCACCGGCGCAACCTATGGTGAGGCGAACGGCTATTATGTGACGATCAACCATGGCGACGGATATTCCAGTATCTATGCGCATATGACAAACTATGTGGTCTCCGTCGGCGACTCCGTCAAGCAGGGACAGCTGATCGGCTATGTCGGTACGACCGGCTGGTCCACCGGTCCGCATCTGCATTTTGAGATCCTGTATAACGGCTCGAATGTCAACCCGATGAACTACATATCCCTTCCCTGAGAATTAGACGCATCCCACAGCCCGTTTTCGGGCTGTGGGTCCGTTTCTGAAAGAGGTAATTGCCTGTGAAAAAGCCCGTCAAGATTTTGCTCCTTGTTTTATTGTTCCTGTTCGCCATCGGCGCGACCTTCTTCATCACCTACCGTGAGGCGGGTACGCTTTACAGGATGCAGTTGGCCTCCGGCTCCTCTGCTTCACTCAAAACGGCGGAGATCAGTTCCTATCTCGAACGCTACTTTATTGATGATTACGACGAGAAGGAGCTTGCCGACGCAGCCGCGGAGGCAATGGTTGAGGCGACCGGCGACCGCTGGAGCTATTATCTCAGCGCGGAAGAATACGCCGACTACGAAGAAATGATGAACAACGCCTATGTCGGCATCGGCGTGACCATCCTGGAAAGCGAGGACGACGGCGGGCTGCGCATCGAGAGCGTGACGCCGGGAGGCCCGGCAGATGAAGCCGGGATCCAGGTCGGCGACATTCTGATCTCCGTGGAGGGCCAGAGCGCGCTGGAGCTTGGCACGAGCGGCACGCGCGACGTTGTGCGCGGCGAAGAGGGGACGGACGTTCATCTGACCATCCAGCGGGATGGAAAGGACATGGAGCTGACGGTCACACGCAGGAGCATCGAGACCGAGGTCGCGTCCTGCGAGATGCTGGACGGTAAAATCGGCTATATCAAGATCGCAAACTTTGACAACCGCTGCGCCAACGAGACCATTGACTGCATCGAGCAGCTGCTCGCACAGGGCGCGAAGGCGCTCCTTTTTGACGTTCGCTTCAACGGCGGCGGTTACAAGGACGAGATGGTGAAGGTCCTCGACCGGCTGCTGCCGGAGGGCGAGCTGTTCCGGAGCGTGGATTACACCGGCGCGGAGGAGATCGACACCTCGGACGCCGAGTGCGTGACGCTCCCGATGGCCGTCCTTGTCAACGAGGACAGCTACTCTGCGGCGGAATTCTTCGCCGCGGCGCTTCAGGAGTATGACGCGGCGCAGGTCGTCGGCAGCAAGACGACCGGCAAGGGCAATTTCCAGACGGCGTTCCGGCTTTCGGACGGTTCGCTCCTGAATATCTCCATCGGCAAATACTTTACGCCCAACGGCGTGAGCCTGTCGGAGACCGGCGTGACGCCGGATGTGGAGCTGGATCTTTCGGACGACGATTATCTGGCGCTCTACATGGGCACGCTGGAGCATGCGGACGATGCACAGCTTCAGGCGGCAGTCCGGCTTCTGCGCGAGAAAATCTCTTGACAGATGCAGGCAGATGCTTATATAATGACAACCGATTATAGGCGGAAAAGGCGTTTCGCCATGCAGTTTTAATTTGGAAGGACGGACAATTATGGCAAAGGAATTCAAAATCAGCACATTGCGTCTGAAGGAGCTTGAGCAGGAGCTTCAGTATTTGAAAACCACCCGCGAAAAGGAAGTCGCGGAGCAGATAAAGGAAGCGCGTTCCTTCGGTGACCTTTCCGAGAACAGCGAATACGACGAGGCAAAAAATGAGCAGGCGAAGCTTTATGGCCGTATCGCGGAGGTCGAGAACATCCTTGCGCACGCGGTCATCATCGACGAGACCGAGGAAGCCGCAGGCGTGATCGGCCTTGGCTGCACGATCAAGGTGCAGGATCTGGAGACCGGCGACGAGGAGCTTTACGCCATCGTCGGCTCGCAGGAGGCAAACCCGATGGAGTGCCGTATTTCCGATGACTCTCCGTTCGGCAAGGCGATGCTCGGCCACAAGGCCGGCGATACCGTGGAGATCGAGGCTCCGGTCGGAGCGCTCCGCTATAAGGTGCTGACTGTAGAAAAGTAACAAATGAGAGTGGGGTGCGTCCCCGGAGGAAGCTATGGCACAGGAAAAGAATCAGGAAGTTCAGAATGAAGTATCCGTAGGCGATCAGATCAAGGTGCGCCGCGAAAAGCTGGCCGCGCTTCAGGCGGAGGGAAGAGATCCCTTCCAGCTGACGAAGTTCGTCGTGACGAGCAATGCGCAGGAGATCAGGGATCATTTCGACGAGATGGAGGGGAAACCTGTTTCCATCGCCGGACGCATGATGTCCAAGCGCGGGATGGGCAAGGTCTCCTTCTGCGACATTCAGGACAAGACCGGCCGCATCCAGCTATACGCCCGCAAGGACGAGATGGACGAGGAGGAATATAACCGCTTCAAGAAGTACGATATCGGCGATATCGTCGGTATCGACGGCGAGGTTTTCCGCACCCAGCGCGGCGAAATGTCCGTGCGCGCAAAGACCATCACCCTGCTCTCCAAGTCCCTGCTGCCGCTGCCGGAGAAGTTCCACGGCCTGACCGATAAGGAGACGCGCTACCGTCAGCGCTATGTCGATCTGATCGTGAACCCCGAGGTCAAGCGGAATTTCATCATCCGTTCGCAGTTTATCAAGCATCTGCGGGATTATCTGGACAATATGGGCTATATCGAGGTCGAGACGCCGGTTCTGAACACCATTGCAGGCGGCGCGGCGGCCCGTCCGTTTATCACGCACCACAATACGCTCGACATTGATATGTATATGCGTATTGCGACGGAGCTTCCGCTCAAGCGCCTGATCGTCGGCGGCATGGAGCGCGTTTACGAGGTCGGCCGTATCTTCCGCAACGAGGGCATGGATCCCAAGCACAACCCGGAGTTCACCACCGTCGAGCTGTATCAGGCTTATGCGGATTTCCACGACATGATGGATATTGCCGAGGGCGTTTACACCACCTTTGCACAGAAATATCTTGGCACCTATGAGCTGGAGTGGATGGGTGAGAAGGTCGATCTGACGCCCGGCTGGCCGCGTCTGACGATGGTGGAGGCTGTCAAGAAATATGTCGGCGTTGACTTTGGCGCGATCACCGACGATGCAGAGGCCGTTGCGGCGGCCAAGGCCGTCGGCGTGGAGCTGGCGGAGGCCGCTGAAAAGACGTGGGGCAATGCGCTCTATGCCTGCTTCGACCAGAAGGTCGAGGAGCACTTGGTGCAGCCGACGTTTATTACGATGTACCCGGTCGAGGTCAGCCCGCTGACCAAGCGCAGCCCGGCAGACCCGCGTCTGACAGAGCGCTTTGAGTTCTTCATCTGCCGCAGCGAGATGGGCAATGCCTACTCCGAGCTGAACGACCCGATCGACCAGCGCGCGCGCTTTATGAAGCAGGTCGAGCAGCGTGAACGCGGCGACGACGAGACGGAAATGCTCGACGAGGATTTCCTGACAGCTCTGGAATACGGTATGCCGCCCACTGGCGGTATGGGCATGGGCATTGACCGTGCGGTCATGCTCTTCACCGGCGCAGACACCATACGCGACGTCATCCTGTTCCCCACAATGAAGCCTCTGGATCTGCCCAAGACAAAAAAGCCGGAGGAAGTCGGTATCATCGGCGGCGCGACGGGCACGGTCGAGATCGAGGTCAAGGACGAGCCGATCGACTTCTCCAACGTCGAGATCGAGCCGCTGTTCAAGGACTTCGTGGACTTCGAGACGTTCTCCAAGTCCGACTTCCGCGCCGTGAAGGTCAAAGCCTGCGAAGCAGTCAAAAAGTCCAAAAAACTTCTGAAATTCGTGCTGGACGACGGTTCTGGAACCGATAGAGTGATTCTTTCCGGTATCCACGAATACTACGAGCCGGAAGAACTGGTTGGAAAGACCTGCATCGCCATTACGAACCTCCCGCCTCGCCCGATGATGGGGATTGCCTCTGAGGGTATGCTCATCTCCGCTGTCCACCACGAAAACGGCGAGGAGCGGCTGCACCTTCTGATGCTCGACCCGCACATCCCGGCAGGCGCAAAGCTCTATTGATTGCCCCCAAATTGTCGGTGCTTACGCCACAACTTACGCCAATTTACTCCGAGCTTACGCCAAAAATGCGTCCCCAGTTCTGCGATTGCAGACAAGTTCCGATAGCATACGATAAGTTCCTATGATTTAAGCCCGCTGATTTCGGTCAGCGGGCTTTTTCTATTTCTGCCCCTATTACATCCTCGTGATGTGATAGGGGCTTTTCTTGTTCCTGAGGTACATTCCTGATCGGGGGCGAAAACCTCAGCCGGATGAAGGTGCGCCACGAACTTCCTGCCCACAAGGGTTATCACGGAAAGCAAGGTTGGCAGCGATTCCGAACCATTCTGAAATATCCGCTTGCTACGGATAAGGCGATGAAACGATTCAGGGACAATGAAGGAACTGTCCTTGATAAGGTCTTCAGCGGATATCCGTAACCGCGGCACGAAAGCGATCAATCCCGTTAAGTTCGCAAAGGAGGTGTCTGCCGATGACAGGAAGAAAGAGCGACTTCACTCTGCCCATGTTCGATGGCCTGTTTTCTACACAGGAGCTTCGGGATGATGCAAGCTCAGTAAAATCCGAGATATTCCACTTGCGCTGATCGACGGTTTTCCAGACCACCCATTTAAGGTGCGGGACGATGAAGATATGTAGAGCAAGAGGGGATTCCGTAGGGAATGCCCCCTTTTATGTGGAATACTACGAAAGCTCGGCGGTGCTGTGCATCCTCCTCCGGAGAAGCGCCATACAGATGCTGATGCCGAGCATCACAGCCGCCGCGCAGACCCAGCCGAAGCCGACCGAATAAAGCGGAAGCCTGCGCGCGAGCGTACCGAGCGCACCGAGTGGGACACCTGCCGTATCCAGCGCATAGACGACACTGACAAGCCCCGTTCCGGCGACGGTGAGCGGATAGACATAGCCGTTCTGCTTCCAAAGGCCGTGGCTCAGGCCCAGAAGGATCAGCACGATGGAGACCGGATAGATCGCGTTTAGGATCGGGACGGAAATGTTGAGAATGGTGCTCAGACCGAGGTTGCAGATCAGGAAGGAAACACCGGTAATGACAAACACCCAGCTCCGGTAGGAGAGCTTGCGGAAGAGCACCGAAAAATACTGTGAGATGGAGTGGATCAGGTCGACGCAGGTCGTCAGGCAGGCAAGCGTGAAGATGGCGGCCAGCAGAACGGCGCCCGGCTCACCGAAAAGCTGGAACACGATGCGGCGGAGCGTCCACGCGCCGTTCTCCTGAATGGCATAGACGCCCGATGAGCACATGCCCATATACGCAAGCAGAATATAGACGAGCGCGAGGATCGTTCCGGCAAAAACGCCTGCCAGCACGGTATGGCGCATTTTTTCGCGCTTTTCCTCCAGACCGAAGCCGCCGAGCGTCGCAGCAATGACAAGGCCGAAGTTCAGAGCCGCAATGGTGTCCATGGTCTGATAGCCGTCGGAAAAACCCTTGAAAAAGGGTGCGGCGGCGTAATCCTGCTGCGGCGCGGCGACATGGACGCTCCCACGAAGTAGGAAGTTCACGAACAGGAACCCGAGAAGCAGGAGCAGCGCGGGCGTCAGGACATGGCCGATCCGGCTGACGAGCTTGCTTGGCGTGAGGCAGAGCCAGAGGGCGGCGAAGAAGAAAACGAAGGAGTACACCGCCATCCAGACAGAGACGCTTGCGCCCTCCGGAAGATACGGCGCGACGGCCATTTCAAAGGGCACGGAGGCTGCGCGCGGGATGCCGAGGCCCGGGCCGATGGAAAGGTAGATCAAAACGGCGAAGATCAGGCCGAAGCGGGGACTGACCTGCTGGCCAAGCCGGTCGAGGCCGTCGAAGCGGGCGACCACAACGACGCCGAGTACCGGCAGAACGACTGCCGTGAGCAGAAAGCCGAGCAGCGCCGGAATGGTTTGCGCACCGGCGTTCTGGCCGAGGAACGGCGGAAAGATCAGATTTCCCGCGCCAAAGAACAGGGAAAACAGCATAAAGCTGACCAGAAGCATGTTTTTCTTACTCAGTTTCATTTTTTCGTCCTCTTTTTCTAAAAATAAAAAAGACCCGTCTCAAATTGCTTTGAGACGAGCCTTGATATACGATCAATACCCGCGGTACCACTCAAATTGCACAGCCGGACGGCTATGCCGCTTTCAGGCTCCAACAAGCCCTAGGCACTGACGCAGCCTGCGCGGAGATCCCTACTTGCAAGGCGTTGGGGATTCAGCTCAAAAGGGATAAGATTCTGAACATTGTCTGCCGGGCTTTCAGCACCCCCGGCTCTCTGTGAGACGCACGAACAGATCCGTCTTTGTCATCGCTTTTCTATGGCGTCAGCCGACGCATTTGTCAGGAGCATCATAGCATTGCCGAGCGGAATTGTCAAGGTCAGTTTCTGGAAGGGAAGCGACGCTTTTTACAGCGAATCAGCAAGCGCCGGAGCTGCGGAGCGTGCGGAAGCAGGCATGCGGACAAGGAAAGCCGCCGGAACGGACTCCGTCCCGGCGGCTGCGGCTTGAATGCTCGATGTGCTCAGCGCTTGGCGATCAATTCACATTCGACCAGTACGCCCTTTGGAAGTGCAGAGACCTCCACGCAGGAGCGCGCGGGGTAGGGCGACTTGAAATACTCAGCATAGACGGCGTTGAACGCGGCAAACTGGCTGAGGTCGGTCATAAAGACCGTCGTTTTCACAACGTTGGAAAGCGACATTCCTGCCTCAGCGAGAACGGCTTTGATATTGGCGAACATCTGGTGTGCCTGCGCTTCCAGCCCGCCATCGGCCACAAGGCCGGTCTCCGGTACAAGAGGAATCTGGCCGGAGAGGAAAACAAGGTCGCCGCAGTCGATGGCCTGCGAGTACGGGCCGACGGCAGCCGGAGCATTCTTTGTGCAGATAACATTCATAAAGCGATCCCTCCTTATTTCTGCTGCGCGAGACGCTCACGCTTCCATTCCAGATAGTCGTCGTAGGTTCCGGGACGGTCAAGGATCGTGCCGTCCGGCTGGAACTCAATGACGCGGTTGCAGGCCGTCTGCAAAAGCTCGTGGTCATGCGAGGCCAGCAGGATATTCCCCGGGAAAGCGCAGAGCCCCTTGTTGACAGCCTGAATGGCCTCCATGTCGAGATGGTTGGTCGGCTGATCGAGCAGAATGACGTTCGCGCCGGAAAGCATCATCCGCGAAAGCATACAGCGCACCTTTTCGCCGCCGGAAAGAACGTTTACGGGCTTGAACACCTCGTCGCCGGAGAAGAGCATCCGGCCAAGGAAGCCGCGCAGATAGACGTCGTCCTTCTTCGCGGAGAACTGGCGAATCCAATCGACGAGGCTCTCGTCATGGCCGTCGAAATACTCGCTGTTGTCCTTCGGGAGATAGCTCGTCGTGACGGTCTGGCCCCACTTGACGCTGCCCTCGTCCGGCTCCAGCTCACCCATCAGAATTTTGAACATTGTGGTCTGCGCAAGCTCGTTCTCGCCGACGAAGGCGATCTTGTCGTTCTTATTGACGATGAAGCTGACCTTGTCCAGAAGCTTCACGCCGTCCACGGTCTTGGACACGTCGGTGACGAAGAGGATATCCTTGCCGACCTCGCGCTCACGCTCAAAGCCGACGAACGGATACCGCCGCGAGGAGGCGGGCATTTCCTCGACGGAGAGCTTGTCCAGAAGTCTCCGGCGGGAGGTCGCCTGCTTGCTTTTGCTCTTGTTGGCGGCAAAGCGGGCGATGAAGGTTTGTAGCTCGGCGATCTTTTCCTCGTTGCGCTTGTTTTTATTGCGGATGAGCTGCTGAATGAGCTGAGAGGACTCATACCAGAAGTCGTAGTTGCCGACGTACTGCTTGATCTTGCCGTAGTCGATGTCCACGATGTGGGTGCAGACGGTGTTCAGGAAGTGGCGGTCGTGGCTGACGACAATCACAAGGCCGGTGTCCTCGTAGTCCATGATGAAGTTTTCCAGCCAGTCGATGGCCTCGATATCGAGGTTGTTGGTCGGCTCGTCGAGCAGAATGATATCGGGCTTGCCGAAAAGCGCCTGCGCAAGCAGAACCTTCACCTTCTGGCGGCCGTCGGTGTTGGCCATGAGGTCATAGTGCTGCTCGACCGGAATGCCGAGGCCCTGCAAAAGGCGGCTTGCGTCGGATTCAGCCTCCCAGCCGTCCATTTCCGCAAACTCCGTCTCAAGCTCGCTGGCGCGGAGGCCGTCGGCCTCGGTGAAATCCTCCTTTTCGTAGAGCGCATCCTTTTCCTTCATCACGTCGTAGAGATGCTGATTGCCCATGATGACGGTGTCAAGAATGGTGAATTCGTCGTATTGGAACTGATCCTGCTTGAGAATGGACATGCGCGCGCCCTGCTTGATGGCGACATAGCCGGAGGTCGGCTCCAGCTCTCCGGAGAGAATTTTCAAAAAGGTGGATTTTCCGGCGCCGTTTGCGCCGATGATGCCGTAGCAGTTGCCGGGCAGAAATTGCAGATCTGCGTTTTTGAACAGAACGGAACCGCCGAACTGCATGGCGAGATTGGATACTGTAATCATGATTTGCTCCTTTGACAGAACTTTTCTTACAGTCTATCACATTTTCCTGCTGAACGGAAGATATCTTGTGAACAGAAAGTGAATTTTGCAGAAAGGACTTGCAATCCTGGCAGAATCGGCTATAATACGGTTAGCACTCAAAGATAAAGAGTGCTAATTTGTGAGATACAGGACGTGACATTATGGAAAAGAAACAGTTTCAGGCGGAATCCAAGCGGCTGCTGGATCTGATGATCAATTCTATCTATACCCACAAGGAGATCTTCCTTCGTGAGATCATATCAAATGCTTCCGACGCCATCGATAAGCTGGCGTATCAGGCGCTGACGGACGACAAGGTCGGCCTCAGCCGCAGTGACTTTGCCATTACCGTCTGCGCGGACAAGCAGGCGCGCACGCTGACCGTTTCCGATAACGGCATCGGCATGAGCATGGACGAGATGGAGGACAATCTCGGTACGATCTGCCGCTCCGGCAGCCTCAAGTTCAAGCAGGAGATGGAGAAGAAGGACGAGCTGGACATCATCGGCCAGTTCGGCGTCGGCTTCTATTCGGCCTTCATGGTCGCGGACGAGGTGACGGTCGTTTCGAAGAAATACGGCTCCGACGAGGCGTTCGTGTGGAAGTCGAGCGGTGCAGACGGCTATACCATCGAGCCGGCGCAGCGCGACGGCGCGGGCACGGATGTCATTATGAAGCTCAAGGAGGACACGGAGGACGAAAAGTACAGCCGCTTCCTCGAGACCTACACGATCCAGAGCCTTGTGAAGAAGTATTCCGATTACATCCGCTACCCGATCAAAATGGATGTGGAGACGCAGCGCGTCAAGGAAGGCACGGCCGATTCCGATAAGCCGGAGTATGAGACCGTGACGGAGAACCGGACGCTCAACTCGATGGTGCCGATTTGGCAGAAGGCCAAGAAGGACGTCACCGACGAGGAGTACAACAACTTCTACAAGGAAAAGTTCTTTGACTTTGAGGACCCGTTGGCTGTGATCCATGCCAGCGTGGAGGGCGCTGTGACCTATAAGGCGCTGCTGTATATCCCGGCGAAGGCTCCGTATGACTTCTACACCAAGGACTTCAAGAAGGGGCTTCAGCTCTATTCCTCCGGCGTGCTCATTATGGAAAACTGCGCAGACCTGCTGCCGGACTGCTTCCGCTTTGTCCGCGGCATCGTCGATTCGCAGGATCTGAGCCTGAACATTTCGCGTGAAATGCTCCAGCATGACCGCCAGCTCAAGTTTATGGCCTCGAATCTTGAGAAGAAGATCAAGGCGGAGCTGACGAAGCTGCTGGAAAGCGACCGCGAGAAGTATGAAAAGTTCTTCTCCGTTTTCGGAATGCAGCTCAAGTACGGTATCGTTGCGGATTACGGCCAGAAGAAGGAAATGCTTCAGGATCTGCTGCTCTACTGGTCGAGCAAGCAGGATAAGCTGGTCACGCTCAAGGAATATACCGACGCCATGCCGGAGGATCAGAAGTACATCTATTACGCAAGCGGCGAGAGCCGTTCGCGCCTCGGTCAGCTTCCGCAGCTCGAGCTGCTCCGCCAGAAGGGCTACGATGTGCTGTTCATGACCGACGAGGTGGATGAGTTTGTTCCGCAGTCGCTGATGAAGTACGCCGACAAGGAGCTTCGCAACATCACGACCGAGGATCTCGGCCTTGCGACGGAGGAAGAAAAGAAGGCCGCCGAGGAGAAGGCGGAGCAGGCCAAGACGACGCTGGATTTCGTCAAGGATACGCTGGGCGACGCCGTGAAGGAGGTTCGTTTGAGCACGAATCTCGGCAGTCATCCGGCCTGCATGGTGCCGGAGGGCGGCATGACCTTCGAAATGGAGAAGTATTTCCGCCGCGTCAGCCCGGAGATGCAGGCAAAGGCTGATCGTGTGCTCGAGCTGAATCCGGATCACCCGGTGTTCGCCGCTTTGCAGCTGGCCGTTGCGCAGGACCCGGAAAAGGCAAAGAAGTATGTGAAGATCCTGCATACGCAGGCGCTGATGATGGCCGACCTGCCGGTCGAAAACGCGGGCGAGTATACCGAGCTTGTCTGCGAGCTGATGAAGTGAGCCGCAGGGGCTTGCAGATATTTCCCAATATGCGCAGTGCCGCCGCCCGGAATGGGCGGCGGCATTTTGTCTGCCGGTCTTGACCGGAACGCAAAAAATGTGCTATTCTGATAGCAAGGCGAAAGCGCCGGGAATTCAAATGAAATGAGAGGTCAGCGTTATGCTTTGTATCAAGAACGGAACCATTCACGACGCCGTACACCGCGAGGCGTATGTGGCCGATATTTTGGTCGAGGACGGGAAAATTTGCAGGATCGGCGAAAATCTGGAGGCGGAGGAAACGATCGATGCCTCCGGCCTGAACGTCTATCCCGGCTTTGTGGACGCGCACAGCCACATCGGTCTGGACGGCTACGGTGAGCCGGGCGTCGATTACAATGAGATGAACGACATCTGCTGCCCGCAGCTGCGCGCCATCGACGGCGTCGATCCCATGGATCATAGCTTCGAGCTGGCGAGAAACGCGGGCGTGACCTGCGTCTGCACAGGCCCGGGCAGTGCGAACGTCCTCGGCGGCACGTTTACAGTCATCAAGACTGCCGGTAAGCGGATCGACGACATGATCGTCAAGCAGGCGGCAGCGATGAAGTGCGCCTTCGGCGAAAACCCGAAGCGCTGCTACAATTCCAAGTGCGATTCCACGCGCATGACGACCGCCGCGATCCTCCGCGAGGCGCTGATGAAGGCGCAGCTTTACCTTCGCAAGAAGGAGGCGGCAGGCGACGACCTGAGCAAGCTGCCGCCTTTTGACATGAAGCTGGAGGCGCTGATTCCTGTGCTGCGCCGTGAGATTCCGCTCAAGGCCCATGCGCATCGCGCCGACGATATTTTTACGGCCATCCGCATTGCGAAGGAGTTCGGCGTCCGGCTGACGCTCGAGCATGTGACGGAGGGACACCTGATCGCGGACGAGCTGGCTAAGACGGGACTCTGCATGGCCGTCGGCCCGTCGCTCGGACATGCGACGAAGGTCGAGGTGCGTAACAAGTCCTGGCAGACGCCGGGCATTCTGAGCCGCGCCGGGTGCCATGTGTCCATTATCACGGACTGCACCGTTATCCCGCAGCAGTATCTTCCGCTGTGCGCCGGTATGGCTGTCTGCGCGGGCATGGATCCGTTTGAGGCACTCCGCGCCATCACCATCAATCCCGCCGAGCACATCGGCGTGGCCGACCGCGTCGGCTCCATCGAGGAAGGGAAGGACGCCGATATCGTGCTGACGGGCGGGAACCCGTTCGAGGTCTCCACCTGCGTCCATCGCGTGCTCATCAGCGGCAAAACGGTCTATTCCGCCGAGTAAGACGAAAATACAAAATGACGCGGCATTTGCCGCGTCATTTTTGTATGCATCAAAGGTGCTGATCCCTTTTATCCTGTTTTTCGTGCGCGACGAAATAGACCGCCAGCAGAATGAGCGTCAGGATATTGCTCAGGAAAAAGCCGAGTACCGCCGTCAGCAGGAAGCTGTCCACAGAACCTCCCTCCGGCATCCGGAGGTTGCAGATGTAGAACACCGTCGAGCCAAGGAAGGAAAGAATCGGCAGAAGCCATCCGAGCCACTTTTTCCCGCGCCGCGCGAGGAAGAATTCCAGCGCGCAGAGCGCAAGCAATCCGATGATGGAGAGGATCGTTTTCATGCTGTGCCGCCTCCCTCCGGGTCATGCGCGGAAGCGCCGCGTGCAATGGCGTCGCGCTCCTCACAGAGCTGCTCGTGCAGCTCCAGCGAGTTCCAGCCGCGGTTGGACTCTGTCAGCACGCACTTGAGCGGAAATACGAGCCTCGCGGCGCGCAGCTCCTGTAAAAAGCGGCTGAATACGGACTGCGGAAAATGCGCCATAACGAGCATCTGGTCCGAGAAGCCTTCGCCGTCATAAAAGGACTCAAAGCCTTCGCAGTCTCCGGTGAAGCTACCGACCGGCTGGAGATACTCCCATTTTTCGACCGCACGGACGCGAATGCCCATCCGCACGGCAAGCACGCGCAGCTTGGCGGCGTACTTTGCAGGAATGTGATAGGTGAGCAGGACAGGCTGCGGCATATCAGGCATCCTCCTTGTGTGGATTCTGCAGGAAACCGGCCCAGATGAGCATGGCGGCAATCGTCCAGAAATAGGCCATCATATACGGCTCTTCAAAGATATTTTCAAACCCGCAGTGTACCAGAACGCCGCAAAGTCCTGCGAAGCTGCCCGCACACAGCGGGAACAGCCGGGACAGCCCCTGCTTTTTCTGCTGCGCCGTGCGATAGAGCGCGCGGCAGCCGTTTACGAGGAAGCTGAGGACGGTAATCAGAAACGCGGCAAGGCCCGTATAGCCCATCTCGATCATGAGCTTGAGATAGTAATTATCGACGTAGAAATATGCCTGATGGTCGATTACCTGATTCTGCATGGCCACGGCTCCGCCGAACATACCGAGGCCCACGCCGGTCGCTTTCCCGCGCTGTTCCAAAAGCGTCATGGCTACGAGCTTGCGGCCTGCGCGTCCGCCGGAGGTGTTGGCCTCCGCGAAATCAGCCGTGAACAGGAACCCGATGCGGCTGCGCACGAACGGCAGTGTGCATGCGACACACCCCGCCGCAATCAGCAGCACCAGCAGCCGCCGGTCAACCAGCAGCACAAAGATCACGATTGCAATTGCCAGCGCCATCCACGCACCGCGCGACATTGTAAACAGGCAGCCAAAGCACATGCAGAACGCGCAGCCCCACGCAAGCACCTGCAATTTGCGGTTTTTCGTATAATAGGCGAGTCCCGCCGCCATCGGCGCGAACATCGTCATGAAATCGCCCATGATATTGGGGCTTCCGAAAATGGAATAGACGCGCGTGCGCACGGAGGACTCCGTGTGCGTCATCCAGCTGGACGGAATTGGAACGGCAATAATATACTGATAAATCCCGTGCAGCGCGATGACAGCTGCGAGAATGACCAGCGCCAGATATACCCGCATGAAATCCCGGGCGTTGTGCAGCAGCCGTGTGACAAGGAAGAACCAGAGCATATACTGCACGGTCGCGCGGAAGCCGGAGATCTGGATGGAGTAATACGGCGTGACAACGTTCATGAGCACGAAGCAGACTGTGATGAACAGGCAGACCGGCAGATCGAGCGGATTGCAGCCCGTTTTGAGCGGCGTTTCGCGGCCAAGGCGCTCATAGATCACATAGCCCAGCGCCAGCAGCATCAGGCATTCATCCCAGCACGACGACAGAACCGGCACGGCCAGAAGATCACGCAGCACGTAGTCGATCACGACATACATGGAAAGCGCGAATAGAATCAAGCCGTGCAGTCCGTCGGAAAACAGCCAGGAAAACAGACGGCTGTTTTGTCCGCAGCGCACGAAAAAGCGCCAGATGCGGCACAGAACCGAATCCTTCAGACCGTGCCGCGCGGCAAGGTGCGCGTTCAGCTGCGCAAAGCGCTTCGCGCTTCTGCTTTCGCGCGTTGGCGCATCAGAAGCAGACAGCCGGCGGAGCAGCCATGCGCGCGTCTTGCTTGCGCGCCAGGTGCGGCCAAACCATGCAAAGACCTTGCTTGAATGCGCCAGAGCCGAAAACCAGCCGCCGATGGCGAGCAGCGCCCGCCACAGAAGGCTCGAAGCCAGCATATCAGCCATCGGTGACCTCCAGCGCGGAAATCAGACCGGTCAGCTCAAATTCGCTCGTCTTGAGAATATATTCGTAGCCAACGCGAACCTCCTGAGGCCCTACCTTATAAACGTTGCCGGTAAACGACGCGCCGGCTTCGACGGTGATATACAGGCACAGATGGCCGTTTTCACCGGCGTAATCCGCAGTCCGCACATCGGTGATGGACGCGGCGATGACCTTGGAGTCGTTGACAAGGGATTTGCCGACCTGCGTTTCGGCGAAGTGCGCGATATCAGCGGAAACATCCTCAAATTCCACGGTGTAAACGGCCTTTTTCTCCGTACCGGCCACGGCAGCCGCAGCCTTTTTGCCGCCGAGCTTCCACACGACCGCTGCCAGAACCGCGACGATCAGCAGCACGACCAGCAGGTCGATCAGATTGATCTTGCCGAAAAGACGGCCTTTTTCATCGATCAGTTTCATGAAGTACCTCCCAAAGAGTTTGCAGTTGATTTGCCCCGTTGAATCAGATATAATAATAGTTCAAGCGGCATACCAGCTTATTTTACTGTATCTTGCCGTAAGAAACAAGTGGAAATTCAAAAATGAGGATTCCAATATGAAGGTATTGCATTTGATCTCCGGCGGCGATGTCGGCGGCGCAAAAACGCATGTGCTGTCGCTGCTGCATGGTCTTGGAAAAACGGAACAGGTGCGGCTGGTCTGCTTTACGGACGGGCCGTTTGCGGACGACGCGCGAAAGCTCGGGATCGACACGCTGGTCATGGACTGCGGCGTGCCGGAGTCTGTGCGCAGGCTCAGCAAAATGATCTCCGGCGAGGGCTTCGAGATCGTCCACTGTCACGGCTCGCGCGCGAATATGATGGGCGCGATCCTGCGCCGCAAGATCCGGGTCCCGACGGTGACGACTGTCCACAGCGACTACCGGCTGGACTATCTTGGAAGGCCGCTGCACCGCCTGACCTACGGCACGATCAATACCGTCGCGCTGCGCCTGTTCGATTATCACATCGGCGTGTCCGACGCCGTGGCGCAGATGCTCATTTCACGCGGCTTTGACCCGCAGACAATGTTTGCGATCTACAACGGCATTGACTTTTCTCCCGTTGCGCCGAAGCTGGACAGGCAGGCGTATCTGCGCTCCGTCGGTATGGAAGCGGCGGAGGATGCCGTCGTGTTCGGCATCGCCGCCCGTCTTGACCCTGTCAAGGACGTTGGGACGCTCATTCGCGGGTTTTCCATTGCCGTGAAGAGCCATCCGAATATCCGCCTGCTCATTGCGGGCGATGGGGAGCAGCGTCAGGCGCTGGAAAAGCTGGCAGCCGATATCTGCCCGCCCGGCAGCATCGTTTTTGCGGGCTGGGTCACGGATATGGACAGCTTCTATCACGCGCTGGACGTCAACACGCTGACCTCTCTCTCCGAAACCTTCCCGTATGCGATCACAGAGGGCGCGCGTATGCGCTGCGCGACGATCGCTTCGAACGTCGGCGGCATTCCGTATATCATCGAGCATGGCGTGACAGGACTTCTGTTTGAGCCGCAGAATGCGGAGGCGCTTGGCGACTGTATGGCACGTCTGGCTGAATCCGCAGCCATACGCGCGCAGCTCGGAGAAAACCTGTATAAAAAGGCTTCGCACGAGTTTTCCATCGATGCGACCGTCGGCAAGCAGATCGAAATTTACCAGACCATCCTTCGCCGGGAGCACGCGCCGAGGAAAAAGCGCAGCGGCGTCCTGATCTGCGGCGCCTATGGAAAGGGAAACGCAGGCGACGACGCGATCTTAAAGGCCATCATCCGGCAGATGAAGGACATTGACGAGGATATGCCGGTCTATGTGCTTTCCCATAACCCCATCGAGACACGGAAGAAATATTATGTCGGCTCGGTGCATGTGTTCAACCCGTTTGCTTTCTGGCACGTCATGCGACGGACGAAGCTCTATCTGTCCGGCGGCGGCAGCCTCATTCAGGATCAGACGAGCAGCCGCTCGCTTTGGTATTACCTCTGGAGCATCCGCCTTGCAAAGCTGGCCGGAAACCGCGTCCTGATGTACGGCTGCGGCATCGGCCCCGTGAACGGCGCGCGCAACCGGAAAATGGCGGCGAGGATCATCAACCGCTGCGTGGACGCCGTCACGCTGCGCGAGGATATGTCCCTTGCGGAGCTTCGCGCGATGGGTGTTGTAAAGCCGGATATCCGCATTACTGCAGACCCGGCGCTCCTGCTTCAGCCGGGAGAACCCGGCGCGGTGGACAGCTTCCTGCAAAGTCAGGGGCTTTCGCCGGACGGCGCCTACGCGCTCTATGTGCTGCGCCCGTGGCCGGGCTTTGAGGAACGGAAGAGGAGCTTTGCCGCGGCGGCAGAGGCTGTGCGCGCGCAGTATGGACTGACACCGGTCTTTTTCGCGCTCGAGCCGGACCGGGATACGCAGCCCTGCCGCGAGGTCGCGGAGCTTCTGAGCGGCGGCAGCTTCTTTATTTCCGCGCCGCAGGACGAACGGCTCATCATCGGCATGATGCGGAAAATGCGCGTCGTTGTTTCGATGCGCCTGCATACGCTGATCTTCGCGTCCAGCGTCAGCGCGAAGCTGGCGGCGGTCTCCTACGATCCGAAGGTGACAGGCTTCATGCGCTACATCGGGCAGAAGCACTGCATCGCCTTTGAGGATGTGACGCAGGAGAGGCTGACGGAGCTGATCGGCCAGACGCTGGCGGACGATGAGCCGTACTGCGTCGAGCATCTGCGGCAGCTTGCCGCGGAAAATGAAAGCGCCGCGCGGGCGCTTTTGGAGGATACAGAATGAAACAGATCGTTTGCCTTGCCACATCGCCGTGGTTTCCGGTTCCGACCCGCAAGCAGCAGGTCATGAGCCGCATCCCGGACGCGGAAATTCTCTATTTTGATCCGTCCGTGAGCGTGATCGCGCCGCTCAAGGACAAAAAGGCGCGCCCGATGCTCACGGCGTATAAAAAGGAGGGCTTCCGGCCGCAGAAAAATATCACGGTCTACAGCCTTCCGCCGGTGCTTCCGTTTTTTAACAAGTCCCGCGCCATTAACCGCGTCAATCAGAAGCGTATCGCCGCCTATGTGCGGAAGATCATGAAGCGGCACGGCTTTGAAAAGCCGCTTCTGTGGGTCTATTCGCCGGTGACGGTGGACGCCGTGGAGCACATCCCGCACAGCGCGCTGGTCTATGACTGCGTGGACCGTCACTCGGCCTACGGCGGATTGATGGATCCGGCGCTGGTGGATGCGGAGGAGCTGGAGCTGGCAGGGAAGTGCAGTATGGTCTTTGCGACGGCGGCACCGCTGGCAGAGCGCCTCCGCGCTGCAAACTCCAAGACCTGCTTCATCCCGAACGGCGCGAATTTCGAGCGCTTTTATCAGGCATCGCGGCCGCAGCCGGTTCCTTCGGAGCTGGCGGCGCTGCCGCATCCGATATTCGGCTTTGTCGGCGCGCTCCAGCCCTGCATCGAGTACGGCTTCGTCGAGCATGCGGCCAAGGCGCATCCGGAATGGAGCTTCGTATGGATCGGCGGAGAAAAGCCGGGCGCGGATGTGTCTGCGCTCAAGGCGCTGCCGAACTGCCATTTTCTCGGCCTTAAGCCGAACGAACAGCTGCCGCAGTATCTGGCGCATTTCGACGTGTGCCTCAACCTGTTCGCAAGCGGCCCGCTGAGCAAGGACGTCAGCCCGCTCAAGTTCTATGAGTATCTTGCGACCGGAAAGCCCATCGTCTCCACACGCCAGCCGGATCAGATCCTGCAATATGCGCCGCTCATCCACATTGCGGATACGGCGGACGAGTTTGTGGAAAAGTGCGCCGAGGCGCTCTCGGACACGCAGCCGGAGCGTGTGCGCGCCCGCATCGAGGAGGGGCGGAAAAGCTCGTGGGACGCCCGCGTAGAGCAGATGTGCGAGATCCTGCGCAGCGAGAAAATTCTTTGATAGGCAAAAAAGAGCATCTCACGGGAGATGCTCTTTTTCGTTATTCTGCTGTTCTGGCGCAGCCGGTGCAGCTCTGTGACGGCGGAATACAGGCGTCGTTCTTGCTGGGGAAGAAGGCGTCCATCGGGAACTCGATCTGCCCAAAGACGTCGCACGGGCTTTCCGCGCCGGAAACGCCGGAATTCGGGCACTGCTTGGTGGGGATGCAGTAGTCGAAGGTCGGGATCAGCAGCTGCGTCGAGCGCTGAAGGCGCGTGATGGAGAACTGACCGATCGTGACATGCAGGCGCTTGCATTCTCCCTTGAGCACCAGCTCCTGATCGAAGCAGGCGAGGATCGGCTCCGGAATGGCCGGCGGCTCCGGATTGCAGCAGCAGGAGCAGGCGTCCTGTACACACGAGCCGAGAATGATCGGATCGACGACCTCGACGACGCCGGTCGGGCAGGCGCAGTTGACGATGGTCTGCTTGCTGAGGCAGCCGCATTCGCGGCTGAGAAAGGTCTTTGCCTTGCTTTCGCCGCCGAAAAGCACGAGCCGCTTCGAGAAAACGGCAAGGCCGGTGATGGTGTTCGGGCAGCTGCCGGTCGAGGACGTTTCGCCGAGCACACGGTAGTAATAGGTGATGTCCACGGTGTAGTGGCCGGTGTTGTACGGGACCGGCTCGACCTGGATGCTGACGTGCATCAGCTCCACATACCGGGCGCGCGCGCCGGACGCCGCGTCCAGAGCACGCTGGGAATCGAGCGTTAAGTACACGCGAAGATCCTCTATGCAGTCCTTGGCCAGACAGCTGTCCGTGATTTTGTCCGTATGCACACAGACGGCTTCCCGAATCCCGCGCAGATCACAGGATGTATTGACTTGACTGGTATCAGACATCGGATTACCTCCTGATATAGATTGAAAGCACAGGCTTTCATAACAGTTTATGCCGAAGCTGCGGATTGTGAAACTTTCTTTCCGGCGCTAAGAGAGATTTCTGCGGCCGTGATAGACAAAGGGAAAAGAATGTGCTAAAACTATAAAGAATAAATTGGTGGGGTATGCCTGCATATGAAGATCGATGTAATGGGCCTGAAATTTGACAGCGTGACGATGGACGAGGCGCTTTCCCGGGCGGAGGCGCTGCTCCGTGGGGAGAAGGCGGCTTATGTCGTGACGCCCAACGCGGAGATCGCCTACGAGGCGCTGCATGACGTCCAGCTGCGCGAGATGCTCAACGGAGCGGATCTGATGCTGCCGGACGGCGCGGGCGTCGTATTGGCGTCGAAGCTTCTGCGCACGCCGGTGAAGCAGAAGGTGGCCGGTGTGGATTTTGCGGCGGGGCTGCTCGGCGTCCTCGAGCGAAACGGCCAGAGCCTCTATCTGCTCGGCGGCAAGCCGGGAATCGGGGAGCTGGCGGCACAGAAGATGCTGGAAGCACATCCGCAGCTTCGCATCGCCGGGATCGCCGACGGATATTTTCAGGACGAGGCGCCCGTGATCGCGAAGATCAACGCCTCCGGCGCGGACGCGCTCTTCGTCTGCCTCGGCGCGCCGAAGCAGGAGCGCTTTATGGTGCAGCACCAGCAGGAGCTGCATGTGCATTTGATGGCGGGCCTCGGCGGAAGCCTTGACGCCTTCGCCGGAACGGTGCAGCGCGCGCCCGCATGGATGATCCGGCTGAATCTGGAATGGCTTTACCGGCTGATTCGGGAGCCGAAGCGCTTCCGCAGAATGCTCCGCCTGCCAAAATATTTATGGGCTGTCATGCTGAAACGGATAAGAGGAACATAATTATGGGAAAACTGATCGTATTCGAAGGCTCCGACGGGTCGGGAAAGTCCACCCAATTCAAGCTCCTGACCAAGCGGCTCCGGGACGAGGGCGCGGATTTCCACCGCCTGCAATTCCCGCAGTATCTGGAGCCGTCGTCGGTGCTCATTCGGATGTATCTCGGCGGCGAGTTCGGCGAATCGCCGGACGATGTCAACGCCTACGCGGCCTCCACATTCTATGCCGTAGACCGCTATGCGTCCTATGTCAAGGTTTGGCGGGAGTATTATCAGAACGGGGGACTCGTGCTCTCCGACCGCTATACGACCTCCAACGCCGTCCATCAGGGCGGAAAGCTGCCGCCGGAGGCGCGGAAGGATTTCTTCCGCTGGCTCTATGATTTCGAGTTTGCGAAGATGGGCCTTCCAAAGCCAGATCTGGTCATTTGTCTGGATATGCCGGTGGAGCTGGCGGAGGAGCTGATGCGCCGACGCGAGGAACAGACGCACACCAAGGCCGATATCCACGAGCGGAACGACGGCTATCTCCGTCAGTGCCGCGCGACGGCGGCGGAGGCTGCCGCATTCTACGGCTGGACGGTCGTCCCGTGCGCGAAGGACGGCGTTCTGCGCTCCATCGAGGAGATCCATGAGGAGATTTACGCGCATGTGAAAAAATGCATGGAGGGATAAATATGGTAGCCATGATCCTTGGAACCGGCTTTGAGCCGCTCGAGGCGGTCGCGCCCTGCGACATTTTGCGCCGCGGCGGCGTCGAGGTATGCTGCGCCTCTGTCGGTGAGCGTCTGGTTGAGGCCGGACACGGCGTCCGCATCGAGGCCGACTGCACGGTCGCGGAGCTGGACGCGGAAAAGCTGGATATGATCGTCCTTCCGGGCGGGCTTGGCGGCGTGCAGTCCATTCTGAGCTCGGGAAAAACGCTCGAACTGATCCGGCGCGTCTATGACGAAGGAAAATTTGTCGCGGCCATCTGCGCCGCGCCGTCGATCCTTGCAAAGCTCGGCATCACGGACGGGAGAAAGGCGACCTGCTATCCCGGCTTTGAGCCGAAAATGGGAAGCGCCGTGATGCAGAGCTGCGGCGCGGTCCGCGACGGAACGGTCATCACCGGCCGCGCGGCAGGCTCGTCCGAGGAATTCGGCCTGCTCCTGCTGGAGGCCCTGAAGGGCAAGGCTGCGGCGGAGAAGGTGGCCGGGGAGATCGTTTACAGCCGCTGAGGCGGAGAACGGAGGATACTATGCCAGATTTTGACGACCTTCAGTTCAACAAACCGGAGGACGAGGTCGATTTCAGCAATATGTCGCTGGACGATCTGCTGGAAAGCACAAAGGAAGAGCTGGAAGAGGATGAAGCTGCCCAGGCCGCCGAGGGCGGCCCTGCGGATAGCGAGCCGGAGCAGCCGGCTCCGAAGCACACCTTCCCGCGCTTTGAGCCCACGCTTCCGGAGGAATACGCAGATCTGACCGTAGACGAAGAGACAGAGGAGGAAGAGCCGATGCAGCAGGATAAGCCGCGCCTTGCGCCCGGACTGCGCGTTTTGCTCTACATCTGCTGTGTGCTGGCGGTGTCGGTACTGCTGGCGGTCGGCGCGTGGACCTGCGCGGACGACGTTCTGGCGCTGACGAAGCCGAACCGCACCATGACCGTGACCATTGCGGACAACGCGACGATCGACGATGTGACGCGCGAGCTTCACGACAACGGGCTTGTGAATTACCCGTGGCTCTTCAAGTTCTACTGCTGGTATTCCCACGCCGAGCAGAAGATCACACCGGGAACGTACACGCTCAATAATATTTACGATTACCACGCGCTGGTCAACGCCATGCGCGAGACCTCGCAGCAGCGCTCGACCGTCGAGATCACGATTCCCGAGGGCTACGAGTGCAAGGACATCTTTGCGCTTCTGGAGGAAAAGGGCGTCTGCTCCGTTGAAAAGCTCCAGAAGGCGGCCGCTGAGTATGAATTCGACTATGATTTCCTCGCGGATCTGCCCTACGGCGACAGCAACCGCCTTGAGGGCTACCTCTTCCCGGATACCTACCAGTTCTATCTGGGAGATGAGCCGGAGAACGTCATCGGCAGATTCCTTCGCAACTTTGACCGCAAGCTCACACAGGAGCTGCGCGACGCGGTCAGCGGCGTCAACGAAAAGCTCGCCGCAAAGATGGAGGAAAACGGCTTCACGCAGCAGGAGATCCGCAATTCTACGCTTGATCTGCACGATATCATCATCGTTGCGTCTCTGATCGAGAAGGAGACGGCAAAGACCTCGGAAAGCGCGAACATCGCTTCCGTCATCTATAACCGTCTTTGCAGCAAGCTCTATCCGTGCCTCCAGATCGACGCGACCATCCAGTATGCACTGCCGGAGCGCAAAGAGGTTCTTTCCGACGCGGACAAGTCGCTCATCAGCCCGTATAACACCTATACGAACGCAGGCCTGCCCGCCGGGCCAATCTCGAACCCCGGCATCAATTCCATCCGCGCCGCGCTGTATCCGGCGGATACGAATTATTACTTCTACGCCCTCAACAAGAGCGGCGTGCATACCTTCTCTGAGACGTACTATGAGCACCAGGAAGTCCTTGCAGAAATGGAGCATTGACATGAAGAAGAAACCGGAGCTGCTTTGTCCGGCTGGCGATATGGAAAAGCTGAAAATGGCCGTGCTGTACGGTGCGGACGCCGTCTATCTGGCGGGAACGAGCTTTGGTATGCGTTCCTTTACGGGGAATTTTACTGCGGAGGAGCTGCCGGAGGCTGTGCGCTTTGCGCACAGCCACGGCGTCCGCGTCCACGCGGCGGTCAATACGATGCCGCGCAACAACGAGGCTGCGCAGCTGCCGGAGTATCTGCGTTCGCTGGATGCGGCGGGTGTGGATGCGCTGATCCTTGCGGATCTTGGCGTGTTCACCATGGCCGGGAAGTTCGCGCCGAACTGTGAGCGCCATGTTTCAACGCAGCAGTCCATCGGCAATTACGCCTGCGCGCAGGCGTGGTATGAGCTCGGCGCGCAGCGCGTCGTCCTCGCGCGGGAGCTTTCCCTTGCGGAGATCCGTGAGATCCGTGAAAAAACGCCGCCGCAGCTCGAGATCGAGACCTTCTGCCACGGCGCCATGTGTGTGTCCTATTCCGGGCGGTGCCTGCTCAGCAACTACATGACCGGGCGCGACTCCAACCGCGGCGCGTGCGCGCAGCCGTGCCGGTATCAGTATGCGCTGATGGAGGAAAAGCGTCCTGGCGAGTATTTCCCGGTTTTTGAGGACGAAAAGGGTACATACATCATGAATTCCCGCGATATGTGCATGATCGACCATCTGGACGACATCCTTGACGCGGGAATCGACTGCCTGAAGATCGAGGGCCGCGCCAAATCGGCCTATTACGCCGCGATCGTGACCGGCGCGTACCGGCATGTGCTCGATGATGTGGCTTCCGGACGGACACCGGATCCCGTCTGGCGCGACGAAGTGGAGCATGTCTCCCACCGGCATTATTCGACCGGCTTTTACTATGGCCAGCCCGGACAGTATACGGAAAGCTCGCGCTATCTGCGCGAGTGGCAGATCTGCGCCGTCGTTGAGAGCTGCGACGAAGCGGGAAATGCGATCCTCAGCCTGCGCAACAAGTTCCGCACGGGCGATGTGACCGAGCTGGTCGGCCCGGATTTCCGGCCGATGCCTTGGACAGTCGGCGCGATGGAGGATCTGGACGGCGTTCCGCTGCCGGAGCCGCGCACGCCGCAGATGCGCTTCCGCGCGAAGCTCCCGTGCCGTGTGCCCGCATATTCCTTCGTGCGCCACGCCGTCGAGCTTTCGGCGACCTGACGCGAGGCACGGTACAGTGCGGGGAAGCGTGGGGAAGCAGTGTCAGCCCTGCGCTGCCTGCAAAGCATTGCCCCGCATTGGGACGGCGTTGCCTCTTTCATGACTGTGCGCCTTGACAGAAACGCCATTTCATTGTAAAATGTCCATGCTTTTGGGAGCATCCGCTCCCGCATACGCCCCAGTAGCTCAGGGGATAGAGCATTCGCCTCCTAAGCGAAGGGTCGGACGTTCGAATCGTCTCTGGGGTGCCAGATAGCAAGCTGCAAGCCTGAAACGGGCTTGCAGCTTTTTACGTTCTTTAGACGAGACACAAATTGCCATGCGGAAAATACAGAATCGCATCCGCAGCGCTTGCTGTTTCCTTGCAGGAATGGTATGATATGTTTGTAAACACGCAATGTCCGTACCGTTGATGCAGGAAAAGGAGAAAGCGGAGTGAAAAGACTGAAATGCTGCAAAGCGGGAAGCATCCTGCTGAAAATATTCCTTGTGCTGGTATGCGTTTTCGGCGCGCTCTATTTGTACGATTTCCTGAAGCCGCCGCTGGGCTTTTCGCAGTGGCACACAAATCGAACGCTTTTTATTATCGGTGCGGTGGCGGTGATCCTGCTTTGCTCGTGGGTCTTCTGGGCCGGGATCCTGCTCGCCTACATTTGCTGCAACCAGCTGCGGCTGAAAAAGCGCGTGCTGGGCATCGTGCTTGCGTGGGTTCCAATCGCAAATATCGTCATGCTTCTGGATATCATTCGTACTGCCGACGAAGAATACCGCTTTGAAAAAGCGAAGTACGCGCTCAACGCGGCACGGAAGGAGGAAAAGGTCTGCGCGACCAAATATCCGCTCCTGCTGGTACACGGTGTGTTCTTCCGCGACTTCAAGCTGATAAACTACTGGGGAAGAATTCCGAAGGAGCTTACGGAAAACGGAGCGGTCATTTATTACGGAGATCACAACAGCGCGTCGTCCGTTGCGAAAAGTGCGGAGGAGCTGAGGGTGCGCATCCACAAGATCATCGAGGAGACCGGCTGCGAAAGGGTGAATATCATTGCGCATTCGAAGGGCGGCCTGGACGTGCGGTATTTGCTTTCAGACCCGGCGGAAGCGAGACTGGTGGCATCGGTCACGACGATCAACACGCCGCACAGAGGGTGCAAATTTGCCGATTATCTGTTTGAGAAAACCTCGGATAAATTCAAGAATATGCTTGCGAAGGCATATAATGCCGCCGCTGCGAAGCTCGGCGATACCGACCCGGACTTTCTTGAGGCGGTTTCGGATCTGACGCATGAAAAATGCGTGGAAAGAAATGCGCTGCTGACCGATCCGGAGAATGTGCTTTGCCAGTCGGTCGGCTCCGTGCAGAAAAAGCCGTCCTACGGACGCTTCCCGCTGAATCTGACGCACCGGTTCGTGAAGTACTTCGACGGAGAAAACGACGGGCTGGTCGGCGTGGATTCCTTTGAGTGGGGAAGCCGGTATCAGCTGCTCATGCCGCAGGGCCGCCGCGGGATCTCGCACGGGGACATGGTCGATCTGAACCGGGAGAATATAAAAGGCTTCGATGTCAGGGAGTTTTATGTGCAGCTGGTAGCCGAGTTGAAAAACGCCGGCTGCTGAAACGGTGCGTCAAGCACTTCATAATGCGCAAAAATGCCGCCCCATCTGGGCGGCATTTTTACACGATCGGGACTATAAGCCGGGTTCTGTGATCGACAGTCATCTATCTAGGCATACCGTTGCCGGTATGCTCCAGCCACCTTCTCGGAAGCAGCCGGGCAAGCCTTGCTTCCTCTGCGGTGTTGCTCCGGATAGAGTTTACAGCAATGGGCACTTTTACGCGCCATTGGGTGAGCTCTTACCTCGCCTTTCCATCCTTACTGCAAGCGGCGGACCGTTCACAGCGGTATTTCTCTGTTGCACTTTTCCTCAGATCGCTCTGGGCGGGCGTTACCCGTTATCCTTGCCCTGTGGAGCCCGGACTTTCCTCATGCACGGCCTTTCGGCGCTGTGCCCGCGACTGTCCGTCCCGGTCGCAGGATTATTTTACTTTATTACGCTGCAATTGTCAAACAGATTGAATTTATTTTCCGAAGCATATATAATAGAACAACAACATGGAAAAGAAGGATCTGCTATGAACGACCGTGTGGACGCTTATTTTGAACGACTGAGAGGAAAACGCGCCGTCGTGCTCGGCATCGGCGTGAGCAACCGTCCGCTGATCCGGATGCTGCTGGAATACGGCGCGGAGGTGACGGCCTGCGACAAGACGCCGCGTGAAAAGCTGGACGAGGAAGTGCTTGCATTGGAGCGTCTGGGCGCGCGGCTGCATGTGGGCGATGACTATCTGGAGGGGCTGGAGGCGGACGTTGTGTTCCGCACGCCGGGAATGCGTCCGGATCTGCCGCAGATCCGGCGGCTGACGGAGGGCGGCGCGCAGCTGACCTCGGAGATGGAGGCATTTTTTGAGGTCTGCCCGTGTACGCGCATCGCCGTGACCGGCTCTGACGGCAAGACGACCACCACGACGCTGATCGCAAAAATCCTTGAGCACGCCGGGAAAAAGGTCTGGATCGGCGGGAACATCGGCCAGCCGCTGCTGCCGCTGGCGAAGGAGATGTCTCCGGAGGACTTTGCGGTCGTAGAGCTTAGCTCATTCCAGCTGATGACGATGACAAGCTCGGCGGAGGTCGCCGTTGTGACGAATCTCGCGCCGAACCATCTGGATGTCCATAAGAGCATGGAGGAGTACATCGCCGCAAAGGAGAACGTCTATCTCCATCAGGCGCCGTCCGGCAAGCTCGTGGTGAATATGGATAACGCCATCACGCATTCTTTTGCCGGAAGGGCAAAGGGCAGAGCAGAGGAATTCTCGCGTCTCGGCATACCGGAAAACGGCGTTTATCTCCGGGACGGGACGATCTTCCGCAACGGGAAAAAGATCATGGACGCGGCGGATATCCGCATTCCGGGCGTTCACAATATTGAGAACTACATGGCGGCGGCCTGCGCGGTCGAGGGCTTCGCGTCGGACGCGGACATCGACGCTGTGGCGCGCAGCTTCGGCGGTGTGGAGCACCGCATCGAGCTGGTGCGTGAGCTGGACGGCGTGCGCTATTACAACGACTCCATCGCCAGCAGCCCCACGCGCACCATCGCGGGGCTGCACAGCTTCGACCGCAGGGTCATTCTGATCGCCGGCGGCTATGACAAGCATATTCCGTTCGATGCGCTCGGGCCGGAAGTCTGCGCGCATGTCAAGCTGCTGATCCTCTGCGGCGCGACGGCGGATAAGATCCGCGCGGCGGTCGAGGGTGCGCCGGAATACGAAAAGGGGCAGCCGGAGATCGTGACGGTGCAGTCGCTGAGCGACGCCGTGGAGCTGGCACATACGCGCGCACAACGGGGGGACATTGTAACGCTGAGTCCTGCATGCGCGGCGTTCGATCAGTTCAAAAATTTTATGGTGCGCGGAGAAAGCTACAAGAGGATGGTCGCGGCGCTGAAATGAGCGCAGGACGGAAAGCAGGTGGACAATTGGCACTGAAAAAGGTACGAAGCGTCTGCGAGAAGGCGGTAAACCTCAAGCGCAGCCTCAGCCATCCCTACTGCGCGGCGGTGATCGTCGCGGCAGGCAGCGCCTCACGGATGGAGGGAACCGATAAAATTTTCACGCTGCTCGACCGGCTCCCGGTCATTTGCCGGACGGTCGAGGCGTTCCAGAAGTGCAGCCTGATCGATGAGATCGTGCTGGTGACGCGGCCGGAGAAGCTCGAACGGCTCAGCCGCCTGTGTCCCGCGTATCCGAAGGTGCGGATGGTCGTGCCGGGCGGCGAAACGCGGCTGGGATCGGTGCTGGCGGGACTGCGCGCCGTCTCGGAGCAGACGCAGCTTGTCGCCGTACAGGACGGCGCAAGGCCGCTCGTTTCGGAAAAGGTCATTTCCGCAGCCGTTGTGCAGGCGGGACGCTGCGGCGCGGCTGCGCCTGCGGTTCCGGTCAAGGATACCATCAAGGTCGCAAGCGGCGGCGCAGTCGTGGAAACGCCGGATCGGAGCCGCCTCTTTGCGGTGCAGACGCCGCAGGTCTTTGACGTTGACCTCCTGCGCGGCGCGCTGCAGAACGCGCAGGAAAAGCAGCTGCCGGTCACGGACGACTGTTCGGCTGTCGAGGCCATCGGAAAGAAGGTCTTTCTCACGGAAGGCTCGGAGGAAAATATCAAGATCACAACGCCGCTCGATCTCGAGCTGGCGGAGGCCATTTTGCGCCGCAGGAGGGAAGCATGAGAATCGGACACGGTTATGACGTTCACAGGCTTGTCGAGGGAAGAAAACTGATCCTCGGCGGCGTGGAGATCCCGTGGGAAAAGGGGCTGGACGGCCACTCCGACGCGGACGTGCTGACGCACGCCGTTATGGATGCGCTGCTCGGCGCGGCGGCCATGGGCGATATCGGAAAGCTCTTTCCGGATACGGACGACCGCTTCCTCGGCATATGCAGCATGGAGCTGCTGACGGAGGTCGGAAGCCGCCTCCGGGCGGCAGGCTATGCGGTCGGGAACATCGACGCGACTGTGATCGCCCAGAGGCCGAAGCTTGCGCCTTATATCGACGCCATGCGGAAGAAAATTGCCGAACGGCTTCAAATCGACGTTTCCCGCGTCAGCGTCAAGGCCACGACGGAGGAGCATCTCGGCTTCACCGGCAGCGGCGACGGGATCGCCGCGCACGCGGTGTGCCTGCTGGAGGACGGCAGGGAATAGGCGCTTATTTTCCGCGCTTCTGAACGTCTGCTTCAATGCGGGATTTCCAGCTGCTTGAAAGCGGCTGCGCACAGCGGACAGTGCGGACTGCCTCGCAGACGACATCATAGTTGAGCGCCGTTCCGATGTGGTCGCTCATGAAGCTTACGGCACGGTCGGCTCCGATGCCGAAGTGCCGCGCGGTCTCGACGGCGTCGATGTTCGCGCCGAGGAAGAGAAATTCCCAGCCGTATTTCGATTTCTGGCGCTCAATCATGGCCTTGACCTTGTCGGCGCTGTAGCGGCGGCTGGCGTTTTCCATGCCGTCGGTCGTGATGACGAAAAGCGTATGCTCCGGCACGTCCTCGCGGCGCGCATAGCGGTGGACGTTGCCGATGTGGTGGATCGCGCCGCCGATGGCGTCGAGAAGCGCGGTGCAGCCGCGGACGGTGTAGTCCTCGCGGGTCATGGGCCGTACCGCCTGAATGTCCACGCGGTCGTGCAGGACGGTGGTCTCGTGGTCGAACAGGACGGTGGACACATAAGCCCGGCCCGGCTCCCGCTTCTGCTTTTCCAGAAGGGAATTGAAGCCGCCGATGGTGTCGTCCTCAAGGCCGGACATGGAGCCGCTGCGGTCAAGGATAAATACGAGTTCGGTAATGTTGTTTTTCATGGGAAAAGCCTCCTTCAAATCTGTTGGCACAAGCATAGCAGATCGGAAGGAGGCTTTGGTCGCTTGAAAAGCGACATTTTCTTTTTTACGGTACGATAGAAAAACCAGCAGGGAAGCTGCGTGTCAGTGGTCGGATTTCAAACCTGCGCCGCACATGGTGATGAGCGTATCGGGCGCCGGCCCGTAGAGGCGGCAGTATTCGAGATATGCCGCGTAGTTTGCCGCGGTCGTGTGCTCACAGTAGACGCCCTTGCGCGCGAGCGCTGCGCGGGCCGCGAGGATCTGGTCCTCCGGCGCGTGGACGAAGCGGACGTGATGCTTTTTCGCCAGCGAAAGGATCTCTTCTCCACGCATAGGCTTGCCGATGGCGATACCCTCCGCAATGGTCGGCGTGGGCGTGACAGGATCGGGCGAGGCACTGTCATGTGCTGCGGCGCGCAGAAGCGGGTCACAGTTCTGGCTTTGCAGCGCGATGATCTGCGGCATTTTTGCGATCACGCCGCTGCGGAGCAGATGCTCGAGCGCGTACATGGCCCCGAGGAAGAGCGTGCCGCTGCCGACGGGAATGACGATGTTCTCCGGCAGGCGGCCGAGCTGCTCGAAAACCTCGTAGATATAAGTCTTGGTGCCCTCGTAGAAGAAGGGATTGTAGACATGATTTGCGTAATACACGCACTCCTGCTCGACCTTGGCGCGGCAGACATCCGCGCAGTGGTCGCGCGTTCCGGGAACGACAGTGCAGACTGCGCCGTGCGCGCGGATCATATCGATCTTCTTCGGGCTGGTGCCCTCCGGGACGAAGATCTCGCAGCCGATGCCCGCGCGGGCGCAGTAGGCGGCGACGGAGTTGCCCGCGTTGCCGCTCGAATCCTGCACGACCTTTTCCACGCCGATGGATTTGCAGTGCGCGATCAGGACGGCCGCGCCGCGGTCCTTGAAGGAGAGCGTCGGCATAAAATAATCCATTTTCAGAAGCACGTCGCCGTCCAGACGGACGACGGGCGTCATGCCCTCACCCATGGAAACGCCGCGCCAGCTCTCATCGTCCAACGCCATGAAGCGCCGGTAGCGGAACTGGCTCCATTCGTGCGGATCGACCGCATCAAGGGAAAAGGCAGGCGGCTCGTAATCCAGCTTCCAGAGTCCGCCGCATTCGCAGTGCGGCTTGCGGGTCGTCACGGCCTCTGTGCGGCCGCATTTTGCGCAGATGTAACGCATTTCGTGTCCTCCTCTGTCGTAAAATCAGCAGAAAATGGGAAAAATCTCGATAGAAATTATATACAGGAAAATTCGCCGCCTGTCAAGTATGCGCGGGATCGGACAAGGACGGGAAAGAAGCCTAGACGGCTGTCCGTGTTCTTTCCATTTCCTCTTTACAGAATTGGTTTTTTCGGGTATAATAGGCGCGATCAACGTGGAAGTGTGGTTTTGATTATGAGTATGATTGAATTTGACGAGTATAAGGTGAAGCTCAATACCATCCGGCCGAAGCTGGACGATCTGGCGCTTTCCCTGAATATCGAGAGTGCGAAGGAGGATCTTGACCGGCTCCATGCGCAGATCGAATCGGACGGCTTCTGGGACAATCAGGAGCTTTCGCAGAAAGTCATGAAGCAGACACGCCAGCTTGAGGACAAGGTCGAACGCTATGGAAAGATGTGTACCACATGGGACGATCTCATGACCATCTGCGAAATGGCACTGGAGGAAAACGACGAGTCGATGCTGGAGGAGCTGAAGGACGGCTACCACAAGCTCGAGGAGCAGATGGAGACGGCGCGTCTGGAAACGCTTCTTTCCGGCGAGTATGACAGCCTGAACGCCATTGTTTCCTTCCAGGCGGGCGCTGGCGGCACCGAGGCCCAGGACTGGGCGCAGATGCTCTACCGGATGTATACGCATTGGGCCGAGTCTCACGGCTTCACCTATAAAATTCTGGACTATCTCGACGGCGACGAGGCCGGTATCAAGTCCGCCAGCATCATGGTCGAGGGCGTCAACGCCTACGGCCTGCTGAAGAGCGAAAACGGCGTCCACCGTCTGGTGCGCGTTTCGCCGTTCGATGCGAATGCCCGCCGTCAGACCTCCTTTGCGGCGGTCGAGGTCATTCCGGAGATCACCGATGACTCCAAGGACGTCGATATCCGTCCGGAGGATATCGAAATGCAGGTCTATCGCTCCTCCGGCGCGGGCGGTCAGCACATCAACAAGACCTCGTCCGCAGTCCGCCTCATCCACAAGCCGACCGGCATCGTGGTCTCCTGCCAGACCCAGCGCGACCAGTTCCAGAACCGCGAGACCTGTATGCGGATGCTGCGTTCAAAGCTCATTGAGATCAAGGAGCGTGAGCATCTGGACAAGATCTCCGACATCAAGGGCGCGCAGCTCAAGATCGAGTGGGGCAGCCAGATCCGCAACTACGTTTTCATGCCGTATACCCTTGCGAAGGATACGCGGACGGGCTATGAAATGACAAACATCAACGCCGTCATGGACGGCGACCTCGATGGCTTTATCAACGCCTATCTGACCTGCGCGGCAACAAACAGCTGGCCTACAAAATCCTGATTTTGTAGAAAAATCGCAAAAAGCTACTTGCATCACAGAACGATCTGTGATATCATATATCCTGCTGTTCAGGCAAAGTGGATACGATTTCGGCTTGCCGTCTGCCGATGAAGAACGGCGTCATTTGTGATTTGGAGGAATTATGGAAGTTCTGCATACTATTCTGACGATCGTTCAGGTCATTCTGGCCGTCGGCCTCGTAGTCATCGTGACCGTTCAGTCCGGCAAGAGCGCGGGCCTGTCCGCAGCCATCGGCGGCGGCGACGGCTTTGCAGCCAAGGGCGGCAGCAAGGCTCTGGATGCCAAGCTTGCAAAGGCCACCAAGTGGGTCGGCGCTGTGTTCCTGATTCTGACGCTCGTCCTCAACCTGATCTGATTTTCATAGCTTATCCGGCTGTCTCAGACATTGTCTGAGACAGCTTTTTTATTTCTGCGCCGCGATAGTAATACTGTAGGATCGTCCGGTAGTCAAAGCCCTGTGCGGCCATATAGTTGGCTCCGTACTGGCTCATGCCGACGCGGTGGCCGTAGCCGCGGACGGAGAAGGTGACCGTATCGCCCGCGCAGAAAACCGTAAAGCATGTTGAATTGAGGCCGAGAAGGCTCCGAAGCTCCGTACCGGAATAGGTTTTGCCGCCGATCTCCATGGAGGCGACGCCGCCGCCGTCCGTATAGGAGACGGCTCCGAACCAACCCTCCGGCGCACCGTCCAGTTTTGCGCCGGGAAGCTTTTCCCGAAGCTGCGCGGCGGTGCAGACGACCTCGGACTCATAGCGGAGCGCCGACTCCTCTCCGAAGCTCTCCACCGATTGGAGATACGGCACGTCCGTGCCCCAGACGGCGACCGCCGCTTCTGTTTTCCCGCTTGAACAGGAAAAGTAGGTCGCGTCGATGAGCGCCCCGTCGTAGAAGAGCGCCTCGTCCCGCGTCGCCTCGACGGCGGCGCGTGCTTTTTCTTCGTACATATCAAAATCCGCGCCGAATTTTTCCCGGAGCGCCGCCTCGCTCTGCCACGCCTGACAGCAGGCGCAGTCGGAGCAGACGTCGGCGTTTTCGTGCTTTGCGGAGAGACGGCGCTTTTCCGTAAAGGTACGCGCGGCGACGGCCTGCGCCTTCAGCGCCTCCGATTCAAATTCCGGCGGCATTTCCGACAGCACGACGCAGGTCAGATAATCGTCCATCGGGAGCAGCTGCACCGTGCCGCCGTCCAGCAGGCGAACCGTTTCCAAACCGGCGGTCTCCGACTCCGAGACGGTTTCCTTCCAATGTGTTTCCGGCCCGGCGTCCTCGATCCAGAGCACGGTATCCTCCGGCACAGCAGGAACCGGCTCGTCCGGCCGCAGCTGCGACGGGATCAGCAGGATCGCCAGCGCGGAAAATACGGCGCTGACCAATATTTGTTTCATAGCATGTCCTCCCTGTAAGCTGGCGCTTCGTTTTTTCCAGCATATGAGGGATGGCATTTTTCTATGCCGCGCAAGGCGGAAGGAAAACGCGGCATATCTCCGCCGGCCTGTCCATAGACTGTAGCATCTGAGACAGGCGGGGGGATACGGATGGACATGAAGCCGGTGCTGGCCATTTTGCCTCCGAAGCTTCGGGAGAGCACCGAAGGACTGCGGATGGGAGCTTTGGAAGAACTGCGCCTGCGCGCGGGACGGCCG
>ENA-ORNK01000278-ORNK01000278.1-human-gut-metagenome-genome-assembly--contig:-NODE-278-length-76494-cov-6.337616_pt1 | contig 76494 bp, 65 predicted proteins | sample MGYA00242115_ERZ509022 | MGnify/ENA primary metagenome ERZ509022 (study PRJEB26280, sample SAMEA2338690) | human gut metagenome | biome: human gut; feature: human-associated habitat; material: faeces...
CGCATTTTAATGTCCTCCGATTGTGTATTTTTTCATTGACTGGCAGGTCAGTTCTTATTCTACACAATCGGAGCCTTTTTTTTCAAGACTCATCGGTAAACCTCTTTTCAACCACGCGACTATCGCGTGGTTTTCTTTATACAAAAAGAGACTGCTGCAAAATGAGCAACAGTCTCTTCATTTTGTATTAAGTTATATATACACCACCATTGTCAAAGGTTGATAGCGGGTGGGAAAGAATCAATATTATTCTTGATAAGATCATTATTCATTTGTTTTTCTCCTCGCGCATGAAATCAATTTGTATCAAAATATTTTCCTTGTCTTAGCGGCATTGGCGGTCTACGATTATTTACCTGAATATATCTGTTCCGACTATTATCTAAGGCCTTATCCAACGCATCTTTAAGTCTATCTTGTAATGAAGCATACTGCTCTATAACTATATAATCCTCATTATCTTCTAATCTGTTGGGGAAAGTAGCGTAGTCAATATTATTTTTACTATCTCCACGTTTTTCTAGCATAACGGCTAAAATACCCCTGCGAGTATGAATATTACCTTTCAATGCTTCATGTAGCTCCCAATCGACATGTGGTCTAGTATATGTATCTTTACCCACAATACATAAAAGCACATCACAATCGTTCATCCCTTGCAATATTGTATCTTTTATGTACTGGTGGTGTTCGCCATCAAAATTCACGTCTTTAGGGACTGCATAAAATGGGATATCATTATCTTTCAATAAATCTTCAATATGCTCCCTAGCCTTTGTATCTGCCCTATGATAACTTATAAATACTTTCATATTTTACCCCTATATAAAAAGTCCTATTATTATTCCAACTGAAACACACAAAATAGGCACGTAATAAAACAAAATCGACCTTGAAAATATACAATTTAAGAGATTATTATTACGAGTTTTACATTCTTTTGTAATTTTTAATTCAAAATCGATTTCCGCCTCTTCCTTATTGCGCACCATATCATAAAGCTTTCTATACCTTCTCTCTAATTGCAAATAATAAGCGTCAAGTAACGCAAATATTAAAATTGGCACTAATACTATTGGAACAAACAAGCCTGCTGTTTTTGGGACAAAAGCAAACATTGCAACGACTAAAGTTAATGCCCATCCTTTAATCATAAACGAATTCTGCGCCATTCTTGTTATAATGGCTTGTATCATTTCCAAATGTTTTATTTTATTTTCCATACTTTTATCCGTTCTACTTCCTGTAAACCTCATCTAAGGTTTTACCGTCTTTGTTCTTCCACTCAGCCCAACCGTTACGACTGCCACCCAGGACAAAGCAAGCTGCTCCACTCGGGGTTTTGAATGACATGGATTTCGTTAAATAATATTTTCCTTCTTGCTCTGAAATATCTCCGTTATTTAACGCAATCTGCCTTTGCTTGTTAAGAGCTTCCAGGCGGCATTTTTTCTCCATATCGATTTGCGAATCCTTTAATACCACAAATTCACTGCCGTCAAAAACGCCATAGGCATCGATACCGTTCGTCGTTGTGTGGAAAACATCACCCTCGTTCAGGCTTGCTCTGGCATTATCCATCTTGTAACCCTGCGTTGCCATTATGAACTGAATTTCTTCATACACCTCCTCAATGGAGGGCAGGTCATACTCATCAATCTCATACTTGGGCTTAACAGAGTTTTCAACCTTATAACGGTTTGATTCGTGCGCCTTCATGATCGCATATTCTTCAAGACCGCTTATCATGTCAAGTGAAAATGTTTTATTATCAGCAAGGAACATAATTGCTTTATTCCAGAAATCCTTAGAGCGGTTATGATCGTCGAGCCTTAGTACTCCGTTGCGAGTTTGTCCTATGTAAATCTGAGCTATCTTATTCTCATCATTCTCATTGATAAGATAATAAATACCGGGGCGGTTAATTCCAGTAATTTTCTTGGCTTCAGAAAGCAAAGGGCGAGGAATAACATAGGTCGTCATTGTAGAAAGGTGACGCCTGATTGACCGGATTCCGTCAGGCTGTCCGTTATGATATATAATTTCAAGTTTCTTACTCGTTGCCATCTTGTTTCTCCTCGTTTATTACATCCATAATATCTCCAACGTTACAGTCGAGCACCTTACAGATTTTAAGCAGGACTTCCATAGATACGGTCTCATTCTTTCCGAGTTTGGCAAGCGTAGTCGTAGAAATATCCGCCTTCAAGCGCATTTCCGTCTTTGTCATTCCCTTGTCTATGAGTAATTTCCAGAGTTTGTTGTAGCTCAACATCACGAGTCACACCTCAACTAATATAATACATGATAATTATAACATATAAATCAATTCATTTCAATACTTTATCAGCATTTATAAATATAATATTTGAAATTACTACTTCAATTAACTACAATAACTGCACGCGCGCTATAAAAAAGAGACTGTAACCGTAATGGTAACAGTCTCTTCGTTTTTATTAAGTTATATACACCACCATCGTCAAAGGTTTATAGCGTGTGGGGAAAAACTTTATCCCCAGACGCTTGTAATACTTTTTCGCGGTGTCCGCGTCTACCGTCAGGGTAAACAGCGGATCTTCGGGTGTAAATCCCCGATTAGCCCCTCGGATTACGGATGTTAGCCTGTGCCCCTTATCTTTTGCCCTTAGCGAAAAATTGAGCTTCTGGCATTACGCCGTTATCGCAAGACTAGGATCCATATATTTTATCCGCCTTAGCGGTTGTATTCAATTTTAATTTTTTAAGTTTTTCCCTTACCATTCTTTAATTATATAAACACCCTTACCGTTAAATCTTGCCATTGATTTTGCCTGAGCATACCGTTTTTTTCCTTTCTGTAAGACAGTGCCGACTTATAATCAATGGTAAATTCCCAAACCAACTTTTTCATATCGTTAGGCTTTTCAATTAGATCGAAGTTCATATACCAATTAAAGCACGTTTCCGTTACAGGAACAATAGTATGAACGAACTGCTTAATCACTTCTCTATCGATATAATGCTCGGTAAAATCCATCTTTGATAATAGAAAATCTTCTACCTTTTTCGCAGGTTCTTCTTCTCCGTCTTCGTTTGGAACCATTCCCGCATCAAGAATACGCCTTTTGTTGATAAGCTCGATTTTTTCCTGCTCGATTTCCTTTTTAAGTTCTAAATAGGAATCTTTAGGAATTTCGTCTTCCAACCTTAACCGCATTAAACGCTTGAGTTTTTCGTCCAACTTTACTATCTCTTTATCAACCGTTGCCTTGATTTCCGCTGCTTTTTGATATTCCATAAACACGCCGATTTGATATAAAGACGACACGTCGTTTAAAATATCTTTCTTGTTTCCCCATAACCCTGCGAAAATATGCCTTGCCATCATTTCTAATTTCCAATCGCATATTTCTTTAAGATTACAAGCTTTTGAATCTTCAATCCCTGCTTTAATTCTAATATCCTTAGAGCCGTAGTTAAGTTGATTATAGCATTTGTACCCGTAGATGACTTCACCGTTTTTATTTTTACGCCATTTGTTTTTGCGCATTTTATAACCGCATCTACATTTTAATTTCTTTGTCCAAACGTCGCCACTTTCGTGAATGCCCGTTTTGTGAAGAACTTCCCCGTTTTCCGTTCTGAATTTACTATACCTTGTGCGTTGCTGTCTTATTTGCTTGCATCTATCCCATTGTTCTTCGGATATAATCGGTTCAAAATCGCCTTTAACGTAAAGATAGGTATCTTCGTCACGGTTTATAATAATCTTTTGATCAAGGAAATTATTTCTTCGGGATTTTAAGTACGCAGGATAGCCTTTGTAGGTTGAGTTACGTAATATTCTTGCGATTTTTGAATTTTCCCATCTGACTAACCCGTAACTATCTTTTCTTTTACGCCTTATCATCTCGTCACGAATCTGAGAGATTCCTTTACCGGCAGAATACATATCGTAAATCATGCGCACCGTTTCGGCTTGCTCTTCATTGATTACGTAAGTCCCTTTCGCCTTGTCCCTGTCATACCCTAAAATATTACCGCTTCCGTACAACACGCCTTTATCTCTACTGATTTTCTGCCCCGCACGAACACGCTCTGAAATTTTTCGGCTTTCTTCTTGCGCAAGCGTTGCCATAATCGTAAGCCTAAGTTCACCGTCTCCGTCCATCGTCCAAATGTTGTCTTCTACGAAATAGACTTCAATGCCGTACTCTTTCAGTTCTCTCGTAACCACAAGCGTATCAACCGTGTTTCTTGCAAAACGACACACTTCTCTCGTTACGATCAAATCAAATTTTTTCTGCTTAGCGTCTTGTATCATTCTTAAAAATGCAGGTCGCTTTTTCGCTTGCGTTCCCGTGATTCCTTCGTCGATATATTTCTTAATAACATACCAATTCGGATTTCTATTCGCCACGTCTTCGTACCATTGTATTTGATTTTCCAAAGCCGAGAGCTGCGCTTCGTGTTCCGTACTAACTCGTCCGTAGAAAACCACTTTTCTTTGCCTTGCCCTGTTAAAATTAACGTTAGTGGGCATTACCATTCCGTTTTCAATCAAGTTAAATTGCCTCCTTTAAATAATTTATTTTGCTTTACTACACTTTCCCCAAACTGAATACGCTTCTTTTCGATTTTGGCGTATTCTAGCTCGTCAATCATTTCGTTATCACGCATAATTTCTAACATCTTAAACGCGATAATCTTATTCAGCACCTCTATATTTATTTTCGATTTATCGACTTTTTCCTCGTTTGGGATAGAGTAATAAACTTGATTTCCTACTTCGCTATTCAATTTTTCTTCTTTTAATTCCTTATAATTCAATTCTCCTAAATTTTTATTTTATAGGGTTTTTGTCCGTACTTGTAACGGAAAGATAAATACGGACGCCCTACGCAATCTTTTTTCTCCTTATCAATTCCCGATATTACGGGTGTGTTAAGTGTAGTTTTTTCTACATTCCGCTGTTATCGGTTGACTTCAAGTACTCGTAAGCCTTTTTAATGAAGTCCACCTTTGTCATATTGCGTTCCTTCAAAAACGCATTGATCTCTTCAAAAAGCTCTCGCGGGATCATTGTCTGAAAATTACCGCTCGCCGCCTGACGCTTTTCTTTATTTTTCTCTTCGTATTTACGATTTGCCACTCTTTGCGGAGTATCTTCTTTTCTCGTTACCATAGCTGTCCTCCTTAATCGACGTAGACAATTTCGTTTAAGATTTCTTCTTCGATAAGACGGTGTATTTCATCCCTACGGCGTACATCTTCCAGATAATTCCCCGTTCGTTTAAACCGCTCGTTTTTGGACAGCTTTTCATACATAACGTCATAGAGATCGTTCGCCGCTTTATCAACGCCGTGCAGGTATTCGGGCAGATACCCTGCCAAACTCAACAATTTACCGAAATTATGTTCTTCAAGATAGTGTTTGGCAAGTGCTCCGTATTTTCCGTAAACGTGCTGCACGGGTTTTACGAGCTTTTGATACTCAATAACTTCTCAACAGTAAGACCTTCCGTTTCAGACTTTCTTTCTAATTCTTCCAAAGTCATAACAAACCTCCAAAAAATATTCATCGTATATATACTATATCATATACTTTCTTTCTCGGATTGTCAAGCATAACGGAGAATGTTTACTCTTTGCCGTAATCATATCGGCTTACTTTTGTCTCTTGCGTTTTTTGCTGTTCTCTTTCCGCCTTCATTTCCTCTTCAATCTCCTGTAAACGGTTACAATAGTCTCGGCTTAAATACTCACTCTCTTCCCCAAAAGACGATAAAAAACCGCCAATAAGTTTCCCCACCTTTCGGTGCGAAATGGCAAGGTTTCGTTTCAGGCGATTGTCATTGACCTTATGTCTATACTTCCGCTCAAAAATTTCGGGTTTGATATTCTTGACTGCACGCAATACGATGTTGCCTTGCCGCCTTTTATAATCTTCTTCCAGTTCTTGTATGAGCGTTATGTTCTGCGGATCAATGAAATAATGGTTGCCGCTCTTTGTCGGTTCGCCAAGTTCGTCTATCTTACGCCGCAAATCCGAAAGCCGCTCATAAAATTTTCTATCTGCCTTCCTTGCCCGTATATCAAAAAGCATAAGTCGATTTACTGTTTTATCGATCTGCTCCCGATACGGCAACATATCCTTTTTACTATAGAAAAAACTTGCGTCCTTCGGTATCGTTTTAGCAAGCGCGATCAATTCCTTTCGCACCTCATCTTTGCTTACAATACTCTTGGGAAAGGTTATTCTTTTTAATTCCCGCAAAGCCTCGTTCCGCGTCATATACATCTTGTCCGTCCTTTCATCTATAAAGGCGTTCAGCCGAACGTGCATACGGTCTATCACCGCTTTCTCTATTTTTCCCTTGTGGCGGTACTCTAACTCTCTTTTTCTGTACTTGCACTTCGGCTCTTTCTCTGCGAACCAAAAATGTATATGCAGATGATGCGGCTTATCCTTGTGCAGTGAACATATTAAATCCATATTCTTTGGATCAAGCCCCATATCCCGAAAGAATTCTCCGAACGTTCGCTTTACAAGTCGCATACATTTTTCAGGCATATCGATCTTGCGGCTCATTTCCTCATTGAGCGAGATGAAGCCGTGCCACAATATCTTGTCCGCCTTTGCCCGCTCCTGTATTTCTTTAAGTTCCTCTTGCGAGATGAACCCGTCGCCGTTGAACACGCCTGTGGATTTTTCAAAGTACGAAATCATGTCGCGCATTTCCGACTTGGAATTCTCGCCGTTCAGCTTGCGGTCAGCGGTCATATACTTGTAAATGTTGTTGCCGCTGTCGCGCATCTCATAATAAGGACGTTCCCGTTCAAACTTCTTGCGTTCTTCCGTCGTTGCGTTACTCTTTAACTTCCACGGCGTATATGTAATGTTAAATATGATCGGTTGATTACTTATGGCTTTTCCTCCTTTTGGTTCATTTTTTCATGTCAATTTGCTTTTTATTTGCCGCAAGCAAACCGATGGCGGGTTTCCCGCATCGGAAAGCAAAAACGCAAAGTGCAACAGCAAAATGCGTTTTTCTTATCCTGCTACAAATTATCCCTAATTTGCTACCACCTACTCGATTTTTTTGCTTACCATTTTTCACTGTATTTTTGCTCATATCTCCGCACCAATTGAAAAATATTTCGTACATTTTTTAGCTCCTCATCCGCATCATACTTTGCTGCAACATCACCCCAATCCAAGTCCGTTTTATACCGCTCTGCACTGCCAAACAGACTTCCTTGTATATCGGAATATGCGTTGCGAAAATCCTCATACGTCAGTACTTTCGGTGAAGTAACCGTTTCAGTTCGTTGAAAATCAGATACCTCTTCTTCAGTCAAAGGTACTGCGCAAACTTTCTTTTTCTGTGCTCCGCCCCTTTGCCCGCTGCTCTTTCGTTTCTTGGAAACATCCAACTTCCGTTTGCACAAAGTAAAGTATCCTTGCATCGTCCCATCCTCAAACTTCGGTTCTTCGTTTCCGAACATATACGCACAAATTGCCTTGACAAATATCCCTTGTTTCCTTGTATTCATCAGCTTCATTGCCTTGTAATACGTTTCGTAAAACGTAAAATGCTTGGACTGCAGATTATACTTCTTCGGTATCTTCCCGATACTTTCCGTTTCCTTGACTTCTTTCAAAATACTTGCGATATTGCTCCAATAAAAATCCTCTTTGTCCGATAACTGCTCCATAGGTTCTCTGTCTTCAAACTCATACGCGCAAATACAATTTGCCAGTTTTCCCGCGCTTATGTCGTCCATACTTTGCAGTATGTCTGCATACCTTTCATAAAATGTAAATTGTTCCATTCTTTTTTCTCCTTCATTTTTTGCCGACGGTTATGGCTCATCGGCTTGCCTTGTTTGCTCTTACTATCACCTCCTGCATTAATCTTTGTATGAGCAACCTGTTCGGATACCCTTCTGCACCGCACTGTTCGGGCAATGCAAAAGCCCGACCTTTGTTCACGGTCGGGCTCGGAACTTCACCTTATTCAGATGCTTCCTATTACGCTGATTAGAGCTGTTTTCCGTTGGTATGAAAATGCCACAATTTTACGGCTGTTTTCCCTTAAAAAACAGTGTATTCTCCGCTTTATTCTACTTCTTGTTCTAACTACTGTGGCACAATCATTCAAACCGAAGATTACTTCATTCTCATTTTTTTGTACTTTTTTGCGAATTTTCTTCCGTACAAACTATATTCTCCGTTCTCGTCTTCCATTACTTCTTTCGCTGTTCCGTCATATAATTCCCATAACAGTTCCGAGAATATCGGGTGATTGATAAACGCCGCATAAATGCGCCAATCTGCCGCGCTGTTCTTCTCGTAGTGGCGCAGCACGAGGATCAATACGTTTTCATTCGTCAGCCATTTAGTAACCTGCCGATCTCGCTCTGCCTTTATATCCGTTATTTGCTCATAAAGGACTTCCCGTTCCTGTTCGTCCGCTGTCCGTATCGACAAATACAAGCGATTGATTGCCGCCTTGCTCTCGTCTATGATTTGTACGATTTTATCTTTATGCCTGTATTCCGTAGCGTTCCCTGAACCCACATCATACGCTAAACTTGACGAAATCGGGCAATAGTCCCCGTATTGCTCCCTGCCTTTTCGAAAATTCACCTTATTCACAAGCGCATACAGATCATCCATCGCCGTATGATAAAAGGCGTGCTGTTTGCTTCTACTCTCGTCAATCTCTGCAAAGAAATTCGGAGAAGGACGTTGATACTTCTTACGCAATACCGCAAGTTCCTTGCTTACAGAAATATTTTCAAAGCTGCGTTTTGCCTTATCGATCTCCAATCCCGAAAGAACCGCAAGTTTGCAGATGTCCTCGTAAACGGAAAGCATCTCTCCCTCCTCTGCGCCCTTATGTAGTTCATCCCACAAAATACTGTTGAGCTTTTGCGACAGGTTGACGATTTCCCCGATCTTATTGACGCTTGTATCATGGTCGAGTTTAGAGAGCGTCTGTTCCGTTTTTTCCTCTGCTTTGATGTTGCACACGGGAACTTTGAAAAAATCCTTATATCGCGCGGCCGCGTTTACCAACAGCTTGTCATCCGTTATCAGCATCGTATCCGAATCATAATCACAGCCGTTAAGCCTTTGTTGAATATTCTCGCCTATTGCGTTGACGCAGACAATGTTTTCACCCAAGTCAAAGTAATTTCATATCTCGCCGCTGAGATTGTTTTCCACACAATATAAGTTCCCCATCGTGATATGAGGAGAACGCGCGCACAGCAATTTTGTCCCATTTATAAAGCGATCACAGCGGATCTGCCCGGGCTTTAATTCGCTTGTCATTTCTTCACCAGCAAGATACTTTAAAAGCTCTGTACCGTTTCCGAAGAGAGTGGCGTTCGTACCATTTAATAGAATATGTCCACGCTTTAACCGCTCCTTTAAACTGCGCACGACGTCGTCACGAAAATTGGCATACAGTTCCGTTTTATCGAAATGCGGATATTTGTGCATGAGCGTAAAGATAACATCCGCACGTTCCACAAGTCCGTCACAGTGTTCTTCTTCACCGTCTTTTTCACGAGCAAAGGCATCCGTAAAATGATAGCGCATGAAGTCAATATCCCTGCGTAAAAGAGAGAGATAATCAATGCTCGGCTGTAACAGATGTTTGACTTCCTCTTCGGACAGAGAAAGCGTATTGATAAGCTGATAACTGCTCTGAACCATCTTTCCGTGGAAAAAGCGCGTACCTTTATCGTATTTGACTACTCCGAAAGTGCTGTCCGTATGCGCCGCCCATTTTCGGATATTTTTCTCAGTTAATCCGCCCGCGAATTTGAAATATTTCAGGCTGTTCGGTGTCGTCACCATGACAATCTGATGTATGTCCTCGGCAAGCGTGACAAAACCGCGTCTTTTCAGATCGTCCAAAGTAATTTTTTTATCTTTAAACCATTTCTGCAATCTGGTACGGAAAGCGCACGACTTGAAAAACTTGTTTCGTAGCAGCACCATATGCTTGTCCGCATAGCCGTTTGCAAACATACTCTCGTCCAAAAGGCTTTCGCCGTCCCAAATGTCATTGGTGATTTGTGTTCGTTTCGTTCTTGCAGAGAGTTTTCCGTCCTCGATCTCCACCGATACGACTTCCTCTTCAAACACGCTTTTATAGTCAGGAACAAACAAAATGCTGCCAAGCGGAATTTCTATTGTTCCCTTGATACTGCTAAGCGATAACGCCCGGTATGATTCCCACGAAGCAAGGTCTTTTTGCGGTTTTAAACCGCATTCGCTCCACTTCATCATATGCCTGTACAGTCGCTCGTCTATAAAAAGGCATTTTCCCTCGCGCGAACTGCCTGCACTGCGCTTGTACCTGACATAGTGAATACCATCCAAATGAAAGCCGTTTTCGTAGAAATGTTCCCGAAGTGCTTTCAGGTTGACGGGCTTGCCATCTTGCGGTTTATAGACGTAATTGAATTTTACATTGACGACGGCGAGAGTATAAAGAATTTCATTCTTATCCTGAAAAGAGAACTTTTTGCGGCAAACTTTCTTATATACTTTTTCAAGTTCCATGCAATCCAACGAATCGTCCAATATATTTTTAAACAGCCGAAAATAGGCTTTGCTTTTACTTTCAGGCATTTTGTACCCTACGCTAACGCCGTTTTCTTGTTCTTGTTTATAAATATCCGCCGCTTCAATTGAAATAATTCTACATCCTTGTTTCATTTTACCTAGCCCTGCTATTGCCTTTTTTGATCTGAAATTTTCATATTTCCACTCCCGTTAGGAATCGATACGCAATTCACGTGTATATAAACCCAATAGAACAATAATATTTAAATCAAGAATTACAATATATTATTATTCACTAGGTTATATATAACTGATGTTTTTCATCGCTAGTAAAATTACAATCTTTAAGCTGCTTTGCTTGGTTTTTTATTTTTTTTACAAGCGCCCTAAACTTCTCATTGTTAATATAAGCTTGATCCCACTTTTGTTTATACATGTGTTTAATTACAAAATCTACAAAACCTAGTGGCTTAATTATCTTATCCATAGGAATTCTTATTTCCGTTTCTACCCCTATATGAATATGTGCATAAGCATGTAATCCTTCTTTATATTCCCTATCCGCCACGTCATATCGTATAGGACAAGGATATGTTTGAGGCTTATCCGTTGTCAAATACATTTCATATTCTTGAGCAATTGTATCAATATTATCTTCAGTTAAATATTTTTCTTCAAACTCACTATAAGAAAGCGTTTGTTCAATCCTATGAAAAAAAGAATAATGGATATCTTTCGGGGATTCTGATGTGAATTGAAAAAAACTACCATCTTCCAAAATTATATCATAGTCTGAATTATGTAATGCAGTTAAAAATTTAGCCTTGTAATCCCCAGTATGGCAAGCTTGAAAATAAGCCTCTGAGTACTTTCCAGGCTTCAAATTCTTTCTTTTAACCGTGCAAGTATATGAAATGCCCACTACATCCAAATAATTCAACACATCCTCTATAGAAACAAGTATTTTTGCACTAGTCATTACTGCCCCCGTACTCATCCAACATCATTTTGACTTCTTCAGGAGACAAATCTAATTCTTTCATTTTGTCGATAATTTGTTTAACTTTTTTCTTGTTTTTTGCGTTCTTTTTATCTCTTTCTATAACATATCGTGGTTCGGTTTGCAAGAATTTTAGCTTAAAACCATTTTCAAAAACTTTTTCCACTTCTTTCCAAAGCTTTCCGTCTTTAATATTTACCCCACTTATTTTTAGCCATCCTTTTGCTCTAGTAAATGCTGTAAATATTCTATTTCTCATTGAACGGCGATTGCTATTATCTTCGAAAATTTGAGTTCCCATTACATATACTTGAGCCGCTTCATTTCCTTTTGCTCTATAAACTGTAGATAACGTAACACATCCTTCCTCAATAAACCCTTTAGAATAAGACCTATCTGTCAAATTAAAGCTTTCAATACCTCTAGCCCTTAATCTATCACTTAATAGTTTTAGTTGTATCTTACTATTTTTATCATCCAAAGTAATTACTATAATATCGTCAGGATGCAATTTTTCCGTATGGATACTATTATAAATATCTTCAGCCACCGCATCAATTTCTTCTATCATGCCATCATAGGAATTAATTTTAATAATTTCCTCAGGTTTTTGCTTATCAGAAATAATCAAAGGACTATTAACTTTTGGACGAACAATTTCCATTTTGTCGCCTATACGACTATTCCCTTGAACAACTTCATATCCGAAATCGTGCCAATGCTGATTATTTTCTAGAGTTTGAATAAGAGCATCATTATATATTCCAAATCCAATTGCATGAGCTAATACTAATATCTCTAGAGGATTTCGATAAGTTTTTTCTAAAACAACATCGTTGTTTAATTCGGGAAACTCTTCATTTAATTTCCCCAAATCTATTCCCTCCGCACCATAATCATTTTTAAAAGTAGCAATCGTATCTTGAATCTTAACATCAAAAATATTTTGCAAATCGTCATAGCACCAAACTAAACAATCTTCTTTTACTATAGCTCTGCATAATTGATAGAAAGAAGGTCTAAAATCTTGAGCCTCATCAATTAACACATAATCATAGTCTTTATTCATTATTCCTTTAGTCTTATGTAACAAATCACTGCATACTGCATCAAAAGGATCTACATAATGTAATTGTTTCGCTTGTTCAAACGTTAATGGAATAATATTATTATTTTTACATGCTGTGTAATACACACCTGAAATTGTTCCACCACCCCACGAATGTTTAATTTGTATTTTATCAAAATCCGGCAAATTGCCATCACCAAAAAAACGATAAAATCTCACAATCATAGTTTCTATATAATCATATAGACTCTTAGTGGTAAAAGTATATAATATTTTCTTGTTAGGTTCTCTCAAGTGTATCAAAGCAGCTTTCATACACAAAATTATTGTTTTACCTGAGCCAGCCAAACCTCTTATTCTCTGTGGCCCAGCAATTTGTGCTAAAGCGGCATTTTTCTGTTCCAAATCCAAATAAGCCATCTGTTCTTCCATTTCCTTAAGTATTGCACCTTTTGTCAGAACATCGTTTTCACCTATTTCACGTTTTTTGGGTTTTAAAATTACCTTTGCACCTTCTAATATCGCACATATCTCTTTTTGCATTTCGGTAGTGATCTTTTTATCCGATTTCATCAATAATGATAAAAGTTGTTCATTGCTTGAGCACACCTCATTTTCTAAATCATATTGTTGCGCTCTTTGAGCAGGAACTAGTGGTAAAAACAATACTGATTTTAATTCAAATGATAAAGAACGCTTCGATTCTTTCAACAATTTAGAATTGCTTTTTACAAATCTAGAAAACAAATAGTTTTCAATCTGAGATGTTTCTTCATCCATTTCTTCAATCTTCTCAAAAGAAGTTTCTGAAGAACAATTAACAATAAAAACACCTCCGTCTGGCGAAATAATTAAAAATTTTGGTGATAAAATTCTTTCATCAATATCCATGTAAATTGGATATTCATAATAAAGAGTGTACTCGTTTCTATCTTTGAGATTTTCCCTCAAATATTCAAAAACCTCTTTAGTTATTGTATCTTTATAAAGTTTATCCGAACTAATTATGCAATTCATATATACCTCTCGTTACATAAAATATCTAAAATCATAAGATTTATTGTGTGTAATCATATTTTGCTTTGACATTCGAGCTACTATTTTTGAAAAATCAATTGTTACTGGTAAATTCTTATACAAACTATCCCCACTGTTCCAATTCATTTTTGTTAACATTAACAACTCATTAACCAACATATCGCCACTAGAATCTCCTTGAAATCTCTTAATTACTATAGGAATAGGAATACCTTTTCCTCCTTTATAATAATTAAAATTACCCTTTAACTCAACATCTTTTACACAACCATGAGTCCACAATAATAGCGAATTATTATCTAATTGCACGGTAGTCCCTCTTTTAATGGCAAATCCATGTGCCCCGCTATCATATTCTGACTTAAACTGAATTCCACGCCATCCAGTAAACTCTTGAATTTGAATTAATTCTACCTTTTCTATTCCACTTAATGCTAAATTTATGCCTTCTATTTCTTCCGAAGTAAATGGAGTGGTTTTATGAACAACGATTCTCTTTATTTTGTTAATCGGTGATGAGTGATAATACGCTCTTAATAAATTCCCCACTATATATGATGCATCTTCTTTAGTCATGTGGGGATTCCTTCTTACAATTTTAGGATCTCTTAATTGATTAACAATCAACCTCATCCCATTTCCACAAGAATCGAACAACTGACTACAACCAACGTAATAGTTCCCATTTGGCAACATCGAATAGCTAATTCCTATAAAAGCGGTATCATCATTAAAATACTTAGGTTGCCACAACTCACCATTTGCTTTAGCATAGATAGCAGAGGAAAGTCCCCACTTCACTTTTAATTGTAGCATATGATTAATGGATTTATCTTCTACCAATTGGACTTTTATTTGATTATTTGCACAAAACAGTTTTATGGCATCATGTAAATCAAAGGCTCCATTTTTTCTTAATCGTTTTGCTTCATTAGGTATATAAACTATCAAAACATCAAAATCATTTCGCTTATCAAATAACGATTTAATTTTAGAAGTCAAAACACTATAATACTCTTGAGCTGTTTTTATAGAATTAAAAGACTCACTATATAACACACTTAAACTAGAGAATTCCGTTGGAATGTCTAGGCTCTTTCTATATACACTTTCAAAGCCAGCATACTCCTTAACAAAACCATCCGAATCTTTATCCCCTATGGTTTCGTTTAAAGATTTTAAATGGTTAATAATTCTAAAATAAAAGTTTTTATTAGATAATATTGCCAACTTAATTGATTCTCTATTCTTCGAGTATAAATAATCATATGGCCCGTCCTCTATTAACCCTACCAATTGGTTTACATGCGAACCATAACAAGACTGCATCTGAGGCTCATCAAACTCAAAAGCTTTTATTGTTGGCCATTCTTTTTCTCTTTTTGTTCCTCCTTGACTAAGAGCAATACTATTAAACTTAAAATCAAATTCACCAAGAGAAAAGTCAAATAAACAAAATTTATAAATTTGCCTCTGCCAAAACATTAAATTTTCAGAGAATTCACTATTGCGCCTTTTAGATAAAATATCATTGAATATTTCTTGTTTTTCTACTTTTTGCAATGGTTCCCCATTAACTTTTTGTACATCAATAGTTGGTTCAAGAATCAAAAACAACCTATTTGAATAGCTATCTAAATAAATGTTTAAAGCTTCATAGTATACGTATGCCTTGTTTTTATACTCTTTCTTTGAATCAGTAAGTCGTAATTTTCTTTTTGAAACTCTTTCAAATGATGCATTTTGTGATAATTTCAAAAATATCATATCATATAATAGTTGATATTCTAATGAATTCTCTCTTTCTAAAAAACACGAAGTAAAGTTTAAGGTGGAAATATTTTTATCAATTTTATCACTTAAAAATCTTTCTTCTCCTATAAAACAAATATTTCCTTTTTTTAATGTTGCCACTACCGGTTTACCGCATATTAACTCACGCAATTCATTAAACGACTTCATCTTCGTTTTACAGTACTTTATCGTATTTTTAGACAAATCAGTACACAACTCAAATGCATTAAATTTTACAAATGGGTATTTTCTTTCTGAACTTAAAAAATCAATCCTATTTGTTTCGGACTTCTTCCTACCTAACGATTCGATATATTCTTCTTTTAAATCCAAGCTTAAATACATGTTGTAAAAGAAATCGTCAAAGTCTGTAATTTCCACTAAATTAACTTCTTTGCCTAATTTTTCTGCATAAGTTAACACATTTCTTACCTTATCAGAAACTACTTGACCTTTTAAAATACACCAACTTATCCCTTTTGACAAAAAAGAACTGTCGTTAAAGCCACGCATAAGCCACTCCATTATAGAATCATCGTTCCCAGAATAACCCACAACTAATAATTGCTTTTGAGAAAGTTGATTATAAGAGAATTTTGCAATTCTACTTTCAAGCATTCTCAATTCTTCTTCAGTATTTTGAATTTTATCGTACAAATAATCCCCATGAAGTTTGATAATTTTATATGCATTATCTACAATATCTATTTGTGGATTTAACGATGAAGATATTGTTACATTTCTATATGTTGGATTAATAATATTTAAGGCACTTTCAATTAATGAATCAAAATTAGTTGTAAATGCGTCCTTAATATAACCATTTTTAATTAAAGATGCTAAACACAAATACCCATTACTCGGCAACTTGTTTGATACTATTTTAGATATAAAATTTCTTCTAGATAATATTGTCTGATAACATTTTTCAAAATAAAAAGAATACTCTCGACTATCTCCATCTGCAGGATAATCCGAAAGCCCATCAAAAAAACCTTGTATCTTACGTTTTCCCTCTAAAGATTGAATATCCTTAAAATATTGCTCTGACATATTGTTTTCATTACAATATAACGTTCTTTTGAACTGCCACACCAAATCTTTTGCAGAAGGAATTTGAGACTGAACTGATGCGCCCGCTCCTAAAAAAACGCTGATGTTTTCTCTATCAAAACTTTTCATCAACCTAATGTATTCTTTCATTGAAAATATTTTCATTCCCTATTTCCTCTTTTTATGTTCAAAACTTATTTTTTCTAATTAAAACTAACATGTATTATATACCGAAAATATTATTTAAATGCTTTTATTTTTTCTAATATCTCTTTATCTGCTGGGCAGAAATTATAGTAGTGAATTTCACTAGATTATCCATTTTATATCGTTATGCTCTAGTTTTTGTGGAACACCTTCTGCTATAATTGCGTTAAACAATGTTAAATGCACTATAATATCAGGATATTCGTGGACAATGTCCATAAAAACGTCACCGACTCTTATCGTAATATTTAATTCTTCTCTACATTCACGGATTAAGGCTTGTTCTTTTGTTTAGCCTTGTTCAACCTTGCCTCCAACAAACTCCCAAAGGAGCACTCTCGCCTTATTTGCAGGTCTTTAACAAATCAAAAACTTGCCCTTATCCCATATAAGCGCCGCTACAACTTCTACCATCTAAAACCTCTATTTTATTCTCTCGTAATATTCATTCAACTTCTTATCGCAAACAGAAAGTATATGCACTTTCTCTTCGTCCGAAAGTTTCTTCCAAACTGTTGAATCTACTTCCACGATACCAAGCGTTTTCGTATGACGCATCATATTCATATCTTCAAAACGTTTAAACGGATTGGAAAGGATATTTCGTTCCGCTTCCTTATCGGTGTATCCTCCTTTTGCGAAAATACTATTTTGTTTCTCAACTTTCAACCCTTTTGCTCGCCTATCTTCGTAATACGCCCTAAAATAAGTAACGATATCTTCAATCTTAACTCTACCTTTCTTGTCAGCATATTGCAGTAAAGCTTTTAGTAAAACAGGCTTATATGAATAACTCATATCCATCTGCTCAACCATTTCCATAAATAAAGTCTTGCGATTATTGTCATCTATAATTTTCCAGCCAAACTCTTGCGCATAGCGTTTTAAAGTTTCTTCTTTGAAATACTTAAATACCCTATGTTCGCTCATAGGTATCACTAAGTCAGGAATCAACTTCTCTTCACGAACATATCTTTCTATCGTTTCAGACTGCACGTCCACACGGCGAATAAATTCCATCTGACTGATCATTCCCGCCGCCTCTTCTTGCCAATTAAAAATATCAACGGCCTCGTAATCGGTAGCATCAACGGGATAATCAATAACCGCATCAGGGCGTTCACCTTTTGCATAAATCTCTATTTCCGCTTCTCGTTGCCCTTTCTTACCCAAAACAGTTCCGCCTGCGTGATAATCTTTTAGCTTAAACAAACGGTGCATAGAATACGGAGCATTATATTGACTTGCATTGTCCACAAAGTCAAATACCATTAAAAATTCTTTTCCCTCGCTAAGTCGCATACCACGACCTAATTGCTGCATATATAAAACTTTGGACATGGTAGGACGAGCCATAAACAACACTTCCGTTTGCGGACAATCCCAACCCTCGTTCAACAAATCACACGCACAAAGAACTTTTAAATCACCACTTGCAAACTTTGCGATTTGCTCGCTCCTTTCAGACGTTTTCATACTACCCGAAACCGCTATAGCCGAAACACCTTGCGCCTTAAAAAGTTCTGCTATCTGTTCCGCGTGTTTTACTGAAGCACAGAACACTACCGTTCTCTTGTCTTTAACATAATTAAGCCAAGTATCAACAATGAGTTTATTTCTTTCCGTAACACAAATTTTAACGTCTAAATCTCGAATATTATACTGCACGCTGTTAAAACGAACTTTCGTCATATCAATATTCGTATGAATTCTAATACAACGAACATTGGTAAGCGCCCCCATTTCAACCGCCGTTTGGATATCCAATTTATGCGCTGTATTCTTAAAGATTTCAAGGATGTTGGTATCGTCTGACCGCTCAGGCGTAGCGGTTAAACCTAATATAAATTTCGGTTTAAAATATGCCAAAACTTTTTGATAAGTATCCGCTGTGGCGTGGTGAGCTTCGTCAATGATTATGTAATCGAAATCATCGTCCTTAAACGAATCTAAATTAAGTGCAACACTTTGAATACTACCGCAAATAACGTGCGAATCGTAGTCCTTTATACTGTCAGCAAATTTACCAACCGAAACGCCACTCCATATTGACTGAAACGTGTTATATGCTTGATTAACAAGTTCCATTGTATGCGCTACAAACAACGTGCGTCCGCCAACTCTTTTGGCGTCCATAACTGCCGTTACTGTTTTGCCCGTGCCCGTTGCTTAATATAAGAGAGCAATAGTTTCTTTACTTTCTCTCATTGTCTGTAAGTTGTTAAGCGCTTCTTGTTGATATTCCCGAAGTTCAAGTTTACCGCCGTCAAGAGCTTGTCCTCGTTGTGTAGGAAGATAATCATCTATTTCCTTAAATCTACTTTCCGAGCCCAAAAACAAGCGTAATTCATCTTTAACAGTATCGGGCTGTTTTTGCATTTGCCTAACCGTCCAACGATAAACATCCCAACCGAGATGAATCATACTGTTCTGTTTAAGCAAATCGTCGGTAAATTTATCCTTTGAAACGAGTCTTGGATTATGCGATCCTTCGTCGCCTATTTCAATAGCGATTCTTTTTGCTCCGCTTTCGCAGACAAAATCGGCAAACCGTGCATTTTGGTAAATGTCGAAAAACGGGTATTGCGAGTACAAATACCCTGCTTTTTCCGCACCGAAAGTGTCAGCAAATAAATCTATGAATAAATCTTCTGCTCCGCTACCGGAAATAGACTTAAATTCCGTCATCTTTACTCCTCTATTACCTTTTTCAGCAATATCTTCTTATCAAATCCGCCGCTTTTCTCCGCCTTTTCTGCTCGAATGCTTTCTAATTCTTCAAGAGAATACCCGCGAGCTTTCGTTGTCGCATAAATCACTTCTAATAAGTCCGCAAGCTCCTCAATATTTTGGTCCTTGTGATATTCCGCAAGTTCTTCGTCAAGCTTTTTATCTAACATTTCAAGATAATTTTCATTAGACAAAATCTCAATTTTGCACTGTTTACCCGACTTTTCAATGATTTCGGGTATTTTATCCCTAACTAATTTATCGTAAATAATTTCTTTCATTTTCAATCTATCGCTTCTTGTTCCAATTTGCAATTATTTGACAACATATAATCAATTAAACCTTGAAACTCTTTGTCCTCTATTTTTTTTAACCTTTTAATATCGTTGTCGGTAAGTTTTTTCCAGCATCTCATATTAGTCGACAAAGTTTCAACATCCATTTTATAAGGAAAGAATTGAATGTTTGTTTTATCTCGCAAATGTTTCAATATGTGAATACCGCCAACATCAATGTCGCCAAAATGGAAAAATAACAATTCAGGATAGTTATCTTGTAGTTTCCTTAAAAGCATTCGTTTTGTGTGGTTATGAAATCCCCCTAAATACAACACAATATATCCATCATCATTAAAATCGTAAAAACTAGTTAAATTTTCAACAGTAATTACCTTTTTTGCGCCTGTTTTAATAAACATTAAATCATTTATCATTTCATCGGACAAGCAATACTCGTATCCTAATTGTCTTAAATTGATAATAACACCGTTTAATTTAAAAGTAACATCTCCTTTAATAATTGCATATGTTGTATTTCTTACAAGATTCTTTTCAGACAAAATTTCTAAGACTGTTTCTTCATCGAAATTATCAACAAGACACTCTTCGTCAAAGTCATAAAAAATTCTAGCAATCCTTGATTTTAACTTTTCAAACTTTTTAGAATCCCCATAAACCTTAACCGAAAAGTCTCTAAACTTAGTTTCTTTATCAAGATTTTGTATTTCTTTTATTCCCAGCAATATATCCTTTAATTGCTCGCAAGAATTAAAACTTTTAGGAAAAGAATGCTTTTTTTTAATCCAATCTCTACAAGATTCAATATATTTCCCGACAAGACCAATCTCTTCCTCGTCGGATAATATTTGACCGACTTTCTCTAATTCTTTGCCCGGATTGGCTCTATTCAAAAAACGATATATTTCGTCGACTCTACCAATATTTAATGTCAAAGATTCAAAATCGCAGAATTTGTCTCTTTTTATAACTATAAACCCATTCTTTTCGTATTCTGCCAAAATCGAATCGTTCCGACTTCGATAATCATAGGAATCGACAGCACAATAAGTTGCCAATTCTTTGTCTTTTAGCGATAGCGAAATACTTAGTTTCCGCTCACTCCCCCCCTTAGACAACACGCTGTTCTCATACTTATCCAAAAGCTTATTCAAAATAGTCTTTCCAAAATTTTTCATGCTGATACTCCATCGGTAAGTTGAATAATATTAACCCGATTATTGCTCTTTACAAATCCTATTACCGTATCCATATACGAAGAAAGCGTAGGCATACGGTTAGACGGAACCACAATACAAAGCTGAATATCAAGCTGTTTATAAAACTCCATCAAGGATTGAATTCTGCTCTCGTCCATATTGTTAAACGCTTCATCCAAAATAACAAGACAAGTCGGAGAAACGGAATTATTTTCCCTCTTTAACAACTGATTGAAACAAGCAGCTATTATAACATAGAAAGGCGTTTGTGTTTCACCACCGCTTTTTTCTTTATTTGTTTTAGAAAAATAAGAAACTTCATTGCGCATATTTGTCATTTTAATATCGAACTTCATGTAGTTTCTATAATCTAAATACTTTGCAATTTTTTGTTCGGAAGCCGTATCGGACTGTTCAGTAATGATATTATCAAAAAGTTGTTTTAATACGTCTTTCTCTCGCTCACTCAACGACTCATCTAACAAAGATTGAACTTCCATGACCTTCCCCGATGTAATGATTTTATAGTATTCTTTCATCTCATCCACGTCAGAAGAATCGTATTCAAACTGATAAATTTCCCTATCCGTACCAAACGGCGTCTTTTTTAAATATTGATTGATACCACGCAACGTATCCTTAGCTTCCTTGATACGTTCAGATAGTTTTGCAATAAAATCATTTTTAAAATGTTCTTGACTTTTTTCGTAAGCACGGAATGCCCTGTCTCGGAAATCAACCAGACTTCTATCTCTCAATTCGTAATATTTTTGAATGAAATCTAATACATTTTCAATCAAAGGCGACATAGAAGGTGCATAATCCTTCACATAGCTATTCATACCATGTATTATAGTAGAGCGCACAGAATTATTATAATTTTGAGCCTTAGCGCAATCGCTTTCCACCCTCGATTTATCGATTTGTTTATTTACTTGATAAGAGAATAAGAAGTTTTCAAATTTGTTTTGATCACAGTTTTGCTTCTTGTCTTGGTATTCTAATTCGTGTCTTTCTTTCGCTTTAATTTTTGTATCTATATCTTCTTTCAGTCTACCGGATTTTTCGCGATTAGTATTGTTTTGCTCTGATAAATCCTTTTTTTCTGTATATAGCATTTTAAGAGCTTTTTTTACTACAGATAATCTTTCTTGAATTTCAAAGAAATCTTTATTATCTTGATCTTCTCGAATTTCAACTTCTAACTCAGTAATAACTTCTTCACATTCCTTTCTTTCCGCCCAAACGTTTTTACATGAGAGTAGTTGTTTAATTTCGGATTTACTTAAAATATCAAGGTCGCGACTTACTTTTTCCTTTTCTGAACCTAGCTCTTTAATGTTTTTTTCAAGCTCATTTATTTCTTTCGTTAAGATTTCCTGACGGCGTAAGATGGAGTTCTTACCGATGAAGGGATAACGATAAACTTCAGGATTGATATTGTCTGCCATACGCTTGTTGTATTTCATGCAAGTATCAGTGATGGCGGAGCGGTAATTCTTTAACTCGATAACGTCGTCGACGCAAATTACATGACCTAAAAGCATACTTGCAGCAAATTCAGCGAAGCGGTTTTGAACAGAAAGCTTAGTGAACAGACTGTTTTCTTCAAAAGATATTTCGTTAGGATTATGTTTACAGTTAAAAATGCTGACACCGTGAATATGTTCTCTCGTTTTGCAAGCCTCATATATTTTTAAAGCGTCATCAAAATAAACAGGATCGATGATAAGCGCAAAACGTTGCGTGTTCAAATAGCCTTCCAAAGCGTTAGTCCAACGTTCATCGTTAATTTCTAAATATTCACAAAGAGGACGAACCTCAATTTCTTTTTTATACTTTTTGAAAAGTTCGTCTTTGATTATAGAAATCAACCTTGTTGTTTTTTCATCATACCTGTTTTTGCCTTTTTTAATTTCAGATAATTCATATTGCTTACTTGACAGTTTATCTTTTAAATCTGTTATTTCGTTTTCTTTTCTTGCAAGAGCGGTTCTTGTTTCGTGATTGATCCCCTCAATCTCTTCTTGATACGTTCTTAAATGCTCTTTTAAAAGGGGAAAATTGTCATTTTGAATATCCTCCATAAATCTATATCGCAAGGAAAAATGACGAATGATTTTATTTTCGTTTGCAATCAGGTTTTGATAGTTTTGTATTTCTTCTTTTATTTTTGCAAGTTGTTCTTTAAGATTATTTAATCGATCCTGTTTTTCTTTTAAAACTTTGAAAAGTTCATCGTTTTCAATATCTCTTTTTTCGTTTTCGCGGAAAGAAATACTTTCTTGATTTTTATCAATTTTACCTTGAAGTTCTGAAATAGTATCTTCGGTTTTTATTAACGCTTTTCGTTTTGTTTCTATTTCTGATTGAAGTTCTTGAATAAAAATTAGTTCTTTCAACACTTCAAAATACTTCAACTTTTCACAGTTATCGTGATATTTTTCTGCTTGTGAGACGAATGTATCCAAAAGTTTAATTTTCTCTTCCTCTCTATCGAGCTGTTTTTTCAATTCTCGATAGCTTCGAATTTCTTCCATTAAATTGATAATATCAACATTATCTTTTTTTAATAAGAAACGAGTAACGAACGTGGAAACTTCATCGATGGGGCGGAAGGCGATAGCGTCTTTCAAAAGTCCTGCATAACGTTCTGAATCGGTCAGTTTCAAAATATCTCTGCCAATTGTCTTTTGTCGTTCACGAAAAGAGGTATTTAAACCAGTGTCTGAGAATGCACATCCCTTTGCCTTCATACGATTTTTTAATTCGTTAAACGTTACTATTCTTTTTCCGTCTAAATAGTCTTCATCTAAGATGGTATGATTTTGTATGATATAAAACTTGGTTTTTGGCTTACCGTCATCAACAATTTCTATTACACAACCAAATACAGCAGAATGTTTTTCTTCTTTTAATTCTATAGCGATATGACCGACAATATCCGTACTATTGCGCAAAAACTCTTTCCACTCCCGCTCGTTCCCAAGTTTACCTTTCACATAAGAGGCAAGCGTTCTTCTTGCATTCGCATTTGCCGCATGGTTAAAACACTTTTCGTCGCCACCGGAAAGCAAGTAATATAAAGCATCGGTAAAAGTAGATTTACCCGAACCATTTTCACCGGTTAAAAGAAAATTACCATTTACTTCTATCGTGGATTTCGTAAAAAGATGCCAATTGATTAGTTTAATCTTCGTCAGTTTCATCTTCATCATCCTCCTTGCTCTTATATGTCTTTAGTTTATTGTTGAGTTGGTCTATATCATTGATTTTTACAACAAGCGAAACCATAGGAAATATTTCAATTACATTATTAATCTCATAATTTTTACCATCAAAATTGATAAGTTTAAAGCGTTTTAATACTTTTAATGCATCAATGATTTGCGTTTTTGCAAGTTTATCTTTATAAATATTAGTTTGCACTAAACTATCTATCAACTCATCAATTGTAATAGAAATATTGACGTTAGAATCAACAGTCTCTTTACTTTTTACGTAATATGCTCGACGCAAAAGAACCAGCAGAACAGACTCTATTTTCTTTAATTTTATACGATTACGATCGGCAGTACTTTCAAGGAAAAAGATTTTACGAGTATCGTCATGAGATAATTGATAATCAATCAAATCGAAATAGTTTTCAATTAAATCCCTAAATTTTAAAATCGCATAATAATCTGTTTTATCTGCTTGCAATTGCCCATAAATGAAATTTTCATTTAAAAGCTTATTGCAAAGTCTTGAAAAAGCATATTTATCCGTTTCCGTTAATTCGCTATATTGATCATTGAAGCATTTTGCTGTTGCATTTTTCGATGTGAAACTCATATATTATTTCCTTTCGATAATAAAATCGCTCATTTTCTTGTTCATGCAAGTAAAAGTTGTATCAGTATAAGTAACTTTATAGGATACCATTTTATTCTCGCTATATAAAGTCGCCATAAAAAGTTTTATCAAATCTACGCCATTTTGTATTGTCAATTCGCTTGCTTGTATGCGTTTTTTTCGATCCATCTTTTGCAAAACAAACTTATCGATCTCTTTACAGGTGTAAGGAATTTCAGCCAATAATTTTTTTATTGCCGTTTCATCATCAAAGTCGTTTTCAATTTCTTCCTGATCTGCAATTTGACTATTAGGCTTACGCTTAGAGCTTCTTGGCGTGAACAACGAGTATTCGTCTATTTTTCCCACTTCAAATAAACCAAACGGCGATTTTTCGTCTATATAATCATCTGTATCGGCAATATTTCTTAATAATTCTACAATTTTTCCTTCAATATCTACTTCCTCATTCAAAAGAAAATTCAATCTAGATTGCGCTGCTGATACATATTTTGTATTTCGAGCATTTAGGGAATCCAAACTCTCTTCGATTGATTTAAACTGCTCTGCGACATAATCAAATGATTCATAAAAGAAAGCTTTCGCTTCTGCTATACTTTCATCCGTTTGCACTCCGTTCTTTTTCTTATTTATATAGTCGGAGATCAAACGTTCCATGTTCTTTTCCGTCGAAAGCTCATCTATCTTCTCCAAGATAAATGATTTATAACGGGAAGGATTATCCTTAACACGCAAATTATCAAAAGTACGTAAAATAACCTTGTCCTGATATTCAACCAATAGTTGGCTCAAAATCTCTCTTGGTGTAAGCTTATCATCTGCTAGTAAAGTTTTTAAATACTTTTTTATATGTACATTTAAACCCCTCAATCGATCCATCAAGTCTTGCGTATTCGTTCGCATTTGTTGTACGATATCGGTTGCATGGTTAAAATCAAAACGCTGCAAAGAAGAATAAATACTGTAAACGTAGCCCGTATACTCCATAGGCTTCGTATCGTTATTTACAATTTCTTCCATGACCTTCAAAATCAAGATGGCATTACTATCCATTTGATAGGTCGTTTTTAACGTTTTGTTATCATTTTCGTCAATCAACCAACCGCAAGAAACGAAATAGCGAAGTTTGTTCGAGGCAATCAATTTGATATCGTGCCCCTCATCCTCACCCGATTCATCATCAATGAAGACAAATGGACAGTTTTCCAGATATTCTTCCAACCAAGACATAACTTCGTTTCTAGGGAAAAGTTTCATTTCATTGTGCATTTTACTGTTAATCAAATGTAACAAATCATAATTTAATTGTTTGTTTTGACTGGTGAATGGACTAAAAAATTTATCATTTACGAGTTCAAAAAAATTTGTTGCCATAAATACCTCAATGAAATTTAATTACTTGCTTCTAATAAAAACCTTTTGTTTGATAAGTACCCCTACCGAAATTCAGCCACACAATAATTTATATTTCTTCAATCCCTAGACACTTTAAGTATTGATATGTTCCATTGTAATATTCAGGCAAACGTGTACTATCTTCCCAGAAACCGCTTACCGTCTTATTTCCATTGCCTTCAGGTACACAAATTACCATACCAGCTCTAGCACGTGTGAGCAAAACACGGTAAGCATTTAACATATACTTTATTAAATCTTGCTTGCTTTCGCTCGTTGGCGTTTGCTCCACCCATTTTGTTTGTCCGTTAAATCTGTAGAAATGCCACTTGCCATTTTCGTATCTCATATCGGCATCCCAAAGCAAACAAGTATAATCAAGCTCTAATCCTTGTACTTGAATTTCTGTTGCTGCGTCTTCCAGATAATTCGATGCTCTTGTGTCAATTTTGTCCTCCAAGAACCAATGGACCGCATTTTCGTCACCCGAAGGCAACACGTGAATACCCAACGGCTTAAATCTTGCCGATTCCTTTGTGATTAGAACTCCTGTACGCTCCGTTCCCCTGACTTTTTCATGCAACCACCTTTTTGCCTTTTCCATGTCCCTTGTAAGCACAATGGGATACTTGTCCTTAATTTCTTTATATAATTCTGCGGCAGTAGGTTCAATTGCAAGCAATGCGTGAATAAACGCCGAAAGTTTTTCTGCTCGATAAGAACGTAATGAAACAGCAAGGTGCAAATGATCGGAATATGTAACCTTATCGTTCTTTTCGAGCAACTCGTTTACTTTTCCTTCCGCATATTCCGCTTCGGTTAACTCTGGCGAAATATAGACATTCCAATGCGGAAATTTTTCATTAAGTGCGACAATCCATTCAGCTATACCCGCATCACCGGTATTGATTTCCTGCCCTCCTCCGACAAGACATATAATCGTTGCCCAATCTTCACGTTGGTCAAGTGACCATATTAAAAACACTGCTTTCAGACATAGGAAAATTCGGAACTTTTAATTTATTGCCGTAAGTTCCGCCTCTTTTCAGGTAATCGGCAAGTCGTTTGTGCGTCCATGAACGTTGTGCCTCATCAAAAATTGCAACGTGCTCAACCTCACCATATCCGGACTGGGCAAGTTTTACTGCCTTTTCAGTATCAATCTCTAAAACCCCGTTTTCAACCGGATTCTTGATTTTCGCAAGCATATTATCACGATAACGGTGGATAATTTGTATAAACTTGCCTACTTCTCTACGAGAATCTGAAAGTTTTTTATTTTCGCTTCTCTCACGACATTTTTGATAATTATCTTTTGAAAGCGCTTCCGTCAACACTGCAACCAATGGACCGTTTCCCGAAAGGTAAACTGCGCCTTCATCCTCTATAGGTTTGTCCTGGCCTTGATACGTTTGCTTAACGGCAACGTCAAGCCCAACAAGTGTTTTACCTGCGCCAGGAACACCTGTTACAAAGCAAATACTTTTTTCTTTGTTTACTTTGCTCTTTTGTATTACGTCAAGAATATAGGCAATCGTTGCATCGGTAGAAACCTTATCCGCCTCGTGTCTTGTAATATCTTCTACTGAATGACTTTCATAAAGAGTTTTTGCTGCTTCAATAATAGTAGGCGTCGGCGCGTAAGGACTAATTATCCAATCCGGATTGACTTCCGGTTCATTAGGATATTTTCCTAAAATTTTTGCTATTAAGTTTGATAACCCTGCCTCGCCTGTAACCAGAGGATTAACCACTCTATCGTCATAAACAGACATTCTAATATCTGTTGAAGAATTGCAATAATTTGTTGCAACTAAAATCGGAACAATAAGGTTGTCCTGACTGAATTTATGAAAGTTTTTAAGGTCTAACGCATAGTCCAGCACTTGGTCTATATCAGACTCTAATATTCTAGACTCGCCAACCTTAAATTCCACGCAAAAAACAATGCCTTCAAGAAGCAACACAACGTCTATTCTCTTCCCAAGACGTGGAATATCATATTCAAATATAACTTGTCCGTTTTTATCGGCATATTTTGATAAAACACACTTTATTATAGATATTTCAGACTTCCACGCTTCTCTTGTTGTTGTAAGAGCATCACCGTGATAATTATCGCACAACTCGCCAAATATTGAGTTTTCATCAAAGTTTATAAATTTATCAAAACTACTGCTATATAAACAACGACTCATAATAAGCCCATCTCCTTATTTGCTAAAATCATCTTGATTTTAGCACAGTAAATATGACAAATATAGTCATATTTGTAAAAGTTTTAATTATTATTTTCTCTAACGCGCCATAATGCCATTGGATGCGCGGAAATGCGTTCTAATATTTCTTCATCTTCAAATAACAATTCGGGACGATAGTTTTTTGAAGCAAACTCTTTTACAAATTTTTTTTCGTTATCGCTAAGTACAAGTAAATCTTGTAAATATTCTTTTATTGAAGCGACTACCGTATCCTTTTTGAAATGGTCATTTTTGTTAAGCATCGGTTTGAGTTGCCTATTGATATCTCTATCCGTAACGCCGTCTAAAATATCAAGCGACACGTCACAAATGTTAGAATCTCCACCGATACAGTTATAGAAAATAGTACATTTTTTAAGCATTTCTTTATTTTCAATAATACCGTTTTCTATTAACCCATAAACATCGTAAATATCTCTCGGTTTACAACGACCAATTAAAGCAGCAAGCTTACTTCCGTACAACTCACAAGCGCTTAAAACTTTTACGCACGTATTACTTTCAGCGACGGGCGTTTTAATAGGTTTATCATTCAATGGAAGAACGTGCTTTCTATCAAGATAGTTTATTTCTATTTTGATGTTATCACGATTGCCTGCATTATTTATATATTGAAAAACGGCGGAATCTAAAGCAAAATATCTTTTGCTTTGTGGCGAAAGCGAATAATTCTTTTGGAATAACGCCATTTGCAAAAAGTTCCACAGTTCTTCCTTATCTTTTTCCATTTCTTCTTTCGTATCGCCAATATAATCAAAATCTATATCAACGGAAAGTCTTGGAAGTTCACGATAAAACAAATTGATCGCCGTTCCGCCTTTCAACACGAGTTTATCTTTCCATTTAGATGTAAACACAAACTCTAAAATACCCGCAAGGCGCATAACCTTTTCAACGTTATCTTTTATAAAATTCGTTTCCTTGGCTATTTTAACCACGTTTTTTTGAGATAGGTTTATCATATCAGTTCTCCGTATTTATAAGCTTTTCGGGATACATAATTCCCCAATACTTATCTGTTTTTCTCGGCATCTTTTTGTTTTCGCTTATATCTTCTATTTTTACCGAACAGTTTTGCTTACATATATCGAAGAAGTTGTGTGAAAGAAGATCATTTTTGAACAATGAAAGCAAAAATCCTGCTTTCTTATAAACAAATTTCTTGTTATACTCTTTCAAGTAAGATAACAATGCTTGTTCGTCAAGGTGAGTAATGCCGTTGAGCGCCGTAACAAGTTCTTCTAGTCCACCTGCAAGGTCAATACGGTCAATACAGTCCACTACCGTCCTTTCCAAATCCGTAACAACGATTTCCGCATTTTGTTCTAAGCGTATTATTCCGCATTTTGCGGTGTATAAAAAGAATTTATATTCAAGTCCGTTATAAACAAATGGGTTATAGCGTTTCTCCGTAAAAACTTGTACTTCTGAAAACATCTGATTTCCAAGCCCGTGAAATTCCAAGGCAGAGTGATATGCAACGCAAGCATTTTCAAAAAGCGCAGACGCTATTTCAAAACGGCTTGCAAAAATATCGCCCGTCAATAAATTGACCGTCGCATAAAGACCATTTTTTATTTTTTGAATACGCCCGTTTTCCGTTAACGCCTTTAATTTGACTTGCATACTTCTTTCGCTCGAAAAACAATTTAATATTTCTTGCGTGCGAAATAAGGCTTGACTTAAATAAAAATCTCCCATACTTTCTTTACCCTATATTTATATATCTATTTTACGCGAAAAGCGAATAATTGTCAACGTTTTTTGCGTAATTTAAGTAATTCATGTACTATATGTAATACCTACCCTTGTTTTTTTAACCATTTTAACTCAAAACACTGTAACATCTAAGGGTTTTGCGTACTCTGGATTAAAGTAGAAAAACCGCCGACGTGTCCGCCAACGGTTTTAAATCATTATTTTTATATGTAATTATTTGAATTTCCAACAATGTAATCAATGCTTACATCAAAATATTTTGATAATCTTTTTAAGGTCTTAATATCTGGCTCCCGCTCTTCTCTTTCGTATCTCGCATAACCATTAACAGAGCAAAATATTGAATCAGCAACTTCTTTTTGAGTTACGCCTTTTGCTTTCCTTAATTCTTTCAATCGCATATCATTCCTCCTTGCCAAGAATTTCGCAAAGCATACTATATGCAACCGATTTTTTCCCTTGTTTTTTTGAACTATATTCTCCAGTCCAACTTCCCCATCCATCCACATGACACTCACAAAGCCAAACAGGATTTCCATTATAATCATAGGTCTCCTTAAAATCATACCAAGGCTCTCCAATATAACCCTTTTGATATAATTCTTGAAGTTGATTAATTGCTCTATCAATATCTGGTTCCCCTACTTCATCAATCGGCAAAATTAACTCATTTTCTTCTTCCAAATATTCATATGCTTGTTTGGCGGCCGCCATTCGCGCCTCTCTTTTAGAATAGCCACCCCCCTCAAATCCACAAAACTCGTCTGACAAATTTAATGAACATTCAAAACCATCATCATTTTCATAAAATTCGTAAGCTGGTAATTCATCATATTTTTTTTGACACCATGTTTGAATTAAATCCACATAGTTGTTCTCATCTTGAAATCCATTTTCCAAATAATGTTCAACGTTCAACATTATATCTACAACGTTTTCAATTTCTGCAAAATCCCAATAACTATCAATAGCAACAGCGCCTATAATCGACTCAAACAAATCTTCTTTCACTGATTCTTGATTTTGAGCATTTTGAACCACATCGCCTTTACCCATTAAGAGAAATTCTCCAAACCTAAGAAAATCGATACGGCTTGCCAACATTTTTTTACATACAAGTTTTTTTTTGATTTCTGTAAGTTGTCCCTCTGTCTTACTTGACGCATATTTACCGTTTTGAGTTTTGTCGCCAAAATATTCCGACAATTTTTTCATAACAATAATTTCTAGAGCTTTATCACCATAAAACTCTAAAACTTCGTTATGATATGCCCCATTGTGTTCTTCCGAGAATGATTTTCTTGTAAATGCTTGCCTTAATAATTTAGGCTCATTAAAATCATACTCTAAAACCTCTTGAATAGATTGTAATTGTTCATTGTTCATAGTAGAACAACCTCCTTATAGTAAAACTACAAGAAGGTATAATAATAGCCCGACAAAGCCCACTCCCCACGTGCGCTTACATTCGGGCATCCAAATATTAAAAATGTGTTACATAAATCATTCTTATTTGCCAAGAACCACTTGCATAATTCAAAACAAATAACCTTATTTTATGTCCGACCTTTTAATGTTCAAACACCTTCTTGTGTGATTACATTTTACAATTAAATAAACAATTAGTCAAGTTATATAAGTATCCGTTTCGGATACTTATATAAAATATACTAAAAGCCACGAAAATCGTGGCTTTTTAGTAAGGGAATTTCTTAAATATCATCTAAAATTTTATCTTCTTCGAGTTTTAAGGATTTGAGCCACTCTTCTTTTTGGATTTTGATTACTTCGTAGCTTATACTTCCACGCGGACAACACGACAATAGAAAGTTAAAATCTTTTAGCTTGTTGCGAATCTTGTCGTTGGGGTCGCAGGCTTCAATCTTCGGCTTACGATAAGCGTTATATAAGATTATAAAACTTTTCCAACTATACGCCATCAAGTTTTGTTTTGCGGCACGTTTGCAATACCTACGCCAACAGAGCCTGATTGAGGAACGATGTTTTACCATTTGAAACTCTTCCCACTTAAAATCGGGAATCAGATATCCGTCCCCTGCTTTCGCCCTTTCGGGAAATAATAAGGAAGAGATTTCTTCTTCGCTCATATCATTCAGCACGTAAACTTCAATTCCTAACGCCTTTACCCGTTGAAAAACCCTCCAAACAGTCATTCGGGAACAACTGCAAAGGGTAGCGATTTGGCTGTTATTGTTGCCTTTTTGGTAATATTCAATGATCAATTTGTATTTTGACATAATTTTCTCCTTTTTATCGCCCTTATTTACCCATAGCGGTAGATACAGAAAAATGTAACATTTGAGGAACCACCCCGTTTTTTCGACCGATTTTTGGCTTTGCAAGAGATTTTTAAGAGAAAAAAGTAGTCATTCTTCGAAAAGAATGACTACTAAAACTTAATTTTTTAATTAAAAATTGAATTTTTACCGCTTTTCGGCGCTAAATCTTAGCCCCTCGGATTACGGATATTCGCCTGTGCGGCGGCAAGGCGAGCGATGGGAACGCGGAAAGGCGAGCAGGAAACGTATGTCAGGCCGATTTTGTGGCAGAACTCAACGGAAGAAGGATCGCCGCCGTGTTCTCCGCAGATACCGCAGTGGATATCGGGACGGACGGATTTACCCTTTTCGACCGCCATCTGCATAAGCGCGCCAACGCCTTTCTGGTCGAGACGAGCAAACGGATCGGACTCGTAAATCTTGTTAGCGTAATAAGCGCCGAGGAACTTGCCCGCATCGTCACGGCTGAAGCCGAAAGTCATCTGGGTAAGGTCGTTGGTTCCGAAGCAGAAGAACTCGGCTTCTTTTGCGATTTCGTCGGCGGTAATGCAAGCGCGGGGAATCTCGATCATGGTACCGACCTCATACTTGAGATTTACGCCAGCGGCCTTAATCTCCTCGTCTGCGGTTTTGACGACGATATCTTTAACAAACTTCATTTCCTTGGATTCGCCGGTAAGAGGAATCATGATTTCGGGAACCACTTTCCAATCCTTATGCTTTTTCTGCACGGCAATGGCGGCTTTGATGACAGCCTTGGTCTGCATTACGGCGATTTCGGGATAGGTAACCGCAAGACGGCATCCTCTGTGCCCCATCATGGGGTTGAACTCGTGAAGCGAAGAAATGATTTCCTTAATTCTGGTAACGGTTTTACCCTGAGCTTTGGCAAGAGCCGCGATATCCGCCTCATCGGTGGGAACGAACTCGTGCAGCGGGGGATCAAGGAAACGAATGGTAACAGGCTGTCCGCCGAGTGCCTCGAAAAGACCTTCGAAGTCGGACTGCTGCATGGGCTCGATTTTAGCAAGAGCCGCTTCTCTCTCCTCAACGGTGTCGGAGCAAATCATTTCGCGGAATGCGCCGATACGGTCGGGGTCGAAGAACATATGTTCGGTACGGCAAAGGCCGATGCCCTGAGCGCCGAATGCAGCCGCCTGTTTAGCGTCGGCGGGGGTGTCGGCGTTGGTGCGCACGCCCATAGCCTTATATTTATCTGCAAGAGCCATAATGCGTCCGAAGTAACCGGAGTTGGGGTCTGCAGGAACGGTTTTGATTTCGCAATCGTAGATGTTGCCGGTGGAGCCGTCCAAAGAAAGCGCGTCGCCCTCGCGGAAGATTTTTCCGGAAAGCTCGAAATATTTTTCTTCCTCGTGCATTTTGATGTCGCCGCAGCCGGAAACACAGCAGGTACCCATGCCGCGCGCAACGACAGCCGCGTGGGAGGTTTGTCCGCCGCGAACGGTCAGAATGCCCTGAGCATATTTCATGCCTTCGATGTCCTCAGGCGAAGTTTCAAGACGAACGAGAATAACTTTTTTGCCTTTCTTGCCCTCGGTAACGGCGTCTTCGGCGGTGAATACGATGGTACCGGTTGCCGCGCCGGGAGAAGCTGCAATACCCTTGCCGACAACGTTGTTCTTGTCAGCGTCTTTAAGCGCTTTTACGTCGAACGTGGGGTGCAGAAGCATATCAAGCGACTTTGCGTCAATCTGCATAACCGCTTCCTGCTCCGAAATCATGCCCTCGTCGATGAGGTCGCAGGCGATTTTAATTGCAGCGGCGGCAGTACGCTTGCCGTTACGGGTCTGAAGCATGTAAAGCTTCTTATTTTCGATGGTGAATTCCATATCCTGCATATCGCGGTAATGGTTTTCAAGAATCGAGCAAACTTTCTGGAATTCGGCATAAGCCTCGGGGAACACGTCCTTCATCTGCGCGATAGGCATAGGAGTGCGGACACCTGCAACGACGTCTTCGCCCTGAGCATTAACGAGAAATTCGCCCATAAGACCTTTTTCGCCGGTAGCGGGATTACGCGTAAACGCAACGCCCGTGCCGGAAGTATCGCCCATGTTGCCGAAAGCCATCATCTGAACGTTTACCGCGGTACCCCAGCTGTAAGGAATGTCGTGGTCCATGCGGTAAATGTTAGCGCGGGGGTTGTCCCAGGAGCGGAAAACAGCCTTGACTGCGGCAAAAAGCTGCTCTTTGGGGTCGGTGGGGAAATCGGTGCCGAGCTGTTTCTTGTATTCAGCCTTAAACTGATTTGCAAGTTCCTTAAGGTCATCGGCGGTAAGCTCCACGTCAAAGGTGATGCCTTTTCTTTCCTTCATCTCGTCGATGAGTTTTTCAAAATATTTCTTGCCGACTTCCATAACGACGTCGGAGAACATCTGGATAAATCTGCGGTAGCAGTCCCAAGCCCAACGGGGATTGCCGGATTTCTTGGCGATGACTTCCACTACTTCCTCGTTAAGTCCGAGGTTGAGAATGGTGTCCATCATGCCGGGCATAGAGGCTCTTGCGCCCGAACGAACGGAAACAAGCAAGGGATTTTCCTTGTCGCCGAACTTCTTGCCGGTAACTTTTTCCATCTTGTCGATGTATTCCATAATCTCGGCCTGAATGTCGGGATTAATCTGCTTGCCGTCCTCGTAATACTGAGTGCAGGCTTCGGTGGAAATGGTAAAGCCCTGAGGAACGGGAAGTCCCAAACCGGTCATTTCGGCAAGGTTGGCGCCTTTGCCGCCCAAAAGCTCACGCATTTTGGCGTTGCCTTCGGTAAAAAGATAACAATACTTCTTTTTTGCCATAATTATTCTCCTTTATATTATACTCCTGAAAATTATAAACACGTTATTGAATCGGGGCTTGTCCGTATTCGCCGGCCTGAAAACGGGCGCGCGAAAACAGTGTGCCGTCAGCCCATTGCCGATTATATCACAATCTGAAAAACAACGCAACCGATTTAACGCTTTTACCGTGAATTTTTGACATAATCTTTAATTTTAACCGATAAATTTGCGCATAAATTCATTTAATGGATTAAAAAAAATTAAATTTATTGTTTTATGTGTTGATTTTTATTTCCCTGTAATAGGTCTTACTGCAAACATCACAAATAAAGCCCCGCTTAAAGCGGAGCTTTTATTCATTCTTCAGTAATCATGGACTTGACTTTCATAAGACGCGTAAGGTTACCGCGTTCGTTTTCGTCGAGTTTCATTACGATGTATTTAATGGTTTCGTTAAGCTGCGGAATCATCACGTACTCGAGCGCGTTGACCCTGCGGCGGTTTTTTTCTATCTCGTCGGCAAGCATATTGCAGGTCTTTTCCACCTCGGCAAGCTTCAGGAGTTTTTCGGTAAGCGCGGAAATTTTTTCGGTAGCTTCGTCCAACTCCGCCGTGGCGGAAGCAAAATCGTAAGGAAGCGTAACGCTGTCCGTATTCTTAGAAATCTCCATTGCGGGGACGCTTACTCCCATGACGTTTTCTTCGTACACATTGACGTCAACGCGATAATCGGGCATGGCAATAGCCTGCTCTACTTCTTCTTTTTGCGAAACCGCCTGCGCCAGCATGAAAGACCTTAATGCGGCGCTGAGTTCGGACTCGATTTCCTCTCTTAAACGCTTGTTTTCGTAGGCGTATTCCAGAAATCTGCGAATCATTTCGTCCGATTTGTCTTTTAACAGTTTATGCCCGCGCGTAGCGGTTTTAAGCCGCGCTTTAAGCTTTCTAAGCTCCATGCGCGTGGGATTTACGGCAAGTCTTGCCATTTGCTTTCTCCTTGAAAAAAACTATGCCTTAAGATATTTTTCGATATACTTGTCTTTAATTCTCTTAAGCTCCGACCTCGGGAGTATGGAAAGAAGCTCCCATCCGATATTAAGCGTTTCCTCTATAGGACGCGCGACGTCAAAGCCCTGCGAAACGTAACGGCGCTCGAACTTATCGGCGAACTCCGCATATTTTTTATCCACGTCCGTAAGAGCCGCCTCGCCCAGAATGGCGGAAAGCTCCTTGCACTCTTTGCCGCGGGCGTAAGCCGCGAAAAGCTGGTTCATGGTGTCGGCGTGGTCTTCGCGGGTTTTACCCTCGCCTATTCCCTTGTCCTTAAGACGGGAAAGCGACGGAAGCACGTCAATCGGAGGATTGAAGCCTTTTTTGTAAAGCTCGCGCGACAAAATAATTTGTCCCTCGGTAATATACCCCGTAAGGTCGGGAATGGGATGAGTTTTGTCGTCTTCGGGCATGGTCAGTATGGGTATCTGAGTAATGGAACCCTTTTTCCCGCGGATTCTTCCTGCGCGCTCGTACATGGAGGCAAGGTCGGTGTAAAGGTAACCGGGATAACCGCGGCGGCCGGGCACTTCTTTTCTTGCGGCGGAAACTTCTCTGAGTGCTTCGGCATAGTTGGTAATGTCCGTCATGATGACAAGCACGTGCATATCCTTGTCGAAAGCAAGATATTCCGCGGCGGAAAGCGCCATACGCGGAGTGGCAATACGCTCTATCGCGGGGTCGGACGCAAGGTTCATGAACAGAACCGTGCGGTCTATTGCGCCCGTTTTACGGAAGTCGCTGATAAAGAAATCGGCTTCTTCGTAAGTGATGCCTATCGCGGCAAACACGACTGCGAATTTTTCGTCTTTACCGAGGACTTTAGCCTGACGCGCTATCTGTGCGGCAAGGTTGGCGTGCGGAAGACCCGACGCCGAGAACACGGGCAGCTTTTGTCCGCGGACAAGCGTATTCAGTCCGTCAATCGCGGAAACGCCCGTCTGAATAAATTCGTCGGGATAATCGCGGGAAGCGGGATTGATGGGCATGCCGTTGATGTCCACGCGCTTGTCGGCTATTATCTCCGCGCCGCCGTCTTTGGGGTTGCCCATGCCGTCGAAAACCCTGCCCAGCATGTCTTCCGACACGGCAAGCTCGATACTGCGCCCTAAGAACCTGGCTTTTGCGGTGGAAATTTTAAGTCCCTGGCTTACCTCGAAAAGCTGAACGAGAGCTTTGTCGCGGTTGATTTCCAATACTTTACCCTGACGGATTTCGCCGTCCGCCTGCTTGATTTCCACAAGCTCGTTGTATTTAACTCCCTCGACTCCCTCGACAAGCATAAGAGGGCCGACGACTTCTTTAATGGTCCTGTATTCCTTGTTCATCAGAAACTCTCCTTACCAGAAAGCTGCGACAGCTGACTTTTGATGTCCGTTGCGATTTTGTCGAATTTCGCAAGGTCCTTTTCCTCGATATATTTGCTTCTGCCGATTTCTTCCCTTACGGGTGCGGCGAGAATATCGTTGAGCTCGGCATTGTTTTCCAAAGCGGACAGCGAAACGCGATAGCAATCTATTATGCTTTTAAGCATTCTGAACTGCTTTTCCAGCGAGGCATAGGTATCCACCTCGTGAAAAGCGTTCTGATGCAGATAATCTTCTCTTAACGATTTTGCCGCCTCCATGGTAAGACGGTCGCGCGGAGAAAGCGCGTCCATACCTACAAGGCGCACGATTTCGTCCAGCTGAGCCTCCTCCTGCAGAATACGCATAGCCTCAGCGCGGTAAGCGTTGAATTCGGGGCTGACGTTTTTGTCGTACCACGCGGAAAGTCTGTCGGAGTACAGCGAATAACTGGTAAGCCAGTCTATTGCCGGGAAATGACGCTTATAGGCAAGCGCGCTGCTTAATCCCCAGAAAACCTTGACTATACGAAGCGTCGCCTGAGAAACGGGTTCCGACATATCGCCGCCGGGAGGAGAAACCGCCCCTATCGCCGTGATGGACCCCACGCGCTTACCGCTGCCCATAAGTTCCGCTATGCCTGCGCGCTCGTAGAACTCGGCAAGACGGCTGCTGAGGTATGCGGGATAGCCCTCTTCGCCGGGCATTTCCTCAAGTCTGCCGCTCATTTCTCTTAGGGCCTCCGCCCAACGGGAAGTGGAGTCAGCCATTATCGCCACCGAATAGCCCATATCGCGGAAATATTCGGCTATGGTTATACCCGTGTAAATACTAGCTTCGCGCGCGGCGACGGGCATATCGGAAGTGTTTGCGATAAGCACCGTGCGTTTCATCAGAGGATGTCCCGTTTTGGGGTCGTTAAGATGCGGAAATTCGTTAAGAACGTCCGTCATCTCGTTACCGCGCTCTCCGCAGCCGACGTAAACTATTATATCCGCGTCCGCCCACTTGGCCAGCTGATGCTGAACGACGGTTTTGCCCGAGCCGAAAGGACCGGGTACTGCCGCGACGCCGCCCTTGGCTATGGGAAACAGCGTGTCTATTACCCGCTGACCCGTAACAAGAGGCGCGGAAGGCGCAAGCTTTTGCTTATAAGGTCTGCCACGGCGAACGGGCCATTTTTGCAGCATGCAAACGTTTTTATCGCCGTTTTCGGTTTCCACCACCGCGATTGTCTCGTCTACGGTAAAATCGCCGCTTTTAATTTCCTTGATTACGCCCGAAACGCCGTAAGGAAGCATAATCCGATGCTCTACGACCTCGTTTTCCTGCACTACGCCGATTATATCGCCGCTTTCCGCGCGGTCGCCTTTTTTAAGCTTGGGCGTAAAAGTCCATTTTTTGTCGTGGTCAACCGCAGTTGCTTCAATTCCCCTGCCGATACGGTCGCCGCTTATTTCCTTAAGCCGCTCCAAGGGGCGCTGAATACCGTCGTAAATTCCCTCGATAAGCCCGGGCGCAAGTTCCACCGAAAGCGGCGCGCCCGTGGACACGACTTCTTCGCCGGGGCCCAGCATACTGGTTTCCTCGTACACCTGAATGGAAGCCTTGTCACCGCGAAGCTCTATAACCTCGCCTATCAGTTTTTTCTCCGAAACGCGCACGACGTCGTACATTTTGACGTCCGCCATGCCTTCCGCCACAATCAACGGTCCAGAAACTTTGACTATTTTACCCTTCATAATTTATATCATCCTCCTGCCGCGATAAGCACATTGCCGCCGCGGCAAATCAGTAAGTCATGTTTTAATCAGTCTTTATTGAAAAGAATATCCACCCCGACGGCCTTTTCGACATCCTTTTTGATGCCCGCAAGTCCGAACCCGTTGCTGCCGTTTGCACTGGGTATGGGAATAACTGCGGGATAAGCCCTCGTCTTTAGTTTTTTCAGAGTGTCCTCTATCTGGGCGGCAAGTTCTTCCGTAATGAAAATTACCGCCGTGTCGCCTTTTGAAAGCTCCCTTAAAATATCGTTTGCCTCGAATCCGTTTGAGGCGTTGTAAACCTCCGCCCCGATAGCCTTGAACGCGAGAACGGAATCGCGGTCGCCTATTACGGCAAGTTTTCCCGTTTTAATCATACACCCTCCTCAGCCGCTTGCTTATCTCGTCGCGGGCGTTGTTCTTAAGACACGTCAGTATAAGCTTAACCGTCTTTATCTCCGTCAGTTTTGCAAAGAAGTAACCCGTAAACGGCTCGGAAGAAGTCATGTTTTCACGATTTTTAGTGCTTAGCGCATACAGAATTTCGTCCGTTTCGCGCTCGAATTCCACAAAATCGCCCGTTTCGAAAAGTTTTTTAACGTATTCGTGATATTCGCCGTCGAACATGGCAGTTGCGGTTTCGGGGTCGGACGCGACAATCGCTTTAAGCTGTTCTTCTTTGACGGAACCGCCTTCTATAATCATGCCCGTCGCGGTTTTAAGGTCGACGTTCTGCTTTCTTGACCTGAAAGCCGTCAGAATGTTTTTAAGGTCAATCGCCGTCGAAACGTACTTCTTAAGCGACCTGTTTAACCCCGAAGACAGCGACTTAAGCTCTTTGTACATACAAGCCGTAAGCACGCAGTCAATTTCACGCGAAGTGATTTTACCCTCCGCCGACAAATTGTCAAGACTTTTCAAGCCGTCCGCCGCAATCGGCGAAAGCGCATTGTATTCCCCTGCTTTTACGGCGTCAGTTTCTAAGGTGAAAAACGGGTAAAACGCATTTTCGCTTACCGAAGAAAACTTTGATTTATAGGCGGCTTTAAGGTTATTGTAAAGAAAAGGCAATAAAAGAAAGGACTTAAGTTTTTCGTCCTGAGCATACTCGTTTACAAACGCAATAAGCTTATTAAGCTCCGTCCCCGAAAGTTTTTCGGCATCGGCGTTCTCTAACGGCAGTCCTTCCCCGTAGCCGTAATCGTAAAGCATTTTTATCGCGTCGGAATAAGAAGCCTCCGAAACGCGCTTAAGCTTTTCTCCGTCGAGAAGTTTGCCCTCGTTATATTTAGCCACTGCGTTGGCGTATATTTTACTGCCTGCTGCCATCGGTATCTCCGAACAATATTTCCGCCGCGCGGCTTTCCGTGCGACCCCTCAGCTCCCGCATGACGGAAGCGACGGTAAGGTCTTTGTCGCTTAAGTTGCCTTTGAGGATAACTCCGCGCCCCTTGTGCGCGTCTTTACCCAAAGTGATTTTTACGGAGAGCTTTTTCGCAAGTTCCGAAAACCACTTGCCGTCAAGAACGCTTTTATCTTCCTCGCCCACGTATAAAACGTCGCCCTGTTCTGCCGAATTTTCCACAAGGCGGGCCATCAGCTCCGCATAGCGTTTTTCGTCTTTCAACAGCCCTTGCTGTGCTTTTTCATAAGCGGCGGAAAGAACGGCTTGTTTTTCAAGCAGTATGAGTTTGCGCGCCTCAAGCCCCGCAAGAGTAATTTTGCGCGCGACGATACGGTCGCACTCTTCACTCAATGCGGCTTTCTTAAGCTCCGCCTCCTTTTCGGCGGAAGCCTTTGCCGCGTTTACTGCGGCGTCGCGCTCCGATTCGGCGTCGCGGACAATGTTATCTGCCGTCAGACGCGCGTTTTCGGTTATCTTTGCGATAATAGCTTCTTTTCCTTCCATTATTTCGCTCCGTAATTATGCAATCAGAACTTCATCAGCATTACGCCGAGGAAGGAAATCGCAAAGGACAGAATGGCGAAAATTTCGACAAGGACGGTCATGATCATGGCGTGACCCATCTGACCTTCCTGTTTGCCGATAAGGTTAATGCCGCCGATTGCGACCTGTCCCTGATAAATCGCGGAAACAAGTCCCACCAAGGCAACGGGCAAACAGAACATCATAATCGCAAGTCCCTGGTCGTAAGTAAGCGTTACGGGAGCGCCGCCTACAACGCCCATGCGAATGAACACCATGAACGCGATAACGAAGCCGTACATACCCTGCGTTGCGGGCAAAAGCTGAAGGAGAAGCACGTTACCGAATTTAGAGGGGTCTTTGCTTAAAAGCCCCGCGGAAGCCTGACCCGCGCGTCCCACGCCTATCGACGAGCCGAAGCCGGCAAGGATTACCGCAAGCGCCGCGCCTAAGAAAGCGTAGAAATTACCGTTTGAAATCACACGGGTAGCTGCTTCAGTCACGACGGTTTCACCCTCGGCAAGCAAAAGTGTAAAGATACTCATAAATGTTTTTCCTCCGAAACGATTTTGTATTTTGTTTTGTGTTTTTTATAAGAAAACGGATTAAAATTTTCCGTTACTTAACGTATTGTGGCGAACAGAATTTTTTTATTCGAAACGGATATATCTGGTCCGCTCGCCCATGGGAGAGAACAGTTTACCCTCGCCCGTATAGAATTTGCCGTAAAACTCCAGAAACTGCAGTCGGGCGTTGTGCACGTATGCGCCTAAAAGACCTATCAAAAGGTTAAACACGTGCAGGAATATTCCCAAAGGTATGGCGATGACTATACCTACCGGCGTTACGGCAAGCACTTGCAATATGGAGTTGAACGCGCTGGCAATTGCGCCGCCGGCAAGCGCGATACCGAATATACGCGCATAGGACAACACATCCGAAAACAGATTGACAAGCCCGTAAAGTCCTCCGAATCCGCCGGCAATCTTGCCGATTATGCCTTTTTTGTGTCTGCCCGCGGTAAGGAATATCAATACCAGCGAAGCAAGCAGGACATAAAGCCCTATGTCGCCCACTACTGCGGGTAACGAAGTCAGCGCAAGCGGCAACGCCAGAAGAGCAACGCCTATAAATAACAGATACAAAAATCCGACGTCGCACACGGCGTCAAAAATCTTTTTCTTTTTTATAAGGTAATACGCCTGATAACCGTATCCCGTCATAAGATGAATTACGCCCAGGATAAGGCATACGGCAAGCAGCATTATGGGCTCTTCAAGCGGGTTAAACCAAAGCGGAGGCAAAATCGACAAGCCGAACCAACTGCCGAAAAGCACGCCCCAGACTACCGTCGAAATGCCGCCCAAAGCAAATACTCCCGCCAGGTTTTTAATTCCCCTTTCCATGCGGGTAAAACGCACGACGAAAGTGCAGGCAAGCGCAAGCACAAGTCCGTATCCCGCGTCCGCCGTCATCATGCCGAAAATTATAAAGAAGAAAATCGCCATGACGCCGTTCGGGTCTTTTTCGCGATACGAAGGCGTCGAATACATATTGGTAATGCTTTCGAAAGGTTTAACGAGTTTGGGGTTGTCAAGCAAAGTGGGCGGAATCTCGTCGGCGGCGGGCTCGTTTAAATAAATCACTACGTTATCGGTTTTGGATTTGATTTCCGCGACTATATCGTCTGCTTTTTCCTTGGGAATCCACCCTTCCAGCACATAAGTGCTTTGCGTCTTTGCAAACTCGAGGTCGGCGGTAAACTTTTCGGCGTCCGCGCCCAGAAAATCGTAAAGAATTTTTATCTCTAAAAGATACTTTTCGTAAGAAAGCGAGTCTTTAAGAATATCCGAAAGTTTTTCTTTTATTTCATCCGCTTTTTTTCGCAATTCCTCAATAAGTTCACTTGCGGTTTTGTCATAAGAAAACGTGCAAAGCGACCATCCGCAATCGTTAAGCGCGGTTTTTACAGCCGCCTCGTCGGAATTAAGGCACACAAGCGCAAGTGCGGTGCCGGACCCCGAGGGAAAAACCTCGGCGCACAAATCGAATTTTTCGCTAAGCCCGGAATAAGAAGCCGATTTGGAATTGGCCAAAGCTATCATTACGGTTACCGATCGGGTTGACCTAGCGTCCGAAAACTTAAGCGGCAACTGCGAATAAGGAAGCAGATTTTTTATTTGATTTTCCGTTTTATTAAGCTCGGACTTAAGTTCCGCTTTTTTGAAACTCAGTTTTTCCAAAGCGTCGCAAACCGCAAGAAGCTCGTATTCTTTTGCCGCGCAATCGTAAAAGTCGTCATAGGTGATTATCTGTCTGCCGCCGTTTTTAAAAGGACGGTAGTCAAGCGAGAAGGGCAATTTCTGCTTTTTTTCGCGCTTGAGAATTTTTGCCGCCTCGTCGTTTGCGTCGGTAAGGTATTTTACGGCAAAAGAAAGCTTTGACTGTTTAGCCAAAACCTTGTCAAGATGCGAAGTATCGCGGTTTTTCCGCGCCCCCTCTATTTCGGCGGTGGGACAAGGCTCGAAAAGATGAGTACGCGCAAGCGTATCCATTACTTTCGTCTGCTCGCTTTTAAGTCCCACAAGCCTTAATTTGCTCATTTCGACGATAGCCATTTTTCAGTTCCCGTTAAAAAGTGCGCCCAGAATGTACTCGGCGGCGGCGTCGAAACGTTCCGACGCGGTTTCTTTAAGCTTTTCGGCATTCTTGCGCGCGTCGCCAATAACCTTATCCGCCTCTTCGTCGCCTTTTTTCTCCGCGGCGGCACGGGCGGTTTCCGCTTCCGTACGGAATTTATCGCCGTAATCCTTTTTGATTTTATCCGGAATACGCGCGGCGTCCAGATTAATTTCCGCAGCGCGCTCGCTCGCCTGTTTCACCGTTTCGCGCGCTTCGTTTTCGGCCGCCAGTATTTCGTCGATAACCTGTTCAATCAATTTTCCGCTCCTAAACTGTACTTGTCATTAATCGCAATAACGAAATTTTACTTAAAATACTTATCTTCTATCGCGCTGATTTTGCGTATGCGCTTTTCGTGACGCTCGGCCCCCGAAAACTCGGTGTTCAAAAACGTATCGACTATATCGAGTGCAAGCCCGGGTCCCACCACTCTCTCACCGAACGCCAGAACGTTTGCATCGTTATGCTCGCGGGTGGCGTGGGCGGAAAACGTATCGGAACAAAGCGCGCATCTTATTCCTTTAACCTTGTTTGCGGCAATGCTCATGCCGATGCCCGTGCCGCAGATAAGTATGCCTTTGTCCGCTTTACCAAAAGCAACGGCTTCCGCAACCGGCAGTGCGTAATCGGGATAATCGACGGCGCCTTCTTCGTATATGCCGAAATCTTTTACCTCATACCCCTTTGAATTAAGGTGATTTACCACTTCGTTTTTGAGCTTCAACGCCGCATGATCGCAGGCAATGGCAATAATCATAAGCCTTACTTCCTTAAAAATTAATATTTATATTATAACACCGATTTTATAATTAATCAACAAAAATTGCCTTCTATATCCCAGGGTGCTTTGCGTTTCAGTCTTTACCGTCCCTTTGCTCGGCAAACATAAGCACTTCTTCCACGGAATAAACAATGTACCTCGCGGCTCTCAGATATTCGGTTATACCTGCGCCGTACGGGTCCGCAACGTCTCCTCCGCCCGTAACTTCCCCCACGGTGCAGACGTTTTTTGTGCCTATTGCGCGCTTTTGCTCCTCCGTCATACAGACCACCAAAGTGCTGTTTTTAACCTTGTTTTCGGTAAGCTGACGCGCCTTATGCGCGTGCGGACGGTACCCGAGAATTTTAAGCGCTTCCCGCGCGTAAGGATTCATTTTGTCACCATCGTTAACCCTGAGTCCCGCCGACGACACGGCAAATCTGTCGGAAAGTCCGCGCTTTTTGATTTCGGCTTTATAAATGCTTTCCGCCATTGCCGAACGGCAAGTGTTTCCGGTGCACACCATAAGTATGCGTATTTTCCGACTTTTATTTGCATTTATCGGATTTTCGGATACGCGGTTCAAATCGTTTTACCCCCTGCCGCCTTTATCAGACGGTTGTATACCGACGCTCCCATACCTTTTTCCTCCACGCCCTGACAAATCACGACGGAATATTTTTCGTCGTCGGCTTTTCTTAAAAACGCGAAGAGATTGTGCGCGTAACATGCACAATCGTTTCCCGCGTCCCAGACCGTTCGCGCGCCGAAAGAACCTTTAAGACTGCTCATGGCGATTATAACTGTTTTTTTGTTTTCCGATTCCGCCTTGTCGAACGCTGCCGACATTCTTTCAACCGCATTGCCTTCGGGTAAAGCCATGTACACTTCCGCCTCGGGCGAATAATGTTTGTACTTCATGCCCGGGCAAAGCGCGACTTTGCTGTTTCTGACTACCTCCACGGGGCCGATTACCTTTTCGATTGTTTCTAACGGCATTCCGCCGGCGCGTAACAATCTCGGCGAACTTAAAGTAAAATCTATAACGGTGGATTCCACGCCCACAGCGCAGTCTCCGCCGTCAAGAATTGCGGGAATTTTGCCGTTAAGGTCGAAATAAACGTGTTTTGCGCAAGTGGGGCTGGGCTTGCCGCTGGTATTGGCGCTGGGCGCGCAAACGGGCACTCCCGCAAGCGAGATGAGCGTACGGGCGATTTCGTTTTGCGGCATTCTTACCGCGACGGTATTCAGTCCGCCGGTCACGACGTCGGGCACAATGCTCTTTTTGGGAAGAACGGCGGTAACGGGACCGGGCATAAACGCGTCCATAAATTTCAAAGCAAGCGGCGGTACGGTCTTTGCAATTTCAAAAACCGTACTTTTGTCAGCGACGTGCACGATAAGCGGATTGTCGGAAGGACGGCCCTTTGCCGCGTAAATTTCTTTTACGCTTTTACCGAGAAGCGCGTTTGCCCCAAGTCCGTAGACCGTTTCGGTGGGAAATGCAACCAGCCCGCCGTTTTTTATTATTTCGGCGCATTTTTTAATGTTTTCCTGTGTAGCTTTATAAATTACGGTTTCCATATTTTTTTTCGACCTTGCGTTTAATTATGGTAATTTTGTCTAAAATTACTATATGAAAAACAACATTCCTTATATCTTCGACAGTATTCTGTCAAAAACAGTTTGCTTTGTCATAGGCTTGCTGACGGGCGGCTGGTTTATAAAGTCTTTAACCGATATAATTTTGTTTGCGCTGATATTTTCCGTAGGATTGTCGGAAATCTATCTTAACGCAATTTCGCCGCGCAAAAAAAACAAGAAACCCGATAAAAAACAACTTGCGGTAAAAAACGTATTTATATACGCCGACGACAGATTCGCGCTGGACTACTTTTTTAAAGCGCTTTCCAAAAAGTACGAAACAAAGCGCTGCCGAAAATTTATCGGGGTGAATAAAACGGCTTTGTTCTGCAGGATAAAGCCCTCTCCTCTTACGGCGGACGCTTTTATAGATATGTACGCGTACGCCTTAAAACGCGGCTACTCTCGGCTGGTAGTGCTTACCGATTCTTACGAGCCGATTTGCCTTCAGACAGCGAAATCGCTTCCGTCGGGCGAAGCCGAAATTCTGGGCTTTGACGGAGTCTACCGCCTTATGAAATCCCTGAACGCCGTGCCCGACGCGGAAATCAAAACGGAAAAACGCAAGCTTAAGTCATTCCTTTTTGAGGCTTTTAACAAACGCAGGGCAAACGGTTATCTCTTGCTTTCGGTAACGCTGTTCCTGCTGTCGCGTTTTACGGCTTTTTCCGTTTATTACCTCGTTGCCGCCTCCGCCGCGCTGGTCCTGAGTTTCGCGATAAGGTTTATTCCGTCGCCCGACAAAAGCAAAACGACCAAATAACGTTATCGCGCGCCGCTTAAAGTACGTATAAAAGCCGCGCCGAAACGTCCGAAAGTTTTTTTGCGGAGAATATACGCCCGAGCCTACGGAAAAAAAACAAAGCGCGGAGAAATAAAATCGCAATAAAATAAAAACGCAATCCGAAAGTTTTGCGTTTTTTTTGCGTTAATTCACCCTCTTTTAAGGTCGGAAGCGTTTACATCCCCGCCGTCGGAAGAATTATCCTTCTCCTCGTCCGCGGACGATTTTCCGTAATCGTCTTTGCTTTCTTTTTCGTTGTCCGACTCGTCCGAAGTATCATGGTTTTGGGCGTAATCCGTATTGTCGCGGGAAAGTTTTATCACAAAAAACAAAGCAAGTCCCACCGCACCCGTAAACAGCGCGAAAAAGCCTATCGAGCCGTTGAAAAGAGTCTTATCGACCAAAAACGCCACGAACGAAACGGTAAATAACCCTATAAAAACAAGCGCGATAATCGCAAGTACTCTTTTAAACTTTCTGCTCATGCAAAAAGTATAGCACAGTCGTCTGTTTTATGCAAGCAATTTCAAAGATCGTCGGCATCCTGCACGGGGATTTCGTACTCTTCGTCGCAAGCTACGCCCGTATAACTGCCCGAAGGGTCAAAGTTATTGCTTTTCATTGTCTTTTTGACGTCGTAAGGTCTTTTTTTGAGTTTGCCGCGGAATATTTTCATAATAATCTCCTTTTAATCATATTGTTTTCTGATTTTTTACTTAAGTCCGATTTTACGGAAATAACATTCGCTGTCTTTACCCGAAGGGCGTATAAAGCGTTTAAGTCTGAAAAGTGCGTTTAAGTCGCCTTTTTCGATGCGGTTTATGCCCTCTTCGCAAATTAACATGGCCTTATAACCCGCTTCCTTTACGGCACGTACCGTGAATTTCCCGTATTTTCCGAAAGGACAGGTAAAAACCGTGGGATTACCGCCGCATTCTTTTATGATTTCATCGCATTTTTTCAAGTCTTCAAGCAATCGAGTTTTATAATCCTCATAACTTTCTTTGTTATGAGGCAACGCCCCCGCGCCGCTGTGCAATCCGTAACTGTGGTTTTGCACCTCTATTCGCGAGTGTGAAGTAAGTTCCTTAATCTCATCGCGGTTAAGATAAGAATAATTGGCGCTGCGCTTTTTCTCTCCTTCTTCCCGTTCCGTGTAATCCCCCACCACACTGACAACCGCCTTCATTTCATATTTCTCGATTAAAGGAAGGACTACGGAAAGAAAATTGTAATGGCCGTCGTCGAAAGTCAGCATAACGGGCTTTTCGGGAAGAGCTTTACCGTTTTCGACAAAGCCGACCACATCGTCCGTAAGCACGGCGGTATAACCTTTTTCCCTGAGATAGACAAGGTCGCCTTCCAGCGTGTGTGGGCTGATTACATACGCGTTTGGCTTTCCGTTACAAACCGAATGGTACATTATTATCGGAACAGAAGCCGTTTTTTCGCCGCCGTCGGGCAAGGGACTTAACCCCGCGCAAAAAGGCAATAAAAGCGCGCATAGCAAAAACGACATTAATTTAGTCATGTTTTTAGTATGCTGCCGCACGTTTTTTATATACTGTCTGAAATAAAAAACAAATTGCTTTTTTACTTACTGTTTTTTCCGTATTGATTCATGTTTTTTCTTAAACAACGGATTGTAATCTTAAAGACGACTTTTCCGCGGCTTTTAAAATAAAAAACCGCCGCTTAATAACGACGGTTTAAAAACGATTTTTTACGCTTGTTTTTTATGAAAATATTAAACTGACGCTTAAAAGAATCCGAATAATACAAATCCGGTCCTTAAAAAATTATTTTGACTCTTCGTCGCCCTCGTAAAGTTTATACAGCTTGACGGAGTTTTCAATCGTCTTTTCCTTGGCTTCGGCGCCGTACTTATCGACGTCCTGTATGTTTTTGGGTCCGTGGTTAAGACAAAGCGCCCCGTTAATGCAGCCGCCGTCGCACGCCATACCTTCGAAGAAATTGTATACGGATTTATTGAACTTAAGTTTGGTAAGCTCCATTTTGCACTCTTCGATGCCGTTCATATATACGGGACGGATGTCGGTGATACCCATGTCCGCGCCCACGTCCTTGATGCCCTGCGCGATTCCGCCGCACTTTGCGAAGATTCTGCCGTAGAAAGACGCATTGTCAAGCGGCGTATCCTCAAGCGAAGTAATGTCCACCTCGCGCGCGTCGAAGAACGCCTGAAGCTCCTCAAAAGACAGAACGTTATCGATGGCGCCGCCCGTTTTTTCCAGACGGTACTCCAGCTTTTTGGAGGTGCAGGGTCCGATAAATACGATTTTTGCAGTCGGGTCGCTTGCTTTAATGAGTTTCGCCGCCTCCACCATGGGCGAGGGATTGTGGGAAATATACTTGGCAAGCGTGGGGAAATTCTTTTCGATAAACATGACGAACGACGGACAGCAAGAGGTAGTCAGCATACCTTTTTCCTTGAATTCGTTTGCCTCGTGCCAAAGAGTTATGTCCGCGCCGAGAGCCGCCTCCACCACCTGATGGAAGCCCAGTTTCTTGATGCCGGTGACGACCTGCTCGATACGGGCGTACTTAAACTGGCTGACGATTGCGGGGGCGATAACGGCGTAAACCTTGTAGTTTTTGTTATTGTCCGATTTTTTGAGAATATCAATGGTTTCAAGCACCAGCGACTTATCCGAAATAGCGCCGAACGGGCACTGGTAAACGCACGCTCCGCAGGCGATGCATTTATTGTTGTCGATAAGCGCCTTTTTGTTTTCGTCCATGGAAATAGCGCCCACTTTGCAGCTTGCCACGCACGGACGGTGCTGTTGGATTATCGCGCCGTAAGGGCAAGCCTTAGTGCATTTGCCGCACTCGATGCACTTTTCCTTATCGACGACCGCGTGTTTGTCCACAATGGTAATTGCGTTTTTGGGGCAAACGTTCTGACAGCGGTGCACAATGCAGCCTCTGCAGGCGGGGGTGACGAAAATTCCGTCAATGGGACACTCGTCGCAGGCGATGTCGATCACCTCGACCACGTTGGGATTGCTTTTATCCCCGCCGAGAGCAAGCTTAATGCGCTCCTGCAGGATAGCGCGCTCCTTGTAAATGCAGCAGCGCATACTTGCTTTGGGGCCGGGAACGATTTTCTTGGGGATATCGGTATAAATTCCCGACATGTCCTCCGAGTACGCGCATTTTATAATTTCCTTTAATACCTCATATTTAAGTTCCTGAACTTTTGTGTCGAATACTTTTTCCATATATTTCCTCAATCGTAATTTACGATAACTTTTTTGCCCATAAGCGAAAGATTTTTGGACAGCGTTTCCACTAGTTTAAGTTTCATGGTGGTGTCTATCGGCAAGCCCTGATGCGCTACGTTTACGCTTTGACCGACGAAAAACGTGACAAAGGTTGCCTCCTCGAAAAGCAGTTGGGCAAGCATACCCGCACCGTCTTTGGCTTTTGTGAACTCCTTGGGAGAAAGGTCGGACGTTGACAGATATTTATAACTTAACTCGCACAGTCTGCGCAGAGTAATGACTCCTTCGGTGGTAAGGTCTATGCCGTCGATGTAACCTATCGGCGGAATGTCCTTGTCTATAAAGTCCAGAGATGTTGTAACTTCCGTCTTAAGATACCTTGCCACAATCTGGGAGCTTGTGCCGCCGCAGACGATTTTTTTGTCGCAATCCGATAAAAAGCGCGCGACGTAAAAGTCGTCCTTGCTTTTGTCGAGAGGCGGTCCCACCATAAGGTTTATTTTCAGTTCCTCCCTGACTCTTACGGCGGCGACAGTGGTATCGTCGCCCGGCTCTCCGATGTAAAAGTCGTTGCACGCCGAAGCAAGCAGCCACGCGATACAGCGCGCGCTCATGCCTTTTTTTACGTTTTTGTCGAGGAACTGTTTGATTTCGTCGCGCTGCCAGCCGAAGTTAAGCAACATTCCTATTCCGGCATGAATGGTCCCGTCGCTCATGACCAGCAAAACGTCGTCTTTTTCAAGGTTTAAATTCGTTTTATATACGGCTTTCCCGAGTATTTCCAGCTTTTCGCGCGGAAGGTCGCTGCACTTTCCGTCGTGCATGTAAATAGCTTCGGGGTTGTCAAACTCGAACAAATATCCTTTGCCCGAAGAGTTGATGTGTATAACCGAAAAGGTGGAATAAGCAAGTCCCCTTTCCTTACACACGGGCAAAGACTGGATTATGGTTTCGATACATTCGTAAATGTCGATGTCGTTTGAAACCATTGTACACAAAATTTTAGAAGTAAGCGTGGACAAAATGTTGGCTTTTACGCCGCTGCCCATTCCGTCCGCAAGCACCAGCGTGGTATAGCCGTCTGAAGACGTGACCGACTCGACTTTATCGCCGCACAGTTCCTCGCCCTTTTTGTTAAGCGAGGTATATCCGCTTTCGAGAACAAGCGCCATTACTTTTTGTCTCCGTTTTCTTTAATTCCGCCGTTTTCGGCAAGCGTCTTTTTAAGCTTGAGAAGCGCCACCTTGGTTTCGGCGGTCGTTTCGCCCAGAAGCGAAGCTATTTCCTGAGCGACGCGCATCTGTTTCTTTATAACCTCGTCGGTGGTCTCAAGCGTCTTTTCGGTAAGGGCGCGCAGCTGGTTGTCGTTTTCCACCTCGGAAGAAATGTCTTTCATTATTCCGAAATAAACGTTGTGGTCCTTGAGCGCGGTCACGGAAAGCTCGACGTATTTACCCGTTTTGTCAATCTGCAATTCTGCGGTATGAACCTGATTTCCGCTTTGAGCCGCCACGATGAATTCTGTCGGATTAAACCAGTCGAAAGCGTTTTCGCCCTTCAGCGAAACCTGTCCGTCTATTCCGTAAAGTTCGCGCGCCTTTGCGTTGATATCGAGTATGCGATAATCGCCGTCAAGCAGAACTATGCCGTTGGGACTGTTGTGTATGATTTCGTAGCTCATGGTTTCGGCACGCTCGCGCATATAGGGCAAACACATTTCCACATCGGCATAACCGTTGGCAACCGCCCACGCTTTTTCGCGGCAGGTCGAATATCCGCAAGCACCGCAGTTAAGCTCGTCTTCGGGCTTGAACTTGTTGGTCATTTTCAGAATTTTTTCGATTTCGTATTCCGAAACGGGTCTTCCGCCCTCTTTTATGGGCGAATACACCGCCGAAATATCCACGCCTTTATAGTCGACGTGCGCGCTTTCCTTGCCCGAAAGCGATTTTCCGGCATAATGCCTTATCGCCGCGGTGGAACGTATCGCGTCGTTTTCCTCCAAAGTGGAACAAGGGCCGTTTACGCAAGCGAACTCGCAGGCGTTGAGCTCCAGGAAAAAGCCGTTTAACGAACCGATGTCCTCCAGCACTTCCCTGCAACGCTTTACTCCATCCACGCTTAAATATTCATAGCCGTCCGTAAACGAGTCGAATGATTTGATTATACCGCGGTTAATGGGGTAAAATTTAGCCTTATTTGCGGCGGCTTCCTCTTCAGAAATATGTTCGGGAGCAACGGAAGCAAGGTCGATTCCCTTTTCGGACAGCATCGTTTTAAGCTCCTCAAAAGTGAGTACGCCGTCAACCACGCCGCTATCGTCCGCCTCGCGTTTTTTTGCGATACACGGACCTATAAACACCACTTTAGCATGCGGCGCGCGCTTTTTTATAAGCTTTGCGTGCGCTACCATGGGCGAATCCACGGGCGCGAGAAACTCTATTGCCTCGGGATAATACTCCCTGACCATACGCACTATCGAAGGGCACGCCGTGGTTATAAGGTTTTTGTATTTGCCGCTTTTCAAAAGCGCGTCGTATTCGGCCGTGACGCAGTTTGCGCCTATTGCGGTTTCTTCCGCTTCTGAAAATCCTAACTGTTTAAGCGCGGCGCGCATGACGTCGAAATTGTCAACGGAAAAACTGGAAACGAAAGACGGCGCAAGCGAAACTATTACGTCAGCGTCCGACGAAAGCAGTCTTTTTACCGTATCCAAGCCGCTGTGGACGCGTTTGGCGTTTTGCGGACAGACGTTTACGCAATGCCCGCAAAGTATGCAGCGGTCCTCTATGACGCGAGCCTGACCCGACTCTACCCTTATGGCTTTGACGGGACAGTTCCTAAGGCATCTGTAACAGTTTTTACAGTCCGCTTTGTTAAAATCAAGATATTCTGACATTTTTATTCCTTACCTCTTGTCGCAATCGGTGCGTTTGGTCTTTCCGACAATATTTACTGAAATCGTAAAAGTTGATTAATATGTTTTTTTACAAATTAAAAAACAATCCCGGCTTTTACAAAATATTAACGGACGCGCGGCAATATTTTTTCTATGAACACAGTCCTGGCGTTTTCCGCAGAAAGGCCCTCGAGATACTCGTCGTCGACTTTTGCGCTTACTCCGGTAGAACAACGTCCCAGACAAAAGCTTGCCTGAAGATTGATTTCCTTTTCAAGACCGTATTCGGCAATAACTTTTTTAAGTTCCTCGATAACGGCGTAAGAACCTTTAAGATGGCAGGAGCTGCCCACGCAAACTTTTAAAGTCATACGGTTATTCTCCTTTCCACTTCCTTTTCAAAAAATTTCTTTGCAGACTGGGGGTCGACGGAAAAGAGTTCTCCGTCCACGGTGACGCACACGCCTTCGGTACACTTACCGATACAGAATTTACCCGCAAGCTCCACTTTATCCCCGAGATTTTTTTCCTTAATGCGATCGCGGAAGATGTCAAGCACCTGACCCGCGCCTTTTACATGGCAGGAACTACCTATACAGATTTCTACTTTTACCATTTTTCCTCTCCTTTTTTCACTTTTTCATAAGGCGAATTCCGCGGCAAAAAAAACTCTCTGCCGCGGAAACCTTGTATTGATTTTTACTCGTAATCGACAACGTTTACCCAGTGTAAGAGGAACTCGCGCTCCTGCGGTTTACCCTTGACAAGCTGGGAAGCCGCAACGATGGGTATCCACTTCTGGACGTATTGTTTTGCAGTGTCGGACAAACGGCAGAACTTGTCGAGATAGCTTTCCGCGCCGCTGATGTCGCCCGCAAGCCAGAACAGAAGATACGTCCTTGCCGCGTCCGCCGAAGCGTTACCCTGCGTGGCGTGCGACCAGTCGATGATGTAATCGCCGTCGGACGCAACGATTATATTGCTGGGGTTGAAATCCCCGTGGCAAAGCTTGGTGTGCTTGGGCATACCTTCAAGACGGGTATGAAGCTCGTACCTTGTGGTGGCGTCAAGACCCGTTTCGGAAATCTTGCGGTTCATTTTGTCCTTCAGCTTATTGAGAAGCGGTACTTTCTTTTCATGCATTTCAAGCTGAAGACGAACAAAACGCTCGAGATAAACGTCCTTGTTGTCGGGCTCTTCTTCCATAAGGCGGGCAAGAGTCTTACCCTCGATAAAGTCGGTGACTATCGCCCATTTTCCTTCGATTTTGGTGACTTCGCGCACCTTGGGCACGAAAAGACCGGTGTCTTCAACGCGCGCCTGATTAAGCGCCTCGTTGAGAATATCGGCTTTAGAAAAGCCCTCGTCGAAAACCTTGATTGCGCAGTCGCCGTCACGGTAAACCGTTTTGGAATTTCTTATTGCGATGATTTTGTCGAGTTTCATGGTTTGTTTCCTCCTTACACTCTCTCGTGCTTACCGTAATAAGCGTTGAGGTACATTTGCTTAATTTCTCTCATGAGCGGATAGCGGGGATTTGCGCCCGTGCACTGGTCGTCGAAAGCCTGTTCTACCATGGCGTCAAGACGGTTCATAAAGTCAGCCTCGTCGGGAACGTAATCTTTAATGGTAGGTTTGATGCCCACTTTTGCCTTAAGCTCGTCGATGGCTTTGATGAGGTTTTCAAGTTTTTCCTCGTCGTCCTTACCCTTGATTCCGAGATAATCGGCAATCTCGGCGTAACGCGCGAGAGTGTGCGGGTGGTCGTACTGCGGGAACGTACCCATTTTTGCGGGAACTTCCGCGGCGTTAAAGCGCAATACTTCGTCAATCATAAGCGCGTTGGCAACGCCGTGCGGCAGATGATGGAAAGCACCCAGCTTATGCGCCATGGAGTGGCATACGCCTAAGAACGCGTTTGCGAAAGCCATACCTGCCATAGTTGCGGCGTTTGCCATCTTTTCGCGGGCAACGGGGTCATTGGGACCGTTGTCGTAAGCGCGCGGCAAGTATTCGAAAATCATCTTGAGGGCGCGCAGTGCAAGACCGTCGGTATAATCGGTGGCAAGCATTGCCGCATAAGCCTCAAGCGCGTGGGTCACGGCGTCGATACCCGATGCCGCTGTAAGTCCCTTAGGCGCGGTCATATGGAAGTCGGCGTCGATAATCGCCATGTTGGGAAGCAATTCGTAATCCGCAAGAGGATACTTGACGCCCGTCTTTTCGTCGGTAATAACGGCAAAAGGCGTGACTTCGGAACCGGTACCCGCGGACGTGGGGATTGCGATGAAGTAAGCTTTTTCGCCCATTTTGGGGAAAGTGTAAACACGTTTACGGATATCCATGAAGCGCATAGCCATATCCATGAAGTCCGCTTCGGGATGCTCGTAAAGCACCCACATGATTTTACCTGCGTCCATTGCGGAACCGCCGCCCAAAGCGATGATGCAGTCGGGCTGGAAAGAACGCATCTGTTCGGCACCCGCTTTAGCACAAGCAAGCGTCGGGTCGGGAGCCACGTCGTAGAAGCAGGTATGCTGGATTCCCATTGCGTCGAGTTTGTCGGTGATGGGCTTGGTGTATCCGTTTTTGTAAAGGAAGCTGTCGGTGACGATAAATGCCTTTTTCTTACCCATGACGTTCTTAAGCTCGTCAAGCGCGACGGGCAAGCAGCCCTTCTTCAAATAAACCTTCTGAGGTGCCCTGAACCACAACATATTTTCTCTCCTTGCCGCAACGGTCTTGATATTTAAAAGATGTTTTACTCCCACGTTTTCAGAAACCGAGTTTCCGCCCCAGGAGCCGCAGCCCAAAGTGAGCGACGGGGTAAGCTTGAAGTTATAGATATCGCCGATACCGCCCTGAGAAGAAGGCGTATTGATAAGAATACGGCAGGTCTTCATGCGCTCGGAAAATTCGGCGATTTTGTCTTTTTGGGTAATTTCGTCGATGTACAGCGAAGAAGTGTGGCCGAAGCCGCCGTCCGCGACAAGACGCTCCGCTTTGTCGAGAGCCTCGGCAAAGTCTTTGGCTTTGTACATTGCAAGCACGGGCGAAAGCTTTTCGTGCGCGAATTCCTCGTCAAGGCTGACGGAAGTAACTTCGCCGATAAGCACTTTGGTGCTTTCGGGAACGGTTACGCCGGCAAGCTCCGCGATACGGTGAGCCTTTTGTCCCACGATTCTGGCGTTTAACGCGCCGTTGACAATGATGGTCTTTCTCACCTTTTCGGTTTCCTCTTTGTTGAGGAAGTAGCAACCGCGGTCCTTAAATTCCTTCTTGACTTTGGCGTAAATCTTTTCATTGACGATTACGGACTGCTCGGACGCGCAAATCATGCCGTTATCGAACGTCTTGGAATGAATTATGGAGTTCACGGCGAGCACAATGTTTGCGCTTTCGTCGATGATGGCGGGAGTGTTGCCCGCGCCCACGCCGAGGGCGGGTTTACCCGAAGAATATGCCGATTTAACCATGCCCGGTCCGCCGGTAGCAAGGATTATATCCGCGTTTTTCATTATTTCGTTGGTAAGCTCCAGCGAAGGGATGTCAATCCAGCCGATGATGTTTTCGGGCGCGCCTGCTTTAACGGCGGCGTCAAGCACCACTTTAGCTGCGGCTATCGTGGACTTCTTTGCGCGCGGATGGGGGCTGATGATGATACCGTTGCGCGTCTTAAGCGAAATCAACGTCTTGAATATTGCGGTAGACGTCGGGTTGGTGGTGGGAATTACCGCCGCCACAAGTCCGATAGGCTCGGCTATTTTCTGAATGCCGTAAGCTTTGTCTTCCTCCACAACTCCGCAGGTTTTGGTGTTGCGGTACGCGTTGTAAATGTACTCGGACGCGTAATGGTTTTTGATTACCTTATCCTCTACCACGCCCATGCCCGTTTCCTCGACAGCCATTTTCGCAAGAGAAATACGTTCCTTGTTGGCAGCGGTTGCCGCGGCAAGGAAAATCTTGTCGACCTGTTCCTGCGAGTAGGTCGAAAACTTCTCGATCGCCGCACGTACTTCGGCAATCTTACGGGTCAACGCCTCGACGTTGTCCACAAGTCCGGTTTCCTTCTTGATCTCCTCTGTTTGCATAATCAAATCTCCTGTGGGAAAATTTTATACTGTTTTATATGACAAGACTTTTTTAAAGTCATTTGCCCAACCTGTCCTGAAGCTGCTTTGATAAAAGCGCGAGCGACGCGGCAAGGTCTTCGTTTTTTACCGCTATGCCCTCGGGAATCGCAAGATGCGCGGGAGCAAAATTCCATATTGCCCTTATCCCCGCTTCTATCATCATGTCGCACACTATCTGAGCCTGTTCTTTGGGTACGGTGATGATACCTATCAGAATATTCATCCTTCGCACCAGCTCGCGGAACCTGTCGACGGAAAATATCTTTTTGCCGCACCATTCCTTGCCCGCGATATCGGGCCGCGCGTCGAAACCCGCGACGATGTTAAGCCCGTAGGATTCGAACCCGCCGTAGGACAAAAGCGTTTTGCCAAGCTGTCCCACGCCCACGATTACCGCCTCGCTGGTATTGTTGTAACCCAAAAAATCCTCTATATCCGATATGAGTCCGCCTATTTCGAACCCAAGCTTTGGCTTACCGGGACAGTGAGAAACAACCGCAAGGTCTTTCCTTACCTGCACCGGGTTCTGCTTAAGGTCCTCCGCCATTACCGTGGAGGATATAAAGTTTACCCCTTCCGCCCTGCGGTTTTTGAGGTATATAAGATATCCCGGCATACGCGACAGCGCGGCTTTGGATATCTGAATTGTCTCTTTAATCTCTTTCATCGGTATAATCTGACGGCTTTCTCCTCAAATATATCGATAAAATTATACCGATTATTGCGTAGTTTGTCAACGGTTTTTATATAGGTTTAAAAAAATATTTATCGTATTTTTAAAATAAAGCAGCTTACCCGAAAAATGCTGAGAAATCAAGGAAAAATTTTCCCCTGATTTTACTGCGATATAAAACACAATTAACGATTAAACAAAAAACTTATACCTTATTTTTAAAACAAAACCCGCGCGAACGGGACCTTGTTCACGCGGTATTTCTCATACTCCTCTTTATTCCGTTTATTTAAAAAAGCCGATTTGCAAATTTGCGTCAATATCGATTTAACCCTAAAAAACGGATTTTTCTTTCTTAAGGACAGCGCGTCCTTCGGCCCCGAGAAAGAATTGTTACGAAATTAAATCAAAGCGAATAAAGTCTTGACTACTGCGTTTTTTCAAGAGGTTTGATGTCTTCGCCTCGGGATAAAAGAAACTCTTTAAGTAACGTAAGATCAGGAGAGCCTGCTCTTGCACCCGTAACGGTACATTTAAGCGCGGAAACAGCGGAAGAATATCTTGCGCACTCGTCAGGTTTCAGCCCCATGCTTAAAAAGAAAGCAAACGCGCCGTGAAAAACGTCGCCCGCACCGTTGGTATCAACGGCTTTAACGTTAAAAGCAGGATATCTTTCCGCTTTTTTCCCGTCGTAAATCAACCCGCCTTTATCACCCATGGTTATCACGACCGCGCGCGGCGAATATCTTTCAAACAGAATCTCAGCTGCCTTTTCGACGCTTTCCGTTTTTGTGATTTTAAGCGCAAACTCTATTGAAGGAATAAGATAATCCGAATATGGCAAAAGTCTTTCCACTCCCTCATAAAGTCCGCCCGCGTCATAAAGAACTTTTACGCCGTGCTTTACGGCTATTTCAGCCGCCTCAATTGCGCTTTCGAGGTTATTGCCGTCCACCATCAACACGTCCGCTTGGGCAACGGCTTTTCTTTGTTTTTCGGTAAGCGGATAATTGCTTACCGTACCTCTGTCGAAAACGCATGTGCGGGTATTAGATGCAAGGCTTAATAAAATCGTGGACGTAAAACTGACGCCGTCCGCTCTTTCAATAAATTCGGTGCTCACGCCGTACCGATTAAAATCGGACATAAGATAGTCTCCCGCGGCGTCAGCGGCAAGCGCGCCGAGATAAGCGCAGTCTGCGCCGAGTTTTGCCGCGGCAACCAGCCCCGTAGCCACGGGACCGCCGCCTGACACAACCGTCTTTTCGGCTTTGATTTTAGTGTCCTCCGCGGGGTATTTTTCAACGACGGCAAGCGTATCGTAAACGCATGCGCCCACGCCTGCTATTTTTTTCATGCTTTTTTCTCCGAGCCCAGAAGTCTTATTTTGCTTAAAGCAAAGTCAGAAACGGCTTTAACCGCGCCTTTCATAAACAAATCTATGGCGACCGTGTCGCGCGAAGTTGCAAAAACGGCGTCGAGGAAAGAATAACATACGTCCGTGCCGAAATTCACCTTGGATATTCCCGCTTTAATAGCCTTTTTTATTTCCTCGTCGGGCACACCGCTGCCGCCGTGAAGCACAAGCGCCGCGTCCGTGATTTTGTTTATAGCGGATATGCGGTCAATATCCGGTTTAGGCGCTTTTTTATACCTGCCGTGAGCCGTCCCCACAAGTATCGCCAAAGCGTCAACACCCGTCTCTCGCACGAACGTTTCCGCCTCCCCGGGGTCGGTAAATTCAGTAAAACTTGCGTCCGCGGTGGTGCCTATGTGCCCCAGCTCCCCTTCGACCGAAACGCCGGAGGGCGCGGCCAGGCAAACCGTTCTTTTGGTAAGCGCGACGTTTTCCTCGAAAGGCAGCAGAGAGCCGTCGGTCATGACGCCCGTGCAACCGTAACGCAACGCGCGCATAAGCTCCGTATCGCCGTTGCCGTGATCGAGATGAAAACATACGGGCACGTCGGCGTTGACGGCCGCTTTAAGTATGGACGGCGCCAGATAAAACGCCGAACCTTCTTTGAAAAGCCGTGCGTAACACTGAAGTATAACGGGGGAACGGGATTCTTGCGCGGCGGAAATAACGCCCATTACCGTTTCGAGGTTGTAGACGTTGAAAGCCGGTACGGCAAAGCCGTCTTGTTTTGCTTTTTTCAGAATTGTTTTTAAATTAACAAGCGCCATAGTTTTTTGCTCCTTGAATAAGTATAAAATTTTTTTTACAGATGATTTTACGGATTTATTTCGTTTATGCTGGTTTTCTGCCGTTTATTACGTTGAATCGCAAACTAAAATTTTTAGTTTTTTTATAAAAGATTTTCGGCTTTTTCCGTAACGCCGTAATCGGCAAAATCGAAAATCCGCGCGCTTTTATCGGGATTTACGGCAATAACGGTACCGCTGTTTTCCATTCCGCAAACGTGCTGGACAGCCCCCGAAATGCCAAGCGCGATATAAACGTCGGGCGCAACCGCCTTGCCGGTGAGTCCCACCTGACAAGCGTAAGGAAATTTTCCTTCGTCCACGGCGGCACGGCTGCAGCACAGCGCCGCGTTAATTTTATCCGCAAGTTTTGTTGCCGTTTGCTTATCGCATCCCCTGCCGGCCGAAACGATTACTCCGTCCGTATCCGAATAACACAGAACCGTAGCAAGCAAAGGCGAAGTTCGGCTTATTATATCCGCGTAATCTCTGCCGCTGTTTACGGGACGGGTGGCGATTATTTTCCCGTTTTCCGCTCTCAGATTCGTACAATCGGCGCAAAGCCCTAATCCAAGGCTTGCCGCAACAAACGCCGCAACCGTTTTGTTTTCGGGCGAAGAGGCAAAAATCACCGCCTTTGGAGAATGTTCTTTTATCTTTTGCACGGCTTCTTCTGCCGACAGAAAAGGAAAATAAATCACTTTTTCCGCAATCGCGTTTGCATATTCTTCCGCGCCCGCGCCGATTGCCAGCGCAAGGCTTGTTTTTTCCGTGCTTTCCCTTATTTCAAAGCGTTTTTTCCTGACGTCTTTCAAACTTTCGATAAGCGGAAAAAATTCCTCTTTACCGATAAACCTGCATTTTCTCGTCTTTCCCTCGGTTTTAACATAATTTAATACTCTGGTCGGCGAACCTTCCAGTCCCGTAAGAGATTTATCCGCATTCAAGTCGGAAGCGGACAAGACTTCCGCCTCTAAAGGCTTTTGGCGAAAAGAAGGAAAGCGCAGGACGTTTATTCTTTCGAAAGACAGTGCGGCGGGCAGATTCAGTTTAAAACTTCCTTGCCGCGTCACGACCTCGTTATCCGACAGCCGCATTACTGACGGGTAAAACGAGAACCCGAGTCTTTGCGCCGTCTGGGCAGGTACCTGCGCCGTATCCGAATCTACGGAACGGGAACCGAAAAACACCATATCGGGAGAAATTCTTTTCAGTAAAAGCGAAAGAGCGTACGATGTGGCAAGCGTGTCCGAGCCTGCGAACTCAGGGCCAAAGAGCAATATTGCGCGCGACACTTTGTTGTAACGCGTAAGCTCCTTGAATGCGGGCAACACGTTTAACGGCGACATACTTATTAAAGTTATTTCCGCGTCCGACAGACTTAAAGCCGCCTCCAAAGCGCAGGCATCGAAGGGATTTATTTCGCCAAACGGAAATTTTACGCATACCGCGACTTTCATTGTTTCGCCCCGTAAAACTCTTTATAAAATTCGGCAAGGGAAAGGTAACGGGCAAAAGCCTCCTTATAAACCTCGCGGTTTTTCTCGTCGGGATAAACCGTAATTTCCTCGGGACGGCATACCTTAAAAGCCTCGTCGATATCTTTGAACGCCCCTGCCCCTATTCCCGCAAGCATGGCCCCGCCGAAAGACGAATCGCAGTGTTTTCTGACAGTAAGTTCCATATCAAGAATGTCCGCCGCTATTTGCCGCCAAAGCGCGCTTTTTGCCGCGCCGCCCAAAAACACCGCTTTATCTCCCGCGTCAAGGCCCGATTTTCTTATAGAGTCAAGGCAATGCCGCATGGAAAAAGCCGCGCCTTCCATTACCGCACGCGCAAAATGGCCTTTACGGTGAATTCCCGTCACACCGTTGAACGCGCCGCGCATGGACGGCAGATTGTAAGGAGTCAGTTCTCCGCTTAAGTACGGATGGAAAAGAAGCCCGTCCGCCCCCGCGTTTGTATTTAAAGCCTCGACGTCAAGCGCGCCGTAATCGCCGCCGAACGCGTCCCTGAACCATCTTAAAGACGCGGCGCAGGATTTGGTCGCGCTGCCTGGGTACCAAAGCCCTTTTTTAAGATGAGTGTAATTTATGACGTTTTCGTTGACTACGGGTCCGTCGCTTATTACGCATATTCTTCCCGCCGTCGCAAACTTGACGGACGCGTCGCCCTTATTAATGCACCCTGCTGCAAATACTTCCGCCGCCGTATCGGTACAGCCCGTTATTACAAGCGTCCCTTCTTTCAGTCCCGAAGCCTCCGCCGCGGAAAAAGTCACACAACCGGCAGTGTCCAGAGGCTCGTTGAGCTTAGGCAAAACGTCCTCGCTTATTCCGGCAAGGGAACACAGCCACGAATCCCAACGGTTTTCCGCTACGTCGTAAAACATACTTCCCGCCGCCTCTATACGGTCGGTTACGAAGTCGCCCGTAAAAAAGCCTCGGACGTAATCCTTTGCAAACGTAATTCTTTTGACAAAGCGCATTGTTTCAGGGCTTACTCTGCTTATAAACCTTAATTGCGCAATCGTCCACACGGGCGACGGCGAATGTAAGGTTTTACGTCTGATTTCATCGCCGCAGATATCATTTAGCTCGCGTGCGTCGAAGGCGCTTCTCGTATCCGTCCAGTAAACCGACGGACAAAGGGGATTTCCGTCCGCGCCCAAAAGCACGGCGGTATGCGTTGCCGCCGAAAAACAAACACATTTAATTTCTTCCGCCCGCACCGATTTAAGCACCGTTTTTATGCACTCAAGCGCACTTTTAATCCAGTCCGAAGGGTTTTGGCACGCTCCTCCGTCCGCCGTATATTGCGTCGGATATTCGGAAGACGCTTCCGTAATAACCTTGCCAAAAGAACTTAACAGCGTTGCTTTACATGAGCCTCCGCCGAAATCTACGCCTAAAAAATACATTGTGACCGCCTTGTAAATATATTATTCCGATTATCTTTTCCGTAAAAGCGGATAATTATTTTTGGTTAAGCCACTTATGCGCCTCTTCGCCGGTCATGAAAAAGCCGCGGTTTTTGCCTGCCATTATCCACAGATAGTAATTGTCGTAGCCGGGAGCGCAGCAAAAAGGATGATATCCCTTGGGAATTTCCACCGCGTCGCCGCTTTTGACGGTATAAGTTTCGTCAAACGTGCCCTGTTTGTCGTAAACGCGCTGAATTCCGAATCCCTGAGGTTTATCGAACTCGTAATAATAAATTTCTTCGAGAATTCCCTCCGTAGGCATATTGTCCTCGTCGTGTTTGTGCGGCGGATAACTTGCCCACATTCCCGACTTTACATAAGCTTCCCCGATGTAAAGGAGGTTTGCGTCGGTACGCTCGTCAAGCACGAAATGCGCCTGTCTTTTCCACCCGTCCTTTCCCAGGTCTTTTATGACAACGTCCTCGGGACGAATGAGTTTTGCAGGATACTTCTTTACGGCAGGGGCAAGCGCCACCGCGATTTCTACGTCGGTCACCGCTTTAACCGTAAACTTTTCGTTTGCGGGCACGTACACGGCAGTCGCCGCACCGCCGAATACGGTTTCGCGTTTACCTATGTTTTCGAAACAGAAACTTTCGCCTTTGACGTCGCATTTGCCGCAAAGTATAATTAAAGCCGCCTCCTGCCCGTCGAAAGCGTTTGTACTTTCGTTGCCTGCGGAAAGCTTAAGCATTTTAAGCGACATCATTTTAAGATTGCCGCCCTCAAACAAGGAGGTAAGTCCTTCTTTTTTATCCCATGTTTTTTTGAAATTCATGATTCCACCCCTGTAAAAACAAATTGTGTTTGCTTAAATTTATTTACTTAATTTTTATAAACCGACTTTTTCGTCTTCCTTAAAAAAATTCGGTTTATTATGCTTTTGAATATTATACCTTTAAAACCGAACGGTAATCAAGGCTTGCGACGCGGTTTTTTCCTTTTTTTCAGTCAAGAAGCAGTTCCGCGACGGAAATTGCTTTAACCCCGTCTAAAGTCAGGTCTTTGACTACCGCGTGCTCGGACGGTGAGCAGGTAAGCATTACGTCCGCGCCAACTGCCGCCGAATCGCGTAGACGTCGCTCACCCACGGTTTTCATAACATCCGGCATATACTCCGCCATAATCGCGCTTGCCGCCATGAACGTGTCTTTTCTGTTATTAAGCATTTCGTTAAGTGTTCCGGCTGCCGCAGCTATCTTTCTTAAAGGCTCGGTTTCTTCAAGTTCTCTTCCTAAAGCAAACGGGTCCTGCGGCGCAATTTTTAACTTTTTGCGTTTGACTTTCAGTTTGTCAAGGTTGTCGGCTATAAAGGAAGTAAACGTGAAAAGCTTGGCTTTTACGTCTATTCCCCACTCCTTGTATTCGCGGACTACGATTTTGGCGTCGTCGGGATTAAGGAAAATCACGGTTTTGTATTCGTTTAACAATTCAGCGCAATTCCTTGCCGCTTCCTGAGTTTCTCCCGTGTCGCCGATAAGAAAACGGAGGTCCGCACCCGAAGACGGCTCTTTTTCCGCAACCGTAAACTTTATTCCCGTTTTTTCCAGAAGTCCGACGGATTTCACGGTATCCTGAGCGTCGCGATAAATCGCCGCGTGAGAAAGCAAAAACAGCGTGTCAGTTTTATTTGCGTGTCTTTTCTTTGCCTCGGTTAAAGCAGAGTTTTCTTCCGCGGCGGCATAAACGGAACCGCTCTTTTCGTAATTATCCAGCAATTTTTCTATGTAAGAGGGCAGTTTTCCTTCCATTGCCAGCTCTTTTCTTGCCTCGAGAGTGAAGGACACGGGGTCCCAACCCGTAGCGCACTCCTTGACGCACGCGCCGCACAAAGCGCATTCGTAAACGTTGTCGGCAACCGCTTCCGGATTTTCCGCGCCGCGCATGACCAACGACAAACAAAGTGCACGGGCGCGGGCGTTGTTGCGTTCCTGACCCGTTGCGTTGCCTATCGGACAAATATGGCGGCACATCCAGCAAAATCTGCACGAGTCTATATGTTTTTTGGCTTTTTCGGTAAAATTCATTGCTATAATTCTCCTTTTCGTCACAAACCGAGTTTAAACGGATTCATTATTCCGTTGGGGTCAAGCTGTTTTTTTATGCCCGTAAAAACCTGCATCGCGGGTCCGTACTGCTCCTTCATAAGTCTTCCCAGCTTTATTCCCACTCCGTGATGGTCGTTTACCACGCCTCCGTTCTTCAATGCGGTACGCACGCCGCAATTCCAGATTGCGTTATGAAGCCGCATAGCTTCCTTGGGGTCCTTAGGTACATCGTCCACGATAAAACGGTCGTAAATCATGCAACCCCATTCGTACCAATGCGAGAAATGCGCAATAAACCGCGCCATGGGGAAATTGGTTTCTATCGCCTTTTTCATCTCCCAATAAATTTTTTCTATCTTATCGTAAGGCGCAATCGTATCCATGGTTCCGAACATCTGCGGCAAGTCCATCATGTGCCCGGGATAGAAAAACGTAATTTTTTCCTTCCACCACTTTTCGCCGTATTCCGCGCCCAGGTCCTCCGCGCCGTATTTACGGAACGTTTCGAGAAGTATTTTAAGCTCCACGTCGGTGATTTCCTTCACGCCCTCCACGGCAACGTTCATAAACGCGCCCTTCTTTTCCACGCCCACAATCTTTTTGATTAAAGAGCCCGTTTCAGCCTCGTCGTAAAGGCGCATGACGCTGGGCTTGAACTTTTGCAGAATTTCTTTGCCCGCCTTGAACGCAGAGGTCATGTCGCGGAACAGAAAACCGCGGAAATATCTTACTTCGGGCTGCTCGTAAATGCGCATCTGAGCTTTTGTTATAATACCCAACGTGCCCTCGCTGCCGATGAATATCTGATTGAGGTCGGGCCCCGCGGCGTGCTTGGGAGCAGGCGAAGTCGTTATTATATCGCCGTTGGGAAGTACGATTTCCATCTTAAGCACCATATCGTCAATCTTGCCGTATTTGGTACTTACCACTCCTATGCCGCGGTGCGCCAGAAATCCGCCCACCGTGGAACAGGTAAGCGAGCTGGGATAATGCATGGTGGCGTAACCTTTTTCGTTTGCCGCCCATTCGACGTGCTTGTATATGGCACCCGCACCGCATTCGATATACATGCTTTCGGTGTTGATCTCGTAAATCTTATCCATGCGTTTGGTGTCCACCACGATACCGCCCGCAACGGGAATCGCGCCGCCCTGAGTGCCGCCTCCGCCGCCCCACGTAGTCACGGGAATTTTATAGTAATTGGCGATTTTAAGCACCTTACTTGTTTCCTCGGCGTTAAGAGGACATACAACGACGTCCGCCTCGGGCATACGCTTGCCCCTGTCCGCCCACATGCGCGACAGCCAGAAATAATCCACGCTGTGCGTAATCTTATCCGCCTCGCGGACGGAACAGTTTTCCCTGCCCACGGCGTCTTCCAGCTCGCACAGCACGTTTGTAAATAAAAACTCGTTGAATTCCATTTGAATACGCTCCTTAAATTATGCTCTGTTGAAAATAATTTTCGTTTTTATAATATTTTTATGGTGTAATTATAATATAAATGAAAATTATTTTCAAGTATTTTAACGTAATTTCGAAAATTTTTTTCAGGTAATATTTGACTAAACGCGGAAAAAAGGATATAATTAAATCGCAGTCGATATTCCTGAATAAAATAAATAACAAAAACTCAACTGAAAACGCGGAGAAAAAAGATGCGGAAAACGCTTTTACAGATAGAAATTCTCTATAACGACCTCGGGCGCGGAGAACAGCGCATCGCCGATTGGATTCTTAAAAACCCGACGGGGCTTATACCCCTTTCCATAACGCAACTTGCAAATCTTGTCGGATGCGGAGAAGCTACCGTTTACAGGTTTGCGAAAAGACTGGGCTTTGAAGGCTATCAGGAGCTTAAAATTTCGCTTGCAAAAGAGGAAAACGACGGCATACCGCAGGGTAACATTACCGAAAACGACTCCATGAAAAACATTTTTCATAAAGTCAGCGACGATATATACCGCTCGCTTGAAAAGACGGAAAAAACCGTTTCTTACCGCTCGCTTACGGACGCCGCCGAAAGGATAATGCAGTCGCGGCTTATACTCGTTTTCGGATTGGGAAATTCGGCTTCCGTCGCCACCGATACGGCACATAAGCTTTTGCGTATAGGACTTAACGCCGCCGCTTTTTCCGACAACCACATGCAGGCGATTGCCGCCGCGCATTTAAGCGGCGCGGATACGGTCATAGGCGTTTCGCATTCGGGCTCTTCGGTGGACATCGTGGAGGCAATGAAAATAGCAAAAAGCAAAGGCGCGTTTACCATTGCGATTACCGATTGCGGCAGATCTCCCATAGACAAATACAGCGATTTAAAGCTTGCCACCGCCGCGGACGAAACAAATTACTCCATTCTTGCGCTTAATTCAAGGATTGCTCAGCTTGCCATTATCGACGCGCTTTATTTCTATATAATCTACCGTATGCCGGGCGCAAAAAACGCCATCGAGGAAACCGAAAGAGCGTTGCTTAACAAAAAATACTGATAAAATATAAAAAGTTTCCCTTAATTTCAAGCGTTTCAATCTGACACGCCGCCTGATAAGTAAAATCGACAAAACGAATTTTTTGCGCGCATTAAGCACGCAAAATTTTTTTTAACGAGTTTTCATGCACGATTTCTGACGTGAAGAAGTTTTTGTGCTTAAGACGTAAATGCGACATAATGCAGTGAAATAATCCTATCGGGAATTGAGCGGAAAAATTTTACTGATAAGAGAGCAAAAAAAACCGTCTGCAACAGTCAATGCAAACGGCTTCAGTCAAATAATTTAACAGTATCACAAACTCGGGTTTTCTTAAGCGCGGAAAAAGTTATTAAATAGTTTTTCACTTCCACTTTTTATCGAGAAAATCCAGGCACTTAAGCCAGTCATAATAGTCAAAAGAATGTTTGCCCGTCTTGATGTGATAGGCAAGGTTTCCGTCATGATAAGCCTTATCCGTAACGGGCGTTTCATCCGTGACAAGACCTTTTATTCCGTATATGCGCGAATAAACTTCCGACGCATAACAACAGGAAGCAAACTCGTTTTCGGGGCAAGCCCACGCGTCTTCCGTAGAGCTTGTGACGTACAAAAGCCGCGGAGCAACCAGCGACACAAGCATATGGAAGTCCACGGGAAGCTGTTCCTCCCTGCCCGAATATGACTTATAAACTTCCGTAAACCAGTGCGGAAAATTACGGTTTATGTCTTTAAGTTTTTCGCCCGTGTTGTTGCGGGCAATCGCCGCGCCCGTGCAGCCGGAATTGCTTACGAACGCAAAAGAAAAACGCTCGTCGGTGGCGGCGGTATAAAGTGCAGTCTTTCCGCCGCGAGAGTGTCCCAGAATACCCATTCTGCTTACGTCGACCGACTTATCTTTTTCCAGAAAATCGGCGATGCGTTTTGCAAAAAAGCTCCATGCGGCAATGGCGCGGGCGGAAACGGGAGTCTGCTTTTTAATAAGCACGGAGTTTATTCCCTTCTTTTCCCCGTCGGGCTCGTCGGGCGCCGCAGCCGACACGAAATAAGCGGCTACGGCATAACCGCGATCGAGTATCGCCCCCAGCGGCAAACTTGTCACGGACGGAGTTTTTTCGTAATTATCGACGTTATTAAGATCGAATTTATCTTCGTAATTTTTAAGTATCGCATAAACCAGAACGGGCGGATTCTGAACATGCGGCGGCAAAAACAGAGAGAATTTTCCTTCATAATCGCCTTTATGCATAGATATCCGTTTGATTATGGCGCGATCACTGTTTTCCACGGCGTCCACGCTGAAAGAAAAACCTTTTTCCGCACCGATAGGATATTTACCGAAAACGTTTTCGGTAAACCACTCCTTAAGTTCACGGCGGCGCTTTTCCCAATCTAAGGCGGTCAACACCTTTTCCCCGTCGAAAAATGTGAATATGTCGGGCAAATTATCAAACTTTTTCATCGTTTCCACCCTTTCAAATATGATAAAATCGTTTGTTACCAATTAAACATCAATTATATGAAGTTACACAACAGCATTAAAAGCGGAATTGTTATTACGCTTAAAAGGGTGGTGAGAATTGTCGTTTTGACCGCAGTGGCTCTGTCGCCGTCAAACATCTCCGCAAACGTCAAAGTAAGCGACGCGGAAGGCATTGCTATGACTATGTAAGCGGTGACGATGATCGACTTGTCAAGTGCGGGAAAGACAAGCTTAAGAAGGTACATTATACCGAAACATATAAGCGGCGCGGCGACAAGCTTTATAAGACACACGATGTATACTTTCACGTCCGTAAACAGCACTTTGAACTTTATGTCCGCAAGACGTATTCCCAAAATAATCATGGAAAGCGGCAGAGTCATATCCGAAAGATAACCTATACCGCTCGACAACGGCGTAAGCACGTCGGACGGTATATAACTTTTGAAGAAAAACAGAGGCAAAGCCACTACAAGCGCGGCAGTAGGCGGATTAAGAAGCGCTTTACGCAAACTTATGTGCTTTTTATCGCCCGTAATGGTATAAACGCCCAGCGTCCAGCTTGCGATATTAAACCCGAGTATGAATACCGCTGTATAAATAAGCATTTCGGGGCTTTGGGGAAACAAGGCTTTCATGACGGGAATACCCATGAAACCGACGTTTCCCATAAAAGAAGTGATTACGCAAATGCGCTTTTCGGCGGCTATATCGCGATTGGATGAAAGCGCGGAACTTTCACCGCCGGCAAAGTCTTCATCGTTTAATTTGTTTTCTTCGTCGTTTCTTAAGCTTTCTCCGCCGCCCGACAAAACAGTTTTATCGGGGGTAACTTTAATGCGCGGTTTATCGGGAAAAAACGCAAACACCGCTTTTGCCATAAAATAAACCAGCACGTGAAATGCCAGAGACAAAACGAAAGATATGCCCATACCGCCCAGAAGCTGAGGCTGATAGTCCTTTTCCAGAAAGGAGTCTATCGTCATAAACGGCTGCGAAACGTAGATAAGCACCGCCACAAGCGCGGCGACGGCTTTGTCCGGCAACATGTTTTTTCGCTTTAAAATAAATCCCGGCACCGCCAAAGCAATCATGATGCCGACGCTTATTACAGATGTTAAAAAATCAACTTGCATAACGTGAATATTATAAACCTACGTTTAATGTAAAAGCAACCGTTTTTTCCGGGTTTTACGGTATAAAATATCTATATTTTCAAGAACTTTAAGCGTTGATCGGTTTCAGCCGTTTTGCATTGCGATATTGATCGGTTAAACTTTTGATTCATACTGATTTTTTATCACAAAAAACTTTGCACGGCATGCGCCCGAATTTTACCCGAAAATTTAAGTGTTATTTTTAGTTAAAAATTTCAATTGAAAAGATTCCCCCGTTGCTAACCCGTCCTCAGGTAAACCGAAACCGAAGACGAAAAGGAGGAATCTTTTCTTAAGGAGTATGAATTTCCTCACCGCGTTTAGCGGCAGAAGAACGAGGAAAACTATTTGGTTATCGTCACTTTTTTAAGAGCTTTGGGATTATCGGGATTATTGCCCGAAGCGCAGGATATTTTGCACGCAAGCATTTGCGCGAAAAGCGCGAAAGCAAACATACACTCGAATTCGTCTCCTACGGGAGCAAAGGTATAAACATTGGCATTATCCTTATACTCGTCGAATTTTGCGTTATCGGTGATAAGCGTGATATCGGCGCCCAAAGACAACATTTTTTCAATGCATTTTTTCTGGTCGGCGAAATGGTTTTCTCTCAATGCGGCGTCGGAACCTGAAAACGCAGGCGCATATATCAGAAGATAGGTTCCTTCCCCCACCATCGCCATGGGTCCGTGATAGAAATCGCTCATGGCATAGCCGCGCATTCTTATGTAACAGGTTTCCTGGAGTTTAAGCGCGCTTTCAAATGCTATGGAATAAGTTATGCCGCGCGCAAGAGAAAATCCGTCCTTCATGTCCTTAAGCTTAAGAGCGGCAACGTCGGTAAGCTCATCCGCCTGTTTTGCGTAAGCGGGAATACGTTTGTAAAGCGAGGAATATTTTTCGATAAGATCTCCGCGTTTACCGAGTGCGCAGGCAAGAATAAGGAAAGCGTAAAGCTGAGTCGTAAAAGTTTTGGTTGCGGCAACGCTGACTTCCTTGCCGGCATTTAAATAAAGGTGGAAATCGGCGCAAGCGGCAAGCGGGCTTTGAGTATCGTTTGTAACGGCAAGCGTAACCGCACCCTGAGCTTTTGCCTTTTCTATGACGGCAATTACGTCGGCGGCATAACCGCTTTGCGAACAACCTATCACGAGATTGCCGCCGAAATCGACGTTACCGTCGTACATGGTTACCACCGACGGCGCAACATAACCCGCAGTATACTTGGACAAAATTTCCACTATGTACTTAAAATAAATAAGCGCATGGTCGGAAGTACCTCTTCCCGCAAGGCATATATTTTTTACGCCTTTTTTCTCCACGGCGGCAGTTAATCCGTTTATCGTATCGGTATTAACGGAAAGGAAATTTTCAAGCGCTTCTCCGGCTTCCGAAATTTCTTTCCACATAAGAGTCTTTTTATATTCCATAATTACCTCTTTTCAGGCTTTATTTCGTAAGCCTGTCTATTCTTTCGCGTACGTCGCGTTTAAAGCTGTCTATATATCCTTCTATAAACTCAAAAGGAGATACGTTTAAATCGGTTGTGATAAGCGGAGTCATGTCCACGCCGTAATTAAGCGCGTTTGACTGGTCCACGCCGTGGCTGGCAAAGTAAGTAGCATTCGCGGTACGGCGGCACTGCGCAGCCAAATCGTAACGTTTTCCTCCACAGATCTGTGAGTCGAAAACGCTGATGACCGCCGCGCTGATGTTGGGATGAGCGCTTACGTCGAAAACTGTTTTTTCCTCGTCGTTGATCCAGTCGAGGTCACGCCAGACTTCGCATCCGTAAAGTTTTTTGGGGCGTTTTTCGGCAGGCAGACGGCGCAGAGCTTCAACTACTCTTAAGACAACGGCGCAATGAGTGTCGTGTTTGTCGGCGGGGTTATGGGTATAAATAACCTCGGGCGCGGCTTCCTCGATTATACGCATATAATCTTCGATAACCTTTTCGTTTTTGCCGTCCTTAACCTCTTTGGAAGTATAACCGAGCAAAAGCTGAGCGGCGTATTCGCCCACGTATGCGGCTTTCTTCTGCTCCACTATGCGGACCTGTTTCATCTGTTCGTCGGTGTAATCGGCGTAAAGGTCGTCGCGGGGGCTTCCGGCGCCGTCGGTTGTGACAACGCCCGTAAACCACTTGTCGTCTTTTCCGAAGCACTCGAGCACGCCGTGCATAGCCATAAGCTCGATATCGTCGTGGTGTGCGGAAATCGCAAGATGAGTGGTGCGCTTAAGGTCTTCTTTCCCGTCGGGGAAAAACACTTCCGAGTTTTTGTTGTAGAGTTTCATCGATATGTTCTCCTTGGAATTTAATCCTTAATTAAGTTCGGGAAGCGAAGCCGCCACTATGCTTTGACCCAATCTGCGGTTGCTTTCGTCGGGCATGGTAATGTTTATGTCCAGTCCGAACTCTTCGCGGACGATTCTCTTTGCCTCGTCCATAAGAATGTTGCCGCCCTCTCCGCTGGTGACGCGTCCCAGAAGCAAAATGTGTTTTATGTCGTAAAACTCGGTGTAATACGCAATCGCGTAACCGAGATATTCGCCCATGTTGAGGTAGATATCCTTGATGCGCTCGTCGCCGCTTTCCATCATCTCCTGAACTTTTTTAAGCTTTTTGGCGGGCGTATCTTCGGTAAACTTATGGCCTAAAAGCTCGGCAAGGTGAATTACGCCTTCCTGGCACAGATATCTCGAACCGACTCCGCCGTCGCCGCTCCAGTCGTCCACGCACTCGCGGTTGAAGCATATCGGCACAAAGCCCAGCTCGTTAAGCCAGCCGTTTATTCCGCCGTCCTTGTTTATGTAACCTGCTGCCTCGCTTGTCCCCATTGCGATGCCCAGAACTTTATTATCGTTAAGCTCCATGGCGCCGGCAAGCGCGGTAACGTCGCCGTCGTTTGCGACGAAAAGCGGCACGTCCCCGAACTTGGAAGCGATGTCGATATACATATTTTTGACCTGTTTGTCGAACTTGTCCTTGGGAACTTTAACGAACAGCGATGCCGCCATGATTTTATTGTCAACGTAAATGCCTGCGCTGGAAACGCCGATAGCGTCCACCTTGGGCAATTTGTCAGCGGCGGTTTTGAAAGCCGTATAAATTTCGTTGTAGTGGTAAGACGGGTCCTCGTTTACTTTGGGAAGCCATAAAACCTCCTCGCTGTAAAGCACCTCGCCGTCCTTGACTGCGCTTACCTTACGGTCGGAGCCGCCCGCGTCGAAGCCTATGCGGCAGCCTTCGAAATGTCCGCCGATATTAAACGAACTTTCCTTAAGAGGCGGAATGTCCTTTTCTGCGCACTCGATAATCTCGAACGGCGCCTCGTAAACGCCTGACATGAAATCGGCGTCGAATTCACGCGCGCCGCCCTTACGGTAATCTTCTTTAAGGCGTTTTGCTATGTAAGAGTCGCCTGCAACGTAAACTTTATATCCGCCAACAAGCCAGATAAGCGTTTTTACTATTCTTTCCGCGACGGCGTAATTTTTTTCGTCGTTATCTTTAAAAATATCCAGCTTGTAGCTGTAGTTATACCCTTTTTCCCTTTCCACGCACACGGTAAGCGTCTTGTGCGGGGCGGCGGCAACTTCATGTTTAAAGTCCCTTAACACTATTGCCATCGGCATGAAATTCTTGTCTATCAATCTTTTCATCGCGATTCTCCTTTGTTTTGTCGCCTTGGTTGAGTAACAATCGAAATGTTTTTTTCTTCGTCTCGTTATGATATAATTATATACCTTTTAATTTGAATCGGCATTTCAAAAAGAAAACAAAATTTGCACTAAAAGACACAAGTACTTGCATAAAAACGCATATTGATATATAATGAGCTTATGGATAAATATAAAGAAACCACATACGTCAAAACTCCGCTTTCCGCTGCGATAAACGTAAAAGCGGTTTACACGGTGCATTACTTTAAATACGGTCAGAAGTTTGATTTCGAAGGTGAAAAACACGACTTCTGGGAATTTGTTTATCTCGACTCGGGAAAAGCGCACATTACCGCAAACGAGACGGAATTCGAGCTTACACAGGGGGAAGCATATTTTCACAAGCCGAACGAGTACCATTCAATCCGCACGGACAACCGTTTTGCGAATTCGGTTATTTTGTCTTTCGAGTGTCACAGTCCCGCCATGCGCTTTTTCGAAAATATGCGCACGGCACTGAGCGACGCGGAAAAAGATATATTAAGCAAGATAGTGCGTGAAAGCAGCGTATGCTTTACCGATAAACTTAACGACGTGTATCTGACCAAAATGCACAAGGCGAAAAACAGTCCTTTCGGCGGTGAACAGCTTATCAAAATGTATATCGAACAGCTTTTGATATCCATCTACCGCAATCACACCGCCATAGCGGACAACACAAGACTTAATCCCAAAAACGCGGGCGAACTTACCGACCGAATAAAAGAAATTCTGGAAGAAAACGTATATTCCTCCGTTTCTTTAAGCGACATTTCCGCCCAGCTTTTCTTTTCCAAAACTTACATAAAGACGGTTTTCAAAAAAAACACGGGCATGACCGTAATGCAGTATTTTACTTCTCTTAAAACGGACGAAGCCAAGAAACTTATCAGCTGCGACAAATACACTTTTACCGAGATAGCTTACAAGCTGGGATACTCGTCCCTGCACTATTTTTCAAGACAGTTCAAAAAAATCACCAACATGACGCTGACGGAGTACGCGCGCTCCATTAAAGTGGACAACGTGCTTTGACGGCGTAAGCGGCATATTAGCGTTTTATCGATATTTTACGCGCATTTTTCCTTTGTTTGCGCGTTTTTTCTTGACTTAAAGCGCAATAAAAGTTTATAATTGAAAAAGTTTTTACGGAGCGAACGAAATGGACTATAAAGCGATTGAACAAAAGTGGAATAAAATCTGGCAGGAAAACAATCTGGACGCTTTCGACAAAAGCAAAGCGGACAAAAAATATTACGTACTTGAAATGTTTTCCTACCCTTCGGGCGCAAATCTTCACCTCGGGCATTGGTATAACTACGGCCCCACAGACTCGTTTGCGCGCTTTAAGCGCATGCAGGGATACGAAGTGTTCCAACCCATGGGCTTCGACGCTTTCGGACTGCCGGCGGAAAACTACGCTATAAAAACGGGTATTCATCCCAAAGACAGCACGATGAAAAACATCGCCACCATGGAAAAACAGCTGAAAAACATGGGCGCGATGTTCGACTGGAACGCCGAGCTTTATACCTGCTCGCCCGAGTATTACAAGTGGACGCAGTGGCTGTTTTTACAGCTTTACAAAAAAGGCCTTGCTTACCAGAAACTTTCCCCCGTCAACTGGTGCTCTTCCTGCAACACGGTCATCGCCAACGAACAGGTCGTGGATGGCAAATGCGAGCGCTGCGGCACGGAAATCGTAAGAAAGGAAATGACCCAATGGTTCTTTAAAATCACCGATTACGCCGAGGAGCTTTTGCGCGACCTCGATAAAATAGACTGGCCCGAAAAGACTAAACTGATGCAAAGAAACTGGATCGGAAGGTCAGAAGGCGGCGAAGTGGAATTCACGCTTGAAAACGGCGACGTATTCCGCGTATTCACCACCCGCGCCGACACTTTGTACGGCGTAAGCTATGTGGTGCTCGCGCCTGAGCATCCTCTTGTAGATAAAATCACCACCCCCGAGCAAAAAGAAGCCGTCGCCGCTTATAAAGCCGAAACCGCCAAAGCAAGCGACATTGACCGTCTGTCCACCGCAAAAGAAAAAACCGGCTGCTTTACGGGTGCATATTGCATTAACCCGGTAAACGGAGAAAAGGTTCCCGTATGGATTGCCGACTACTGCCTTGCCACTTACGGTACGGGCGCGGTAATGGGCGTGCCCGCGCACGACACGCGCGACTTCGAATTTGCCGAAAAGTTCGGTCTTCCCGTAAAGCGCGTGGTTAAATCCGCAGACGGCTCAGACG
>ENA-ORNK01000288-ORNK01000288.1-human-gut-metagenome-genome-assembly--contig:-NODE-288-length-74055-cov-9.674784_pt1 | contig 74055 bp, 69 predicted proteins | sample MGYA00242115_ERZ509022 | MGnify/ENA primary metagenome ERZ509022 (study PRJEB26280, sample SAMEA2338690) | human gut metagenome | biome: human gut; feature: human-associated habitat; material: faeces...
ACAGAGGGAGTTTTATTTTTCCCCATCGGCAGAAGCCTCTTTTGAACCACTCGCCAAGCGAGTGGTTTTCGGTGTACAATAATGATCCCGCGACAAAGCCGCGGGATATTTATTTTGTACTTCATCAATAAAAAGTTGCGACCTCCTGCTCGGGCTTTTCGGCGGGCTCCACTGAGATTATGTTTAGCACCGGGCCCTTGCGCCCGTAAAACTTGCTGAAGCGCAGCTCTATCTTTGCAGTCACCGTGCCCCAGGTGCGGTTCTTCAGCTTGTTTGCGTCCAGCCACTTGCATACGAGGCCGCTGTACTGTATGTCCTGCACGCAGCAGGTCATGACGTGACGGCCCGCCACGAACATGTTGTCGGGCATTTTGGCGTTTTTGGCTATGAGGGCCTTGAAGCGCACCGTCTTGCCCGAATACTTTTCCATCTCCTCGGACATGTCCCTGTACCACAGGGCATAGTCGCTGTCCTCTATTATTATGGGGTCGGCGTTCACGTCGAAGGGCAGGGGGTCTTCTATCTCGTCGTACTCTACCCTCCCGTCAGGGTACTCGTAGGCGATGTTCACACGGCGGGACACGCCGCGGATTACCTTGTGTATCTCCATCTTGTCAAGGTCCGGCGTGGCGCGGTTGAGCACTATGAGCTCGGCTGTCATCAGCTTGTCCACCATAAGGCTCCTCATGTTGGCGTTGTAGCTGAGGAAGCACCGGGCATCCGCAAACATGAATTCCTGATAGACTATCCAGTTTTCCGGCATGGCCTGAGCAAGGTCGTTCAGGTTCCACATGCCGTTGTACTCTATGAGCACCCGCTCGGCCTTTGCTTTTTTCGCCAGCTCGTTCAGGTAAGCGGCGTTTATCTGCTCCGGGGAATCTATCTCCTGTATCAGTATGTTCTTTCCGCCGCCAGGGAACCTTGAGGGGTCCAGCTCCTCAATGCCCTCCTCGCACTGCAAAAGCAGCGTCTTTTCGCCGGAATTGAACCTTTCGTCCTCCAACGTCTCCTGCATAAAGCGGGTCTTGCCCCCCTCCAGGAAGCCGGTGAACATGTATACTGGGATCTCCTTCATAAAGCGCTTACGTTCCCTTCATCAGACGCCGAACAGCTCGGAAAGCTCATGCTCGTTGAGCTTGGAGCCTATGACGCAGAGGCGGCCCATAACGGAAGCGGAGCCTGTGCGTATATTGCTCTCGCCGGGCACGTAGTCGAAGTGTATCCAGCAGCCCTCGCCCTTTACTATGCCCTTGGCGCGCAGCACGGCGCCGTACTTCTCCCCATCGTCCAGCGCCGCAAGGTCTGCCTTGAGTTCGTCCATGGTAAAGGCCTTGGGAGTCTCCACTCCCCAGCTGGTAAACACCTCATCGGCATGGTGATGGTGGTGATGGCACTCGCATTCGGGATCGTCGCACTCCCCGCCGTCGTGATGGTGATGATGCTCATGCTCTTCGCCGTCATCGCCGTCATGATGGTGGTGGCCGCAGCACTCGTGCTCATCGTCATCGTCGTGATGGTGGTGGCCGCAGCACTCGTGCTCATCGTCGTCATCGTCGTGATGGTGATGTCCGCAGCACTCGTGCTCATCGTCGTCATCGTCATGGTGGTGATGCTCATGCCGGCTCTCCTCCTTGAGAAGCTCAAGCTCTGCCTCAAGGGTGTTGCGCTTTTCCATGGCCTCCAGTATCTGGGCGCCTGTCAGCTCGCTCCAGGGGGTGACTATGAGGGAGGCATTCGGGTTGTGCTCCCGGAGAAGGGCTATATCGGTATTCAGCTTATCCGGGCTTATCTCGCCGGTGCGGCTGAGTATAATTGCGTTGGCGTGCTCAACCTGGTCGTTGAAGAACTCCCCGAAGTTCTTCATGTACATCTTGCACTTGTTTGCATCCACAACGGCCGTGAAGCTGTTGAGCTGCAGGGCGTCAGAGCCTACGTTCTGCACGGCGCGTATAACGTCGCTGAGCTTGCCCACGCCGGAGGGCTCTATGAGTATGCGGTCGGGGGCGTATTCCTCCACCACCTTTTTCAGCGCCTTGCCGAAGTCGCCTACCAGGCTGCAGCAGATGCAGCCGGAGTTCATCTCGGTAACCTCTATCCCGGCGTCCTGCATGAAGCCGCCGTCTATGCCTATCTCGCCGAATTCGTTCTCTATGAGCACCAGCTTTTCGCCCTTGTAGGCCTCGGCTATGAGCTTCTTTATAAGGGTGGTCTTGCCAGCGCCCAGAAAGCCGGAAAAAATATCAACCTTGGTCATTTGCTTTTACATCTCTTTCCCATAGTTTTTTCTTATTGAAAAGGCAAAGCCTTCACAACTTTGTATTATAGACCAGCCCACGCCGATTATTCAAGCTGTTTTGCCCAACTTCACAGCCTGTTGACAATGTTTCTTGAAGATAAGCTCCGATGTTGGTATTATTATTATGCAAATACACAAAAGGAGCCGTTCCCAATGAAATCCCCTCTGGAAGAAGTCACTCATACAGATAACATAAAGCTTTCCGACGACGGGCGCTCGGTGGTGATAATCGATCAGACGCTGCTGCCCAACAGACTGGAATACATAGCGCTTACCACAAGAGAGGAGATGTTCGAGGCGATAGCCATGCTCCGCGTGCGCGGCGCTCCGGCAATAGGCATATGCGCGGGCTACTGCGCCTACTGCCTGGCCCTTCAGGCCCCCCACGATTCCTTCGACGATTTCTACGACCATTGGGTGGAGGACTGCCGCTATCTCAACGGCTCCCGCCCTACGGCGGTAAACCTCAGCTGGGCGCTGAACCGCATGCTGGACGCCGCTGAGGATCACCGGGATATGCCTGTGGAGGCGGTGCTTTCGGCGCTGAAGCGGGAGTGCCTTGCCATACACAGCGAGGATATGGAGATGTGCCGCAAAATATCCGAATACGGCCTTTCCCTCCTTCACGATGGGGACGGGGTGCTGACCCACTGCAACGCCGGGCCGCTGGCCACCTCCCGCTACGGCACGGGGCAGGGGCCGCTGTTCCTTGCAAAGGAGCGGGGCATGGACATAAGGGTATTCGCGGACGAGACCAGGCCCCTCCTGCAGGGCGCCCGGCTTACGAGCTTTGAACTGTACAACGCCGGCGTGGACGTCACCCTTATATGCGACAGCATGGCGTCAATAGTCATGAAAAACGGCTGGGTGCAGTGCTGCATGGTGGGCTGCGACAGGGTAGCCGCCAACGGCGACACAGCAAACAAAATAGGCACCAGCGGCGTAGCCATACTTGCAAAGCACTACGGCATACCCTTCTACGTGCTGGGCCCTACCTCCACCATAGATATGAGCTGCACCACAGGGGAGGACATAAATATCGAGCTCCGGGACGGGGAAGAGATAAGGAGCAGATTCTTCGCGGAGCCCGTGGCGCTGCCCGATGTCAAGTGCTACAACCCCGCCTTCGATGTGACGGACAATTCGCTTATCTCCGCCATTATCACGGAAAAGGGCATATGCCGCCCGCCCTACTCCGAGAGCCTTAAAAAGCTTTTCGAATAAAAATAAAAAAGAAGGAGCTAAAGCTCCTTCTTTTGCTTTTACAGGTTACAGGCCCATCTCTTCCTTGACTTCCCTGAAGCACTTGACCGCGAAGTCAAGATCCTCCTTGGTATGGCCGGCGGAGATCTGGGTACGTATGCGGTCCCTGCCCTTGGGTACCACGGGATAGCAGAAGCCTACCACGTATACGCCCTTCTTGAGCATTCGGGCGGCGAACTCGTTGGCTACCTTGGGGTCATAGAGCATTACGGGGACTATGGGATGCTCGCCGGGCAGCAGGTCGAAGCCGCACTTTTCCATCTCGGCGCGGAAGTAGCGGGCATTTTCGTGTACCTTGTCCCGGAGGGCGGTGCTCTCGGTCAGCATATCGATGGTCTTGCAGGCCGCGGCGCAGATAGCGGGGGCAACGGTATTTGAAAAGAGGTATGGACGGCTGCGCTGGCGGAGCAGGTCCACTATCTCCTGCCTTGCGGCGGTGTAGCCGCCGGAGGCCCCGCCCAGAGCCTTGCCCAGGGTACCGGTGATGATGTCCACCCGGCCCTCAACTCCGCAATACTCGGCGGTGCCCCGGCCGTGTTCGCCCATGAAGCCCACGGCGTGGCTGTCGTCCACCATTACCAGCGCGTCAAACTCGTCGGCCAGGTCGCATATGCCCTTAAGGTTGGCTATGTAGCCGTCCATGGAGAACACGCCGTCGGTGGCGATGAGCTTTATCTTGCAGCCGGAATCCTTTGCGTCCTGAAGCTGGGCGCGAAGGTCTTCCATATTGTTGTTCTTATAGCGATACCTCTTGGCCTTGCAGAGCCGCACGCCGTCTATTATGGAGGCGTGGTTCAGCTCGTCGGATATCACGGCGTCCTCGGGGCCCAGCAGGGTCTCAAACAGGCCTCCGTTTGCATCGAAGCAGGAGGAGTACAGTATGCAGTCGTCCATCTTTACAAAGTTGGCTATCTTATGCTCCAGCTCCTTATGCAGCCCCTGGGTGCCGCAAATGAAGCGCACGGAGGAGAGGCCGAAGCCCCATTTGTCATAGCTGGCCTTTGCGGCCTCGATAAGCTCCTTGCTGTCGGAAAGGCCAAGGTAGTTGTTCGCGCACATATTGAGCACGTTCTTCGCCTCGGTGGTGTCTATGCGCGCCTTCTGGGGGGTAGTGATTATGCGTTCGTTCTTATAGGTGCCGGATTCCCTGATGCTTTGGAGCATCTCGCCGTAATGCTTAAGTGCGGATTTCATATGCTGTTCCTTTCTATGTTATTTTTTATTGCGGGATTCCCTTACTTTGTCCAGTCAAGCACTACCTTGCCGCTCCTGCCGCTGTTCATGGCCTCGAAGCCCTTGTCGAAATCGCGATAGTTGAAGCGGTGGGTGATCATGGGAGTCATGTCAAGGCCGCCCTCCACCATGGTTATCATCTTGTACCAGGTCTCGTACATCTTGCGGCCGTATACGCCCTGAAGGGTCAGGCTGTTCCAGATGACCTTGTTTATGTTTATCTCTATGTTGCCGGGGTGTATGCCCAGAAGGGCGATCTTGCCGCCGTTGCGCATGTTGTCTATCATGGTGTTCAGGGCCGCTACGTTGCCGCTCATCTCCAGGCCTACGTCAAAGCCCTCTACCATGTGCTGGGGCCCGAATATGCTCTCCAGCTTGTCGTGCGCTACGTTCACCGTGGCGGTGGCGCCCATCTTCCTTGCCATCTCCAGCCGGTAGTCGTTCACGTCGGTGACCACTACGCTGCGTGCGCCGTTGCGCCTGCAGATGGCGGTGGCCATCATGCCTATGGGGCCTGCGCCGGTGATGAGCACGTCCTCGCCTATCACATCGAACATGAGGGCGGTATGTGTGGCATTGCCCAGCGCGTCAAAGAAGGATACCACGTCCTCCGGGATACCATCTGGTATGGGCACCACATTGCTTGCCGGTATGCAGAGGTATTCCGCAAACGCGCCGTCACGGTTCACGCCCACGCCCTTTGTGTGGCGGCAGTACTGACCGTTGCCGGCACGGCAGTTGCGGCAGTGGCCGCATACAATATGGCCTTCGCCGGATACTATCTGGCCTACGTGGTAGGCCGTTACGCCGGGGCCCAGCTCCGCTATCTCGCCCACGTACTCGTGGCCTATCACCATGGGGGGCTTTATGGTCTCCTGCGCCCACTGGTTCCAGTTGTAGATGTGTACGTCAGTGCCGCATATAGCGGTCTTGTGGATCTTGATAAGCACTTCGCCCATGCCGGGCACAGGCTTTGGTACCTGAGTCAGAACAAGCCCTTTTTCCGGTGCCGCTTTTACCAATGCGTCCATCATTTCCATTTTTTTGCCGCTCCTGTTTTATAAAATAAGATTTGCCGGGGAATTGACCTTCTCTGTGTCCGTATTCAAAGGACATCTAATAATAGTATATATCAAATTTTGCCGTTGTAAAGAGCTTATATCATGTTTTTCCATGTTCGCGTTCTGCGGACTGTTGTCTTTTTCGCGGCCACCTCAGGTTTACAAAGTCTTAATAGCGCAAAACGGCGACATGTGATATAATAGCCTTAAATATGGATACTCATTTCATTTCCCTACATTCTGAAAGGAGATATATAACAACATGGGTCTTTTACAGGCAGGAATAGGCGCGCTGAGCGGCGTACTGGCCGATCAGTGGCGCGAATACTTCTACTGCGACTCCATGCCGGAGAACGTCCTGATGACCAAGGGCGTAAAGCGCACGGGCAGCCGCAACGCCAACACCAAGGGCGAGGACAACATCATCACCAACGGCTCCATTATCGCCGTAAACGAGGGCCAGTGCATGATGATCGTAGAGCAGGGCGCCATAGTGGAGTTCTCTGCGCAGGCGGGAGATTTCGTGTGGGACAATTCCACCGAGCCTTCCATATTCTACGGCAACCTTAGCGACAACCTCAAGTCCACCTGGGAGGTATTGAAGAAGCGCTTCACCTTCGGCGCTAACCCGGCGAAGGACCAGCGTATCTATTACTTCAACACCAAGGAGATCATAGGCAACAAGTACGGCACCGCCAACCCCGTCCCCTTCCGCGTGGTATATAACAACATAGGCGCGGGGCTGGAGCTTGAGGTATCCGTAAAGTGCTTCGGCGAATATTCCTATAAGATAACCAACCCCATGCTGTTCTACAAGAACGTATGCAGCAACGTCACCGACAGCTACACCAGGGACCGCATAGACTCCCAGATGCGCTCCGAGATGATGACCGCACTGCAGCCCGCCTTCGCCCGCATCAGCGACATGGGCATAAAGTACAGCTCCCTCCCCGGCCACACCACAGAGCTGGCCCAGTGCCTGAACGAGGAGCTTTCCGCAAAGTGGCGGGATCTGCGCGGCATCGAGATGGTTTCCCTGGGCATCAGCTCCATAAAGGCCAGCGACGAGGACGAGCAGCGCATCAAAGAATTGCAGCAGAGCGCAGCCCTCAGGGATCCCACTATGGCGGCTGCATATCTGGCAAGCTCCCAGGGCGCGGCAATGCAGAATGCTGCCAAAAACGAGGGTGCAGGCGCATTCGCAGCCTTCGCCGGCATCAACATGGCTCAGGGCATGGGCGGCAACGTAGGAAACCTGTTCCAGATGGGTCAGCAGCAACAGCAGTATCAGCAGCCCGCCCAGCAGCCGGCGCCCGCAGCCAACGGTTGGAAGTGCGAGTGCGGCGCGGTGAACACCGGCAAGTTCTGCATGGAGTGCGGCAAGCCCCAGCCCAAGGCTGAAGGCTGGACCTGCACCAACTGCGGCGCGGTGAACAAGGGCAAGTTCTGCATGGAGTGCGGCGCGAAGAAGCCCGACTCCGCACCTCTTTACAAGTGCGACAAGTGCGGCTGGGAGCCCAATGACCCCAAGAACCCGCCCAAGTTCTGCCCCCAGTGCGGCGACCCATTCAACGATAACGACGTAAAGAAGTAAAACTATGCTTTTTTCCACAGGGGGTGAGCCAGCTCGCTCCCTGTGTTTTGAATTTAAGCGAAAAACCGGCATAATAAAAATATACGGAGGAACGGGCAATGCGCCGCAAGGACAGGGAGATAACCGACATATGCGCAATATTGGAGCTTGTATCCGAATGCAAGGTCTGCCGCCTCGCCATGACAGACGGCGGCGTCCCCTACATAGTGCCGCTGAACTACGGCTATGAGTACGCGGACGGCGCGCTGACCTTCTACTTTCACAGCGCCAAAGAGGGCCGCAAGCTGGAAATACTAAAAAAGAACCCCACGGTATGCCTTGAGCTGGACGGCCGGGGCCAGCTTATTGAAGACGCGAACCCCTGCGCCTATGGCTACACCTTCGCCAGCGTCATAGGTACCGGCAATGTGGAGTTCATAGAGTATACGGAAGAAAAAATATACGCCCTGAACAGGATAATGAAGCATCAGGCGGGCATAGAGGCGCCCTTCACCGCCAGTATGGCGGATGCCGTATGCCTGTATAAGATGACCACCAATGATTTCACCTGCAAGATAAGAGCAAAGTAATGCAACATACCATATACGCACATACAGATGAATTAACCGGCAGAAATGCTGTATAAATACTGATTTTATAAAATACACTCACGAAAGGCGCCATAAATGATACGCTGCGGCTTTGAGCAGGGTGCGGCCCTGATGGGCTGTACCTCTGTGCAGAACATCTTCATACTGGAGTACATGCCCAAGGCACCCGAGCTATACTGCAAGGTATACCTTTTCGGCCTTATGCAGTGCGGCTGCCGGAGGCTGGAAAACGCCGACCTCTGCGCGTCCCTCGGCATCGACAGCGCCAAGGCGGTGGAGGCCTTCTTATACTGGCAGGACATGGGCCTGCTGCGCATAGTGGAGCAGGAGCCGTTAAGCGTTGAATATTTATCCGTTCAGGCAGGGCCCGTCACCGGCGGCACCCGCAAGTACGCCCCGCTCGTTTCGGCGCTTCGTCAGGTATGCGGTGCGCGGGTGCTCACCCCCGGCGAGCTTTCAAAGATATACGATTGGATAGAGGTATTCGGCCTGGAGGAGGCGGCGGCAGTAATGCTTGTACGCCGCTGCATGGAGCTGAAGGGGCCCTCCGTCAAGATACAGTTCATGGACAAGATGGCCCAGGAATGGGCCAAAGAAGGGGTGCTTACCGCCGCAGACGCGGAGCAGCGCATAAAGCTGGACACCGAGCTTCAGGGCGGCGCAAAGGCCATACTTGCCCGCTGGCGCAAGGGACGCATGGCCACTGAGGACGAGCTTGCCCTGTATAAGAAATGGACAGAGGAATGGGGCATGACGCTGGACGAGATACTTTCCGCCTGCCCCGCCATGACCTCTTCAGATAAGCCCACCTTCGCATACCTGAACGCCATACTGGAGGGCATGCGCATGGAGGGAGGGGTGCAGGAGGCCATTAAGTCCGCCGCCCTCACCGAGGAGCTTGCCCGGGAGATTTATTCCCGCGCCGGGCTAAAGGGCGCGCCGGGGCGCAGGGAAAAGGAAGCGGTAAGCACATGGACGGTATCCTGGCACATGCAGCCGGAGGCGGTGCTGTTGGCAGCTGAACGCTCAGCAGGCTACAGCCACCCCTTCGACAGGACCCGCCGGCTCATAGAGCAGCTGCACGAAAAGGGCGTTACCACTCTGCAGCAGGCCAGGAAGGCCATAGAGGAGCTGGAAAAGCAGCCCGCCGCAGAGGGCGGCAAAAAGCAGCAATCCTCTTACTTTATGAACTACGGCCAGCGCAAATACTCCGACGAGGATCTAAAGAGCATCGGAATAACCCTCTTGGAGGACGAGGAGGACAAAAAATGAAGCCTACGCCGGAGCTGATATACGAATACAGAATGAGCCGCGAAAGGGCGGAGCGGGAGGCCAGGGAGCGCCGGGAGGCCGCATGTACGGCCATACCGCGGCTCAGGGAAATAGCCGACCAGCGCCGCCGTCTGGCCTTCGACACAGGCCTTATGATAATGCGGAACGAGGACTCGTCTGAGCTTCGCAATAAAGTTGAGCAGCTGGACAAAGAAGAGCTGAATTTGCTTCTTTCAGCCGGTTTGCCGCCAGACCATATGTTGCCACACTATCGCTGTAAAGCCTGTAATGATACCGGTTATGTGGGGGATACGGTGAAAAAGCTCTGTCCCTGCATGAAAGCCCGCATTCTGGAAGAAATGTACGCCACATCGGGTATCGATACGCAACAGAGTTTCGCAATGTTTCGCTCCGACATATACCCGTGCGACCGCCAGAAGCGCATCGCCCTGAAGGCAAAGGAGCTGTGCGAGGGGTACGCAATGGCCTTCCCAAAGTGCGACCCCATGGGCATACTGCTCATGGGCGGCACAGGCCTCGGCAAGAGCTACCTGCTAAACGCCATAGCTTTGGAGGTATCCTCCAGGGGCTACGACGTATACAAGGCCTCCGCCTACAACCTCATCAACGCCTTTATGGAGAGCATACGGGGCAGGGGCGAAAGTCCGGACATCCTCGGCCCTGATCTCATGATAATAGACGACCTGGGCACAGAGCCCATGATAAACTCCGTCACCCGAGAGACGCTGTTCTCCATCCTCAACGAGCGGCAGAGCGCCAGGAAGGCCACCCTTTGGGCCACCAACAGGAGCCTTGACGACATTCTCGCAAGCTACGGAGACAGATTCTTTTCCCGCCTCGTAGCGCCCCGGGAGACCATGGTGCTGCGGCTGGAGGGAGACGACCTCCGGCTCAGGCTCAAATAAAGCTTATTGCATTACGCTTATATACTAAGGAGTGACTTTTTTGATGTTTAGGCTAAGACGCTTACTGGCCCCATTTGTGCTGTGCATTGCGCTTTTGTTCTCAGAAGCACAGGCCTTCACCATAGCATGGCTCAGCGATACCCAGAACTATCACAATGCCTACAAGCCCATCTTCGACGGCATGACCCAGTGGATAGCCGACAACAGGGCGGCTCTGGATATACGCTTTGTTTTCCATACCGGCGACGTTGTAGGCAGCTGGAGCTCCGAGGACCAGTGGCGGCAGGCCAGGGAATCCATGGGCATACTCAGCAACGCCTCCATTCCCTTCCTGACGGTATGCGGTAACCACGATATAGGCTATAGGATGAACTACGCCAACTTCCTGAAATACGTGCTCAGCCTCCGCCCCGCCTCCATGTCTCAGGAATACGGCGATACCGGCAGCCGCTACGAGCTGTTTTCAGCAAACGGCCGGGACTACATATTCATGGGCATAGCCTTCTCCAACAAGGGACCCAGTGAAGACGAGGTAAACTGGATAAACGGAGTATTGCGGCAATACAGCAGCAGGGACGCCATAATAATCACCCACAGCTACCTTAAAAAGAGCGCTTCCTATACCACTCAGGGAAAGGCCATATTCGAAAAGATAGTAAAGGCCAACCCCAACGTTTTTCTGGTGCTGTGCGGCCACTGCCGGGATATCTCCTACAAAAACGTCCAGCTTGACGACGACGGCGACGGCGATCCGGACAGGACGGTATACGCCATTCTCTCCAACTTCCAGGGCGGCAAGGCCGGCGGAGGCGGGTACATGCGCATACTGGACTTCAGGGACAGCGATATATACATCTACACCTACTCCCCCTATTACGATTCCTGCGAATACCCCAAGTACCCCAAGGGCAAAACCGAGGCTACCGTGCCCCTGCCCTGATTGCGGTATATGGCGAAATAGGGTATAATACCGCCATGGAAGAAGAAAAAAACATCTTAACTGAAGAAAAAAACGAGTCGGAAATACCCGTGGAAGCCGAAATGATAGATCAGGCGGTTGAAGAGGCGGCGGAGCACGCCGGCGGGGGGGACGACGGCTTTTTCGGCAAGTACATATGGGATGAGGAAACGGGCAGGCTGTACGAGATAACCGAGGATCCAAAAAAGAAGTGGGACAGGCTGCTCCCGCTGCTGCTGATTGCGCTGCCAGTAACAGCCCTGGCCTTTGGCATCGCCAAGGGTTCCTCGCTTCTGCCGCCGGAATGCTACAACGGCACCTCCATACTGTCCGAAAGCAATGTGGGGGAACAGCTTGCCCAGCCTAAAGCTTACGGGGTAAGCGACGCTGAAGAGGCAACGGCCGAGAACAGCCCCGGCACAGAGCAGGCCATGGCGCCGGAACAGTATACGCCCTGCGCCATAGTCATAGACGGCAGGACAAGGGCGGTGCTGGCCAGCACCGAGGCCGCGGAATCGCTGCTGGAGGAAGTCAGGAGCTACTTCGACGGCAAGGTGACGGAATCCGGCGACCGTACCACCGAACTTTACAGTGAGGTAGAGATGCAGCCCCAGCCCGATGCAAAGCCCGAAGACATTTCCAGCTACGACCAGGTATACGAAAAGTTCACCTCCTCAAGCAGTCCTCTGAAGGTCATTACCACTGTGACGAGCAGCGAAACGAAGGAGCTGCCCTTCGACTCAAAGGTGGAGAAAGACCCCACACTGGTGGCCGGCACCGGCATTACCCTCACCTTAGGCAGGGCGGGCAGCAGAACCACCGTGAACCATACGGTATACATAAACGGCGAAAAGAGCTCCAGCCGCAGCAAGAGCGAAACAGTTACGGCGGAACCCCAGGATACGGTAATACTTCAGGGCACCGATAAAAAGAGCGGCGGCGAGCCGGGCAGGCACGAGGGCAAGGAGGGCAGAAAGTCCGAGGCGCTCAGCTTTGCTTCCCCCGTAGCTGGTGGAGAGATAATTTCAAACTACGGGCAAAGGGACGGCGTGCTGCATCTCGGCCTGGACTACGAGGCCAAGGCCGGAGACCCGGTGCTGTCCAGCGAGGGAGGCACCGTGGTCTGCGCCATAAATCGGGGCGGCTACGGCAATATCATAGAGATAGACCACGGCGAAGGGTTCGTCACCCGCTACGCCCACCTGAGCCGGTTCTCCGTGGCTCCCGGCGACAAGGTAGCCAAGGGCCAGATCATAGGCAAGGCCGGCGACTCAGGCAGCTGTACCGAAGCACATCTGCACTTTGAGCTCAGGATTGACGGCATAGCCTACAATCCAAGATATTACTTAGAAAAGTAACTCCCGGCGGGAGCGGCTGCGCCGCTCCTTTTTGCCGTCCTGTTTGTCTTGCCAAAAACACCGCAGGCATAGTATAATTATCAGGTTAGAGAGGGATTATCCCCTCGTTGGATAAAGAATTATTTTTTTCGGGAGCATAAATGGCGTATTACAGAATAAACGGCGGAAAACGCCTTGAGGGCGCGGTTACTATAAGCGGGGCGAAAAACGCCGCCCTTGCCATAATACCCGCCGTCATACTCTCAGGCGAAAGCTGCCTCTTGGAAAACCTGCCCGAGATAGAGGACGTGCGCATAGTGGAGGAGATACTCACCAGCATGGGCGCGGATATTTCCCGCACGCCGGACGGCAGTATGCGCATAGACCCCTCCGGCATAAGCACCTTCAGCGTAACGGGGGAAATGGTCAGCTCCATGCGCGCCTCATACTATCTTTTAGGGGCGCTGCTGGGCCGGTATAAGAAGGCGGAGATAGCCCTTCCCGGCGGCTGCGCCATAGGCCAGCGGCCCATAGACCAGCATATTAAGGGCATGCGGGCGCTGGGCGCGGATATAGTGATACAGGGCGGCTCCGTAAAGGCAAGGGCGGATAGGCTCAGGGGCGCGGAGATATATCTGGACGTGGTGAGCGTGGGCGCCACCATAAACATAATGCTGGCGGCGGTGGCCGCCGAGGGGCAGACCATAATCGCCAACGCCGCAAAGGAGCCCCATGTGGTGGACGTGGCCAACTTTCTCAACATGATGGGGGCGAACGTAAAGGGCGCGGGCACCGACGTTATCCGCATACAGGGCGGGCGCAGGCTCCATGGCTGCACCTACGCCGTAATACCCGACCAGATAGAGGCGGGTACATTTATGATAGCCGCCGCCGCCACCCGGGGCGACGTGATAATCAACAACGTCATCCCCACCCACCTTGAGGCCATATCCGCCAAGCTCATGGAGTGCGGCGTGACTGTTTCCGAGGGGGACGACGGGCGGGACTTCTTCATACGGATATCCGCAGACAAGCGGCCCCGGGCCGTCAACATAAAGACGCTGCCCTATCCCGGCTTCCCCACAGACCTTCAGCAGCCCATGATGGCGCTTCTGGCCACGGCGGAGGGCAACAGCTTCATAATGGAAAACATATTCGAGAACCGCTTCAACCACGTGCCGGAGCTTGCCAAGATGGGAGCCAGCATTTCAATAAGCTCCCGCACGGCCACGGTGGAGGGAGTGGAAAAGCTCTACGGCGCGCCCCTTTGCGCAAGCGACCTCAGGGCGGGCGCCGCCCTGGTCATAGCCGCCCTTGCCGCCGAGGGCGAGAGCACCATAAGCCAGATACACTTTATCGACCGGGGCTACGAGTTCCTGGAGCAGAAGCTCCGCGCGCTGGGCGCCGACATAATGCGAATAGAAGAATAGCTAAAAAAGAAAATCACAGGAGAATTCACATAATGGAAAACAAGCTGCGCATTGCCGCCGCAATAGCGGCACAGACCGGACTGGAAGCGGATCAGCTCAGGGACTGGCTGGAGACCCCGCCCGCCCCCGCCATGGGCGACTACGCCTTCCCCTGCTTCCGCCTCGCAAAGACCATGCGCAAGGCCCCTCCCGCCATAGCCGCAGAGCTTGCAGGGAGCATAGGCCACATAGACGGCATAGCCTCCATGGAGGCCAAGGGGGGCTACCTCAACTTCTTCGCGGATAAGACCGCCTTCGTGCGGGATACGCTCAACAAGGTGCTTGCTCAGGGCGACAGCTACGGCGACAGCGACCTTGGCGGCGGCAGGAACGTATGCGTGGAGTATTCCTCCATAAACATCGCCAAGCCCTTCCACATAGGCCATCTGCCCAGCACCGCCATAGGCAACTCCCTTTACAGGATATACAAGGCGCTGGGCTACAACGCCATAGGCATAAACCACCTGGGGGATTGGGGAACCCAGTTCGGCAAGATGATAGTAGCCTATAAAAAGTGGGGGGACAAGCCGGTGCCTCAATGCACCGTGCGTGAGCTGGTGAAGCTGTATGTCCGCTTCCACGAGGAGGCGGAGGCCCACCCCGAGATGAACGACGAGGCCCGGGCCTGGTTCAAAAAGATCGAAAGCGGCGACAAGGAGGCCGTTACCCTCTGGCAGCAGTTCAAGGACCTTACCCTCAAGGAGGTCGGCAAGGTATACGACCGGCTGGGGGTACGCTTCGACAGCTATGCGGGCGAGAGCTTCTATGAGGACAAGATGGGCGCGGTCATAGACGAGCTGCGCCAGAAGGGGCTGCTCACGGTGGACAAGGGCGCGACATTGGTTGACCTTTCCGCATACGATATGCCCCCCTGCATAATACTCCGCTCCGACGGGGCAACCCTTTACGCCACAAGGGACCTTGCGGCGGCCATATACCGCAAAAAGACCTACGACTTCGTAAAGTCCCTCTACGTTGTGGCCTACCAGCAGAACCTGCACTTTAAGCAGTTTTTCAAGGTGCTGGAGCTCATGGGCAATGATTGGGTGAAGGACTGCGAGCACGTCAACTTCGGCATGGTATCCATGGAGGAGGGGACCCTCTCCACCCGCCACGGCAACGTGGTCTATCTCGAGGACGTGCTGGACGCCGCCGTGGAAAAGACCGGCAAAATAATCGAGGAAAAGAGCCCCGACCTTCCCGATAAGGACGAGGTAGCAGCGGCCGTAGGCGTTGGCGCGGTGGTATGGAGCATGCTCTACAACAGCCGCATAAAGGACGTGACCTTCTCATGGAAAAAGGTGCTGAACTTTGACGGGGAGACGGGGCCATACGCCCAGTACACCCACGCCCGCTGCTGCTCGGTGCTCCGCAAGGCGGGGAGCTATGACGTTAACGCCATAGACCCCTCCTGCTTCGCGGACGACGCCACGGCATCTCTCGCCAAGGCCATAGCGGCCTTCCCGGCGGCGGTGCTGGCGGCGGCGGAAAAGAACGAGCCTTATATCGTCTCCCGCGCCACGATGGAGGTCTGCACGGCCTTCAACAAGTTCTATTTCTGCAACCAGATAATCACGGAGGATGCGGGCGTATCCGCCGCCCGATTGGCCCTTACGGACGCCGCGAGGATCACCATAAAGAAGGGCCTTTACCTCGTGGGCCTTCAGGCGCCGGAACGTATGTAAGGCCGAGCGCAGCGAGAGGCAAAACGCGAATAAAGCTCGCAAAGGTGGCCTTTAGCCACTTTTGCGAAATTAGCATTTAGGAGGAAAGAAAAATGCTGGATATAAAACGCATTCGTCAGAATCCCGAGGCACTGGTGGAAGCCATGCGCAAGCGCCGCAATAAGGGCGCGGACGTCACCGCCCTTTTGGAGCTGGACGCAAAGCGCCGGGAAGTAATGCAGGAGGTGGAGCAGCTCAAGGCAAAGCGCAACGAGGGCTCCGCCAAAGTCCCCGCCATGAAGAAGGCGGGCGAGGACACCACCGCCCTGATGGCCGAAATGAAGGAGCTGGGCGCAAGGGTAAAGGAGCTGGACGACCAGATAGCAAAGATGGACGAGGAGCTTCAGTCCATGCTCATGAGCGTGCCGAATATACCTCACGAGTCCGTGCCCGAGGGGGCGGACGACAAGGCCAACGTGGAGGTGCGCCGCTGGTCAGAGCCCACGAGGTTCGACTTCGAGCCCAAGGCGCATTGGGACATAGGTGAGGACTTGGGCATACTGGATTTCGCCACCGCAGGAAAGATCACCGGTGCCCGCTTCACGGTATACAGGGGCCTGGGCTCCCGCCTGGAGCGCGCCATAATCAACTACTATCTGGATACCCATACGCAGAACGGCTATACCGAGATATTTCCTCCCTATATGGTAAACCGGGCTTCCATGACCGGCACCGGCCAGCTCCCCAAGTTCGAGGAGGATGCCTTCAAGGTAGCCAATACCGATTACTTCCTTATCCCCACCGCCGAGGTTCCCGTCACCAACATGCTGCGGGGGGAGATAGTGGACGGCGATAAGCTGCCCATCAAGTATTGCGCATACAGCGCCTGCTTCCGCAGCGAAGCCGGCTCCGCAGGCCGGGATACCCGGGGCCTTATCCGCCAGCATCAGTTCAACAAGGTGGAGCTTGTTAAGTTCACAAAGCCCGAGGACAGCTACAACGAGCTGGAGTCCCTGACCCGGGACGCCGAGAAGGTGCTGCAGGGCCTCGGCCTGCCCTATCATGTAGTAGTGCTCTCCACAGGCGATCTGGGCTTCTCCAGCGCCAAGACCTACGACATAGAGGTATGGATGCCCAGCTACGGCAGGTATGTGGAGATAAGCTCCTGCTCCAACTTTGAGGACTTCCAGGCGCGCCGCGCCCAGATACGCTTCCGCCGGGAAAAGGGCGCCAAGCCGGAGCTTGTGCACACCCTCAACGGCTCCGGCGTAGCCGTAGGCCGCACCGTCGCCGCCATACTGGAGAATTACCAGCAGCCCGACGGCACCGTGAAGGTACCCGATGTGCTGGTAAAGTACATGGGCTGCGAATATATCGGAAAGTAAACATTTCGCTAAAAAGTGGCTGAGCGCCACTTTTTTATTTTCTGATAAGCCTGCGGTATTCGGTAGGCGGCAGTCCGTAGGCCTTTCGGAATTGGGCAGTGAATTTGCTCTGGCTCCCGTAGCCCACCCCATTGGCTATTTCCGCCATGCTTTGGTCGGTATCCTTTAATAATTCCGCCGCCCTTTCCATACGGTGTTCCTTTATGTGGGCGGCTATTGAGCTTCCGTATACCGCCCTGAAAAGCTCCTTCATGGTAGATGGGTTCATGAGGAACCGCTTGGAAAGCTCCTCGATGGTAATCCTGCTGGAAAGATCTTCGGTAAGCAGGTCGTGTACCCGGCGTATGGTCTCTATCTGCTCCAGGGGGTAGCCGCCGTAGTCCTGCCCGGCTTTTTCGTCCGGGTTCAGGGAACGGGGCGCCGCTGCTTCCGCCGCATCCTCCTCCGGGCAGGCTATCTCCATGGTGCGCTCTATCATAATGTGCAGCAGCCTCGCCTGCTCCGTATCCGCCGCCCTATAGCATACCTCCTTGCCCTCTCTGCGGCTGACTATCAGGCCGCTGGTCTTGAGCTGCTTCAGGTGGTGGGATACCGCAGGGCTGGACATATCCATAAGCGCCGATATGTTCAGCACGCACTCCTCGCAGTGGCATAAAAGCCAGAATATGCGTATCCTGCTGCTGTCTGAAAGCTGGCGGAAAAGCTCGGATACCGTCTGGAAATGCTCTACCCTTTGCAGACAGGCCTCAAGGTGCTCCGTCTTGTCGTCGTCGCGGTGATGGTGGGGAAGCTGCAACATATTATATTATTGTCCTCCTTGCGCCGCCTGTTCCGTTTGGAAGGACTTTTCGCCCAAAAAGAAGGTAGGCCGGCGGCTGTGTTGACTTTAAGCCCTGATGAGATTATACTTTTCTCATAACGATTAAACAAGTGCTTAATTGTTAGATCAGGATATGGATTTTGAGAGGAGAATGAGTACCGTGAAGAAGACCTACCGCATCGAGGTGGACTGCGCCAACTGCGCCAACCTCATGGAGGAAGCCGCCAACAGGACCGAGGGCGTCCAAAAGGCCGTAGTAAATTTCATGACCCAGAAGATGATAGTGGAATTCGCAGAAGGCAGCGATGTCAATGCCGTCATGAAGAACGTGCTCAATAACTGCAAAAAGGTGGAAGAGGACTGCGAGATATATCTGTAATGCTCACAATATCTCTGCGCTCCTTAAAATAAAGGGGCGCTGTTTTCCGAAGGGAGCGACATATGAACAGGAAACAGAAAAAAATGCTTATCCGCATAGCCATAGCGGCCCTGCTGCTTGCGGCGGTGAAGCTGTTCAAAATAGGCGGCTGGGCCGGGATCGCGCTCTACGCCGCAAGCTATATAACCATAGGCTACGATATACTGCGCAAGGCCTTCCGGGGCATAATCAATCATCAGGTCTTCGATGAAAACTTCCTCATGGCCGTAGCCACCGTAGGCGCCATAGCTCTGGCCATATACGAGAAAACCGGCGACTTTGCCGAGGCGGTATCCGTAATGCTGTTCTACCAGATAGGAGAGCTGTTCCAGAGCTACGCCGTAGGCAAGAGCCGCAGGAACATCGCGGCATTGATGGATATCCGTCCCGACTACGCCAATATCGAAAGGGACGGCTCTCTTGAGCAGGTAGATCCGGACCAGATCCCTGTCGGCAGCGTGATAGTAGTGCAGCCCGGTGAAAAGGTGCCAATTGACGGCCAAGTCATAGAGGGCGACTCCTCCCTCGATACCGCGGCCCTCACCGGCGAGAGCCGCCCGCGGGACGTAAAGGCGGGGGACGATATAATAAGCGGCTGCATCAACCTGACCGGCGTGCTGAAGGTTCGCACCACCAAGGCCTTCGGCGAATCCACCGTATCCAAAATACTGGAGCTTATGGAGAATTCCAGCTCACACAAATCCCGCTCCGAGAACTTCATATCCAGGTTCGCCCGGGCGTATACCCCTGCCGTATGCTACAGCGCATTGGCCCTCGCCATACTGCCCCCCGTTATAAACCTCATGATGGGCATGCCGGGCGGCTGGGAAATATGGGTATACCGGGCATTGACCTTCCTGGTAATCAGCTGCCCCTGCGCGCTGGTGATAAGCATTCCGCTGAGCTTCTTCGCCGGATTGGGCGGTGCCAGCAAGGAGGGGGTGCTGATAAAGGGTTCCAACTACCTTGAGGCCCTGTCCCAGACCAGCATAGTGGTATTCGACAAGACCGGCACGCTCACCCGGGGCGTGTTCGAGGTGAGCGGGATACACCACAACACTATACCGGAGGAAAAGCTTATTGAGCTCGCGGCGCTTGCGGAGTGCGCCTCCTCCCATCCCATCAGCAAGAGCCTGCAAAAGGCCTACGGCAGGGAAATAGAGCGCGACCGGGTCACCGGCATACAGGAGATAAGCGGCAGCGGCGTCATCGCAAGGGTGGACGGCGCAGAGGTGGCCGCGGGCAACGGCAAGCTCATGAAGCGCATGGGCGTAGATTACATGGACTGCCACAGCTCAGGCACCATAATACACATCGCCATAGACGGCAAGTACGCCGGCCACGTAGTTATATCCGACGTTGAAAAGCCCACCTCCAGGGCGGCCATAGCCGAGCTGAAGAAGATAGGCGTGAAAAAGACCGTCATGCTCACGGGCGATATTGGCCGCGTTGCGGAGTACATGGCCAAAAAGCTTGGGGTAGACCAGTACCGCAGCGACCTGCTGCCGGCGGATAAGGTTGCAGAGGTAGAAAAGCTGCTTGCCGAAACCGGCAGTAAAGGCAAGCTGGCCTTCGTGGGGGACGGCATAAACGACGCCCCGGTACTCTCCCGGGCGGATATAGGCATAGCCATGGGCGCTATGGGTTCAGACGCCGCCATAGAGGCCGCCGACATAGTCCTTATGGACGACGACCCCATGAAGATATCCAAGGCCATAAAAATATCCAGAAAATGCATCGGCATAGTCTACCAGAATATAGCGTTTGCCCTTGGCGTAAAGGCGCTCTGCCTGATACTTGGCGCGCTGGGCATAGCCAACATGTGGGCGGCAATATTCGCCGATGTGGGCGTAATGGTCCTTGCCGTGCTCAACGCCATACGGGCGCTGTATGTACATAGCTTATAGCTTTCGCGAAAGTGGCCTTTGCCACTTCTGCGAGTTTTCTCAGGCTTTACCTCTCGCATAAAACCCGACAGGTAGAAATGTTCATAAATCCTTGCTATAATAAACTTAGCAGCTTAATAAAATTACTCAAAGATAGGAGGGCGACTGTATGAAAAGGCTGATAGCGTTCGCTTTAACGTTCATTTTTGCGTTGGCCTTGGCTGGCTGCAACAACATAGCTGCCAATGAACCGAAAATGTATACTTCATCAATGCAGGACGATTTTCCAAACGCTATACCAGCAGAGGTAAATGACAACATCATTCAGAATTGCACAATTTTTTCAGAAAACCTGGGCTATGAAACTGGCGAAATGAAAAAAGCTGTTTTACTTGGCGAGGAATGGTTGAAAGCTGTTTATTGCGAAGATGGTATGAGGGAACTAATTGACAGCAGCGATATTGTTGTTATTTTTGAGAATATCCGTTGTGTTGTTGACGCTGAAACCGAGGTCGTATTAGGCACTATCCCGTTTGTATAAATAAGCAATCCCCCAGTTATATGGTAAATACCCAAAACGCGGGCGAGCGCGTCCGCGCTCTGAGGCAGAAAGCCCACCGCGAGCAGCAGCGCCGCTTCGCGCCCTTCCCATATGGGGGCGACGGAGGATCAGTTCAGATCCGGCACATATAAAAAAGCCCGCAATGCGGGCTTTTTCGATTGGTTCGGCTTTATCGGTGGGAAAACTCCACATACACCGGGTTGTCCGTGTCACTGCCAATGTAACCGGTCAGAACGCCGGGGGCGTAGTCGAAATAGTCGAACTCGCCGAAGCTTCCGCCGTCCATGGCGTATATGCGGTATATGCCATCGGAGATGGCGCAGTATTCCTTGGCGCACAGCTCCCCGCCGTTTTCACTGAGGGTCAGTGTCTCGCCGTCTATTTCCACAGCGTAGCCCTCATCGCTGCTCCAGGGGGCGCAAAGGTCTTCCGCCTGCTCCGCCATGTCGTAGCTCAGGCCGTCAAGCTGCTGCACATAGTTCGGGTTCTCCATACCGTCCTTGTCCATTATCCGGTCGGTCACGAAATGGCGGTAGGCCAGCGCGCCTAAGGCTGCCAGCAGGGCCATGGCGGCGAGTATTATTATCCATTTGAGCATGGGCCGCTTCCGCTTTGCCATATCGCCCCTACTTTACCGGGCTTCCGCAGTATTCGCAGCAGCCGGAGGCGTCCGGGAAGGTGCTCGCGCCGCAGCAGGGGCATATCACGGCCTGCCTGGGGGCCTTTGCGGCGGCTATGTTATCGCGCACGGTCTGGCGCACGCTGGTAAGCGCCTCCACTATCTCCTGGCCGAGCTTTTCGTATGAGAGGTACTCCATGTTGGAGCGGGGATCCACCGCCTTGGAGGAGAAGCCCGGCCCGCCCTGGCTGTGCAGCTCTATGGAGCTGTCGTTGAGGCGGAACTTCATCTCGCTGAAGTAGGGGTGGTTGACGCTTATTATGACGTCGAAGTCATAGCTGTACTCGTAGCGGGGCGGGTTGTAGCTTACCTTTTTACCGTCCGGGCCCTCCCGCTCTATCTCTATGCGGCTCTCGTCCACCTTGATGCGGCAGCCCGTTACCTGTGAGTAATCCAGCACGTCGGGGTTGGCGTCCTGAATGTTGCGGGCATAGGTAACCATGAATTTCTGCGCGTCCTCGTCGAGGAGTATCCGCGTGCTGCTGCCCAGCGTCCTCGTGGTGTGGAAGCGGGCGACGTCCTCCTTGTTGCGCTCCCGGTATTCAAGCTGCTCCTTTATCTCGGCCACGGTGCTGTTGCGCCTGTCGGAAAACCATGGTGACAGCTTCTTGGCGCAGTCCTTGCACAGGTTGCCGTCTTCCAGCTTGCGGTTGCCCAAGAGCCCTATCTTTTCGCCGCATATATCGCAGTATTTCTTGTCAAAAAGTCCCATATAATAGCTCCTTTCTGAATTTTTGCATTTGTCCCCGGCTTGGGTCTGTCTCCTTACAGGGGCGTTTTTTTTGTGTTACGGTACGTATAGCTGCTCAAGCCCCGTGACCATTCCGGATAAGGTGGTCACGCTTGCCAGCAGGGAATTGCCGTCCTCCTCCATCATACGCATATAGGCGAGGAACTTCTCCGCCGTCAGGAGTATATGCTCATTCCAGGGCTCATCGCTTTCCCAGTCTAACAGCGCGAACACCGCGTTGGAATCCTTGAGCACCGTGGCGGTGTGGAAAACCTCCTCGTTCGGGCATACCACAATGCCCTCGCTTGCGAAAAAGTCATCATAGGTGATGCCGTAAAGCTCCATGCTCTCCTCGATGTCCTCATCGGAAAGGCTGAACACGGGGCGCAGCTTGAGCTCAAAGGCGTCCTCGTCCTCACCGTAAAGGCTTACGAGATACAGCGCCCCCTCCTCGGTATAAGCCTCCGGCTCCGGCTCGGACTCGGATTCGGGTTCTGTTGCCGGCTTTGGCTCCGCCGTGGGCTTACCGAGGGGCCGTATGGTGGGGCGGGGGGTGGATACGCTTATGCTGCTTGCCAGCGCATCCGCAAGGTCGTTGTTCCTCGCGCAGCCGCAAAGAAGCATCGCGCACAGCGCAAGCAGCACTACCCGCCTCATGCCCAGGGATCCTCTTCGGCGGGGACGCGAATGCCTGTGAGTATGCTGGAATACTCCCAGAGATACCAGTTGTCCCCCTTCTGCCTGAGCTTGATGGGCCGGGCAGCGTCTGCGCCCGCCGTCTTTAAAAACAGCCTCATGTACCCCTCCTCGCAGTCCTGGGGCCGCTGGTCGGGGTAGAAGTTTAAAACATACGGCTGGGTTGGCCCGTAGCCGTTCTCCGGGGTGGCCCCGTCGAAGTAGGCCAGAGGCAGGTATTTTTTATCTCTCAGCCTGTCCCGTATGAACTGTGAGTCTATGCCTGTCATGGGTCGGGGGCCCCGCAGCATGTCTATGGCCTTTTCTCCCGCCGCCTTGTCCTTTGTGTAAAGGTTCAGCGCCAGCAAAAACAGGGCGCAGGTATTCTCGGGCTTTGTAAGGTCATTGCACAGCGCGCTGAACTCCTCCAGCGTGTCGGGCAGTCTGTCAAAGGTTATCTGCATATCTTTTCCCTCCATGGTTATGGGGTCTTCCGCCGGCGGCTCGGCCTGCTCTGCCGCGGCAGTCCCGGTCTGATCCGGTTCCGGCTCGGCCTGATCGGTCACAACGGGCTGGTCCTGCCGGGTCTGAGCCTCCGGCAGGGCTATCTCTTCCAGCCTTTTGCCGCTTTCCGGCAGGGCCTGTTCAACCGGGCTCTGGATTTTTGACGGCATATCGAGCGCCTCCGGAGCCTTGGAGCAGCCCGCGGCGCTTAGCGTCAGCGCCGCCAGCAGCAGCGAAACTATTCTTTTCATTTATTTTTTATTGGGTATATAGGGTATTATCTGCCGCGCCAGCCTGCCTATGGTCATGGTCTGAAGGTGTACCTTGCCGGGGCCGGTTACTACGGTATCGAACAGGCCCTCGCCGCCGAATATCATGTTTTTCACACCCTTGACCATCTGCACGTCCATGGAGCAGGTCTCGTCCATTACCGCCAGCACGCCGGTGTCGCATACCAGCCTTTCGCCGGGGGCGAGATCGTAATCCTGGCAGTAGCCGTCCACCTCGAGGAACACGAGGCCGGGGCCCGTTACCTTCTGCATTATAAAGCCCTCGCCGCCCACAAGGCCCGCGCCCAGCTTCTTCTGGAAGAACATGGAAAGCTCAACGCCGTATGTGGCGCAGAGGAAGGCGTGCTTCTGGCAGATTATGCTCTGGCCGGGGCCAAGCTCCCGGGCTACTATCCTTCCGGGGAAGGAGGAGGAAAACGCTATTTCCGCCGGCTCCTGAGCGGTGTAGAGGTTCATAAAGAGGCTTTCGCCCATGAGCATCCGCCCGAGCGCCTTGCCTGCGCCGCCGAGGGTGGTGACCGTGGAATCCACAGCGCCCCTCGACCACGTCCTGCCGCCCGCCTCGCTTATCATGGTCTCGCCGGGGTTGAGGTTGATTATTACGGCGGGTAAGCTGCCGCCTTCCAGTCTGTACTGCATATATTTTTCCTCCCTGTTTTTTTGATTTATTTGGTTTTACCCTTGCCTATTGCGCGTTAAGGTCCACCTTGAACAGCTTGGCTATCTCCTCGAGGCTCTTGCCCTTGTAGAATTCTACGCCGTCCTTGTCGATGTAGGGGTAGTCGTTTTCATAGTCCCACTTCGCGCCCGGCCTCCTGAGGCAGCCCAGCAGCTTGAGAACGTTGCCCTCGCCGTCGTCGGCTATGCCTATCACCCAGAGCCTGTCATACGCCGCCTCGTATTCCACAAGGCTGCCCTCCGCCAGGGGCTGATCCATGAACCTGCCGCCTATCTTGAAGTAGCGGTAGCTGTCGTCCTGATATTCCGTTGCGGAGGTTATCTTGAAGTTGTACTGATTTGCCCCGTCAAAGGCCGCGCCCACGAAGGGCTTCAGCTCGCCCGCGTCCTCGTCATAGGTTATCCTCGCCAGTATCTCGCACTGGTTGCGGTTGTTCGCCTCGTATACGCCGGTGCAGTCATAGTATTCCGCCATGCCGTGCCAGTCCCCGAGGAAGTCGTTTATAAACTCCATATCGGGCTGGCTGTCGGGGGCGGCTGCCTGCTCCTCGCCCTTTTTGCCGAAGGAGGCGAAATCGCCCTTGCTTTTGCCCTCCTCCTCAGCGGCCTCGCTCTCATATACCATTATCAGCGAATTGCCGGGGAAGGTGAGGGTTATCCTGCCGCCCTCCAGCGCGTAGTCCAGCTCCGCGCCGCCCTCTATCTTTACCTTGCCCGCCTTTTCGTCCACCTTTATGGCGTTGGTCTGGGAGCCGGTATAGTTTATCTCGCCCGTGCCGTCGGCGTTGATCTTCAGGAACATGCCCTCCGCCATGCCGCCTGCTTCAAGCTGGCTGCGTGTGAGGGTGGTTCCCGCCGTGGTCATGGAGTATACCTCGTACTCTCCGGCCGCCGCGCAGGAGGCGGGGGAGGCTTCCCCGCCGTCCTTGGGCTTGCCCTTGCCGCAGCCAGCCATGGGAAGTACCATGGCTGCCGCCAGCAGGAGCGCCGTAAACAGCTTTATCCTTTTCATAGGCCCGCGCTCCGTTTTGTTATTTGAAGGAGATGCTGTTGAGGACCGCGTCGCCCTCGCTGCCTGCTCCTATGTCCACCTTGGATATCTTTATGGAGAGCCAGCCGCCGCCCGGCACCTCGCCGTAGTACTCCGTCCACTGCATTCCCACGTTCTTGTAGGAGCGCGCCTTGAGCTCCACGCCGCCTATGGTGCGGGTGCCCTCGTCCTTGAGGTTCTCATAGTTCTTCTCGTAGTAATTGAGCTTGTCGCTGCTGGGGTAGATGTCGAACTGTATGCGGGGGTCGCCGGAGAACAGATGCTCCGGGTCGTCCACGTTGTAGAGGTACATGGTGGTGAGCTCGTGGCTGAGCTTCCAGCCGCTCTCGGGGAGCGTCACGGAAACGTCAATCGATGCATCCTTGGAGTAGTCGCTTACGGTCTCCGTGATAGTGCCGCTGTCAAAGCCCTCGGCGGGGGCGGCGCTCTGCGCCGGAGTCTCGGTGGTATTTTCTACGGGGGCCTCTGCCGTGGCGCCCTGCGCCTCTGCGCCTAAGTAGCCTATCGGGGCCTCGCCCACGGGCGGCATTTCGCCCTCGGCTATGAGGTCGTTATAATTGTCCATGGCGGGGGGCAGGAGGTTGTAGCCGTCAGCTATCTCCTTATCCCAGCTCGCGCCCCAGGGCTTCATGAACACCATGAACTCCATGTAGTATTCGTCCTGCTCGAAGGTGTCGCCCATGCAGTACTGGTCGGTGTAATCCTGCCGGGGCAGGAGCATCCAGTTGTATACGCTGTCCAGATCCTGGCCGAGCATCTCGACGGAGGTGGCGGTGAGGCTCGTCTCCGTAGCCTCGCACTCGCCCGCCGCCGCAGGCGCATCGTAGTCGTTGAATACATAGAGGTCGAAGGTACCCTTGTTGTCGGTGCCCAGGTCTATGACCATCAGCGCATCGTATACCGCGCCGTCGGAGAGGTAATCGAAGTTCTTCTGCTCCACCACCTGGAAGCTGCCGTACCATGCGCCGTTCCACTTCCTCTGTGCCGCGGTGTATCCGTCCTCGCCTATCTCGCCGTCGCTGCCGGTCATGCCGTCGCCGTCCAGCATATTATCGCTGAAGCCGCCCTCCTTCTGGAAGGTGAGGTTGACGCCCATGCCCATCACGTCCTCAAGCACCAGGGTGCCCTGATTAAGAGTGCCGTCGCAGTCGAGGCCCTTGCCTTTGACGTTTATATCGGTGCCGTCCAGCGTCCACTTTATATTATACTTATCGCCGTCTATGTTGAAAACGCATTTATCCTTGGCCTTAAGCTCTATGGATACGCCGCCCTCCCATACGTCCGTAACGTCCATCTCTATGCCGTACATCTCGGCGGTTGTGGCGTTGTATACGCCCAGGTTGGGATCAAAGGCATCCTTTACAGCGCCGGTGCAGCCCCTTATAAGCAGCACTATGAGCAGCACGAACACCAGCACCGCGCCGCCGATTATAAAGGGAGCCTTGCTCCTGCCGGACTTTGCCCTGGGCGCCCTTGGGGCCTTGGGGGCCTTATTGGCCTTTGCGCCGGGGGTATAGGCGGTGTTGGCGGTGTTGGCGTTATAGCTGTATCCGCCGCCCTGCTGTGCGTTGGGGGTATAGCCGCCCTGTGTGGGGGGAGTATATCCGCCCTGCGTTGGGGGAGTGTAGCCGCCCTGTGTGGGGGGAGTATAGCTGCCCTGTGTGGGGGGAGTATAGCTGCCCTGTGCAGGCGGGGTGTAGCTCTGCTGTGTGGGCCGGTCGGGTGCGGTGTATTCCATGGGCGCATCCACCGAGTCGGGGTGTATCGCGGGCTCCGCCGGCGCTTCGGGGGTGTACTTCTTTTCCGGCTCCGCCGGCGTTGCCGGCGCGCTCGCCGCAATAGCCGCTCCGCACTCTGTGCAGAATCTGGAACCGTCGGGCAGCTTGGCGCCGCAGTTGGTGCAAAATGCCATTTAATTTTCCCTCCTTGAATAGATTGTCTAAAAATTGTCCTGAGTCTTACTTCACACAAAAAATGGGACATTGATTTGTATCTGTATATTGTCGCACAGCCGCGCAAAAAAAGCCCCGTACAAAAGTACGGGGTTCAGGCCCTGTTCATAATTATTTTTCGTTCAGCTCCACCACCAGCTTGGCCTCGCTTGCGGTTATGGCGAGCTGGAGCTTGTTCTCCAGATTGGTCTTTTGCAGCATGTTGGAGACATGGTATTTCACCGTCGTCACCTCTATACCCAGCGCCCCGGCGATAGCCCCATACGACATACCTCTCACCAGGCAGCGCAGCACCTTCATCTCGGCGTTGGTAAATTCCGTGCTCCTGGCCGTGCCCACCTCCACCACCGGCGGCGCGTCCGGGAATATATGCTCCCCCGCCATGGTGCGGCGCACCGCCTCCATCAAAAGCTCCTCGTCGGTATCCTTGTACCAGAGGCTGTCCGCCCCGGCCTCGCGGGCGCGCCTCAACACCTCGCAGTCCACAAGGGATGTCACCACCACTATTTTTATCTCCGGGTGGCTGGCCTTTATCTTCTCCACGGCGGCGAGGCCGTTTTCCCGCCGCTCGGTCTGCACGTCCATGAGTATCAAATCAATCCTGCAGGCGTCGCATATGTCCGCCGCCCTGTCCGCCCCGGGTATGGAGGACAGCAGCTCATAGCCCTCCTCTTTTTTAATGTAGCTTTCCATAATGCTGCGCACCAGCTTCTGATCCTCCACTATCATTACGTTTACCATTTGTTTTCCTCCCCGTATGGCAGCGACGCGCTCAGCGCGAAGTTGGGCCTGCTCTTTATCCTCATGATGCCCCCGGCGTTCTCTATGCGCCGCCTGAGGGCCGACAGCCCGCCGCCCTCGGTTATTTCGTCATCCGGTACCTTGCCGTCGTTGGTTATGTGTATCGCCCAGCCTCCCCTGTACGGCGCGAAGCGGGCGAATATCCGCTTACCCCCGGCGTGGCGTATGCAGTTTGAGGTACATTCCCGCATGGCAAGGGCAAATATGTGCCGCATTTCTGCATCCTTTGGCGCGCTTCCCTCCACTATGACCTCCGCCCCAAGCTCCGCCGCCCGGGCCTTGGCGTACTCTATTGCGTCCTCCGGCTCCCCCATGCTGTTGGCTCGGCAGAGCAGCTCTATGGTGCTTTCCCATGCCTCCGCGCTCTCACGTATGGCCTCCATGCTCTCCCCCTGCCTCAATGCCCGGCGGGCCGAAAGTATGGTATGGCCTATGTCGTCGTGTACCCGCAGCTTCATGGCGAGGGTCTCTTCCTCCCGCACTATCTCCGGCATCCTGTCGTACAGCCGCTTTAATCTCAGGTTGGCGTCCTCAAGGCGTGCGTTTTCTTTTCTAAGCTCCTGCTGTAGGGTTACAAGCCTCGTCACGTCCGAGGCGGTGACCTCCGTATAGCTGCCGCCGCTTTTGTCGGTTATCTGCCGCTCAACGAAGCGCAGCACCGTACCGCTTGGAAATTTATATACCCCCATCTCTGCATCCAGCCGCTCTATGGACTCCGGCGGGGTATCAAGGGCCCGGTGCAGCTCTTCCAAGGTCTGCACACCGCTGCCCAACAGCTCCGCGCCCACGCTCAACATGCGCCGGTTCATGAGCCGCACAACGCCCCTCTTATCGAAAAAGCACACCGCCACGGGCAGGTTGTCAAAGCTCTCCTTTATGGAATTCATTCCCCGCCCTCCTTTGGTATGCTGAGAGTAAGGTATTGTATGCCGTCCTCGTCTTTTTCTATTATAACATTCGGGAATTCACAGCAGAGCGCCCCCATGTCCTCATCGCAGCAGAGAGCCGCCTTGGCGGTGACAGTGCCCTCTCTTTCCCCTGCGTAGAACAGCAGGGAGGAGAGGGAGGTGAGGCTCATTTCCACCGCCGCCTCGAAAAAATCGTATATCATGTTGCCACATTCAGCCGGGAGCAGCCCCTCCATGTCCGCCCTTACGGTGCATTTTATATTGCATAAGCCCAGCCCCGCAGCGGACTCGTTCAGGCACAGGCTCAGCTCCGCCGCCTCCAGGGTGCCTGTCTGCCGCTCCACGAACATGAGGTTGCTGCGCCGCTTTACATATGTGCCTATCACCACAATGTGGCCCAGCAGCCGCCGTGCCTCCTCGGTATCCTCCGTGGCACGGAGCCGGGAGAGAAGCTTCCGAAGCAGCGCGACCTGCCTTTGAGTCTTCCGCTCCACCATGTCGTATAGCCGGTTTTCCTCGGTGATCTTAAGCCAGTAGGAGCGCTGCTCCGCCTCGGCCTTTAGTACGTCCCCGGTGTCCCGCAATTCGTCCTGCACCGTCTGAAATTGGTCCAGCACGCCCTGCAATTCCGATATGTCCTCCTGCCAGAAAACATAGCCGGAGCTTATTTCCTGCCCCTTGAGCAGGGTGTTTTTATCCAGCTGCACCGGGCCCTCCAACGCCTGCTCCATTTTCTCGAGGCTTATGGGCAATGCGGAGTGGGAGGCGGATTTTACCCGGAACCCGTGGTCGGTTATCTGAGCACCTATGGTGGTGGCGCCGAAGAGCTCATCATAGCCGGTGTTGGACTGTATCAGCCCGCAGCGAATGCAGCCTTCCAACGCTGCCATAATAGCCAGGCACTGGAACACAGTCATATCCCCGGCTATAAGGCGAAGCCATTTCACATCGCTTACATAAAGGGCGGTGTATACAAACGACAGCGCCACAGGCAGTATGGGCAGCCATTGGATACGGCTTTTTGGCCTGCGGCATTTTTCAATCATCACAATAATAGTCCCTGCGGCACAGACCGCCGTCCAGGCCACTACGGCAAAGTACCCGATAGAGTGCGCCGCATTGCCGCCAGTCCATATCCCGGCGTCGGCCGGAAACGCAAAAACCAGCTGATGCCGGTCGTTGGTCAGCACCATCGCCATAAACGCGAATGTGGGTATATACAGAAGCCGCGTCCAGCCCGGCAGCTTGTAGTTTTCCGGCCTGCCCAGCGACATTGCTGTGAACACCGTTATCAGGGGTATCAGCAGTATGGGTATATAATAGCTGTACCACAGCCTCCGCGCCGAGGCGGCGGATAAGTTAAATTCATATTTGATAGCCCGCTCCGTAAGCCATAGCAGCATCAGCAGGGCGATAGCTATAAGATACCGCCGGGTCTGGGCCTGAATTATGCGCCTCTGCACCGACACGCCCCATGCCGCCGTCAGCCCCATGTATATACCGTTCCTTATCATGGAGCTCAGGCCCGGGGCCCCCTCGGGGCTGCCCAGGATGCGGGCGGCCATGGCGCAGAGTATCAGCAGCGCCGCTATGCAGCATATGAGGATATCCCTTTTTTTCGCCGCAGATAAGCTCATTGGAACAGCTCCCCGTTATATATTATTAAGTTAAGTATATTTGCTGTTTTGCTCATGGGAATATCATACTATGGGACTTGAAAGGTTGCAAGCGGGGGAAGAGGGAGGGGACTCAGGCTGCGCTGCTCTGTGGCGTGGTGCATACATTTTCCATACCATCAGTTGACAAGGACACACAAGGTTTTAGGAGCCAAACAGCACGGCATAACTGTGTCGTCCTCATTTGAAATACAACCAGTATTTCTGCACTCGTCCTCCTTGTTCTGCCATACTCTTTGACTTCTAAAACTCGAAGACCCTAAAGAGCTTGTTTTGAGGGCGATCCAAGGCCGAGGAGCGCAGTACTACTGGATGTAATACAAGCGACGAGAACGCAGGAGCGTACCAAAACAAGCCTTTCGGGCTTGTGTGCTCTTGTCAACTGATGGTAACGATTATAAAACTCCCCCAAAAACACCGCGTGCACAACACATTGTGTTGTGCACGTAGATGGCGGAGAAGGAGGGATTCGCCCGGCGGCACTGGGGCAGTGCCGTAAGAAGGGGAGGGATTCGAAATCGGTCATCGGCATCGGCCTGCTTGCGCTCCGCGCCGCTCAGTCTGGCCTGACACGATTTCCCGGCCGCTAAAATCGCGTCACCGGCGCGATTTTTCCCTTCGGGCCGCGGCTTCGAATCCCTCTGTTGCAACAGCAAGAAATAAGACCGTCCATACGGGCGGTCTTATTTCTTGGCGGAGAAGGAGGGATTCGAACCCTCGCGCCAGTCACCCCAGCCTACTCCCTTAGCAGGGGAGCCCCTTACAGCCACTTGGGTACTTCTCCACGGATATATTGCCGGCGCTATGTTGAATTATCTGGCGGAGAGAGAGGGATTCGAACCCCCGGTGCCTTGCGGCATCACTGGTTTTCAAGACCAGCTCCATAAACCACTCGGACATCTCTCCATATTCAAGCTTTATAATTATAGCAAAGGTTTTTCCCACTGTCAAGCGGGGAGATTTTCGAAGAAATGGCTAAAGCCATTTCTTCGAGTTTTTTCGGATTTTGCCTCTCGCGTGCGCTCCCGGGCGGCAAAACCCGCAAAGTACGAAAACCTCTGGTTTTCATCCGTTTTGCCGCACATGTCGTCAAAGCCGGAATAAATTTAAGGGGCTGCGGCCCCTTAACAGCCCCAAGGTTATTCATTTGAATATGGTCGTTCAGGTATATTTCCCAGCGGTGCAGGGAATTACTACCTTATAGCACGATAATGCGGGCGGCAAGGCCGCCAATTTGCGCAAAAGGAGCGATTTCCATGACTGACGAAAACAGAAGCCTAAAGGATAAGATCAGGGATTTTTTAGAGGAAAAGGGCGTTTATGTCGTGCTGCTTTCCTCGGTGGCCATAGTCGGCGTCGCCGCGGCGGCAGCCTATTGGCCAAAGCAGCAGCCTCAGCCCTCCATAGAGCCTTCTCCCGCCCCCGTTTCTCAAAACGAGGACCAGACACTCAGTGAAGCACTGCTCTCCACGCCTGTCCCTACGCCCACCGCTTCACCCTCGGCGCTGCCCGACATAACCCCCAATCCTTCCCCCGGGCCATCGGCTACCCATGCCCCCGCCTATGACAAGGCCCCCGCGCCGCTCAAGGGCAAGGTGCAGTGGCGCTTTGCCGTGGATGAGCTGATCTACTCCCGCACTCTGGATCACTGGACCACACACCGGGGCATCGATATATCCTGCGCAAAGGGGGCGGAGGTGCATTGCCCATGGAACGGCAAGGTGGAGGAGATATACGAGGACGACAGCCTCGGCATCACCGTTCGGGTAAGTCACAGCGACGGCCTTGAATCCCTCTACTCAAACCTGCGCACCGGCTGCCCCGTAAAGGCTGGGCAGAGGCTCAACGCCGGCGACCTTATAGGCTATGTGGGTGAAACCGCCGTTGCGGAGTGCGGCGACGGGGCCCACCTCCATTTTGAGGTGCGCAAGGACGGCAGATCCGTAGATCCTGCGGAGTACGTGACGGTGACGGAGTAGGGAAACGGCTTCACTTTCCGTTTGAAAAAGAGAATCACCACAGAAATACCGGGAGAGTCGCAAGGCTCTCTTTTCTGCGCGCTTGTTTTTTTCCGCGTTTCAGGCTACCATATACACATGAAAGTCATCGAAGATCTTCAGCTCAACGGCCTGTCCATAGTAGTGGACAAGGCGGGCTTCACATACGGCAGCGACGCGGTGCTGCTGGCTAACTTTGCAAGGCCCGGACGTGGGGACAGCTGTCTCGACCTGGGGGCGGGCACGGGCATTTTATCTATACTGGTAAACGGCAAGACCGGCGCCCGCTTCACCGCCGTCGAGATACAGCAGGCCGCCTGCCAGCTTATGGAGGAATCCATCGCGCTCAACGGCCAGGGCGGAGACATAACCGTGCTGCATGCCGACATACGCAGGCTGGGTGAGCTTTTGCCGGCTGGCAGCTTCGACGGGGCAGTTTGCAATCCGCCCTACTTTTCCGGCGGCACGCGAAGCGAAAATCCCGCCGTGGCCCTTTGTGTCCATCAGGACGAATGCGGCATTTACGACGTGGCCCGGTGCGCGGGGCGGCTGCTGAAAAACGGCGGCAGGCTATGGCTGTGCTATCCCGCCTCCCGCCTTGCGGAGTGCTTCCACGCCATGGTGGAAAGCAGGCTTCAGCCAAAGCGGCTGCGGCTCATCGATGGAAAAAACGGCCCCTACCTCGCCCTTATGGAATGCGTAAAGGGCGGCAAGACAGGCCTTATTATAGAAAGGAATTGACGAAAAACCCACATGCTTCAGCCCAAGCTTTACCTTTGCCCAACCCCCATAGGAAACATGGAGGACATGACGCTGCGCGCCCTCAGGGTGCTGAGGGAGTGCCATAGGATATACTGCGAGGACACCCGCAACACCGGGGCCATGCTGTCAAGGCTGGGGATATCCAAGCCCCTCATATCCTGCCACGAGCACAACGAGGAGGGCAGGGCGGAGGAGATCGCAGGGCGGGTGGCGGAGGGCGAGGCTATCGCCTTCGTATCCGACGCCGGGCTGCCCGGCATATCCGACCCCGGGGAGCGGCTGGTGGCCGCCTTCATACAAAGGGGGCTGCCCTTTGAGGTGCTGCCCGGGCCCTCCGCGTCCCTTACTGCGCTGGTTCTTAGCGGGCTGCCCGCGAAGGAAGCCTGTTTCGTGGGTTTTTTGCCCCGCACCGGCAAGGAGCGCCGGGAGGCCGTCGCCCGTCTGGCACGGCATAAGGGCACGCTGATAATATACGAAAGCCCGCTCAGGGTGGCCGAGACCGCCGCCGAGCTTGCCGCAGCCTGGGGCGACCGCAAGGCTGTCCTGTGCCGGGAGCTTACCAAATTATACGAGGAGACGGTGCGCTCCACCCTTTGTGGACTTGCCGGCACGTATGCTCATAAGCCCCCAAAGGGCGAGACGGTGCTGGTCATCGCAGGGGCGGGGGATGAAAGCTCCGGAGCGAGCCTTGAAGATACGCTGAAGCGGCTGCTGGGGGAGGGGGTCAGCGCCAAGGATGCGGCAAAGCAGGCCAGCGCCCTGCTGGACGTTCCCCGGAACGAGGCGTACAGGATGGCGATGGAGCTGAAGGAAACGGGGGTATGATATTAAACTCCGGTGATTGAGCAGATAAGAATGTTTGTGGAAATGTGGGAATTCCGGCGTTTGTGGTTAAGCTCCAACGCACGTATTATCTCCAACGCTCCTTATGCCTGCGGCACGGGATTCCAGCTTTCGCTGTTAAACTCCATCTCTGTTATCATCTCCGGCTTTTCTTTTTGCCTGCGGCGCGGGATTCCAGCGTTGGCTGTTAAACTCCGCCGCTTGTATTATCTCCAACGTTTTTTTGCCTGCGGCGCGGTACTTTCGTGGGCCGAAAGTACCCAAAGGCCTCCGCTTTCTTAAAAGAAAGCTCTCAAAGAACTAAAAACATCTTCCCCTGTTACCCATCTCCGGTATCTCTTTCCCGTCGCTGCTCAGAATTCAGCATGGTCGTTCTTCCTCGCTTACGCCGCCCCGCGTGCGCCTTCGCTCCTCGAACTCCCTGCTTTATTCTGCTTGCGCCGTTCTATCAGAGAATCCGGCTGGCGTGATTCCGCCGGCGGCGATTAAAATCAGAAGATAGAATCAACTCCCGCCGGAATCGCTCCGGCGGGAGCTGGGTAAAAGTATTTTTATTTTTCTCTTTGGGCTTTTCTTTTCTCTTTGCTTCTTTTCTCTTTTCTTTTCTCCCGAAAAGAAAAGAGAAAGAAGAGAATCGTTATTCCCGGTTCGCCAGCATCTCTTTGGTCTTCATAAGGCGGGTGGTGTTGCCCCTGTCGTTCTCGTCCAGCTTCATCTTGATCTCGCGTATCGCCTCGTCGAACTGAGGTATCATAACGTACTCCAGGGCGTTGACCCGGCGGCGGGTCTTTTCTATCTCGTCCGCCAGGGAGTTGCATATCTTTTCCACCTCCGCAAGCTCTATGAGCATGGGCAGCACCTCTGCGAAGGCGGATACGGCGGAGTCCAGCTCCGCAGAGGTGTTCATGAATCCATAGGGGTAGTCAAAGGTATCGGAAGTCTCAAGGGACAGCTTTGGCATCTTCAGCGACAGCACGTGCTGGGTATCCACGGATACCGTGGCGGGGCGGGCGGGGTAGGCGAGGGCTTCTTCTATTGCCTCTCCGCTCATCTCGGCCCTTGCCAGCACGAACTGCCCCATGGCGGCGGAAAGCTTTTGCTCCACCTGCTCCCGCAGTTCCTTATTGCGGCGGGCGTAGGCTATGAAGCGGCGAACCATCTCGTCCCGCTTGTCTTTCATAAGCTTATGACCCCTGGCTGCCACCTTGCGTTTCTTCTTAAGGTTGGTCAGCTCCATGCGGGTCGGCTTTACTTGAAGCTGTGCCATAGGCTATTCCTCCGCTTTGGGCAGGTATTTATCCAGATATTCGTCCCTTATGCGCTTAAGCTCGGCGCGGGGCAGTATGGAGAGCAGCTTCCAGCCCAGATCCAGAGTTTCCTCTATGGAGCGGTTGGTATAGAAGCCCTGTGACACATACTCCTCCTCGAAGGCGTCCGCAAACTTGGCGTACAGCTTATCCGTATCGGACAGGGCCGCGTCGCCCAGTATTACCGCAAGCTCCTTCGCGTCCTTGCCCCTGGAATACGCGGCAAAGAGCTGGTTCATGGTGTCGGCGTGATCCTCCCGGGTCTTGCCCCGGCCTATGCCCTTATCCTTCAGGCGGGACAGGGAGGGCAAAACGTTTATAGGCGGCGTGACGCCCTTTCTGTGCAGCTCGCGCCCCAGAATTATCTGTCCCTCGGTTATGTAGCCGGTAAGGTCGGGTATGGGGTGGGTGATGTCGTCCTCCGGCATGGACAGTATGGGTATCATGGTGATGGAGCCGGGGTTGCCCTTTATGCGGCCCGCCCGCTCGTACATGGTGGCAAGGTCGGTATACAGGTAGCCGGGGTAGCCGCGGCGGCCGGGAACCTCCTTGCGGGCGGCGGATACCTCACGGAGGGCCTCCGCGTAGTTGGTTATATCCGTGATTATTACCAGCACGTGCATGCCAAGGTCGTATGCAAGATACTCCGCGGCGGTGAGCGCCATGCGGGGAGTGGCTATGCGCTCTATGGCGGGGTCGTTGGCAAGGTTTATGAAGGTGACGGTACGGTCTATGGCGCCGGTGGCCCTGAAGTCGGAGGTGAAAAAGTCCGCCTCCTCAAAGGTTATGCCTACGGCGGCGAATACTACCGCGAAGCCCTCGCCGGTGCCCCGCACCTTAGCCTGACGGGCTATCTGGGCCGCAAGGTTTGCATGGGGCAGGCCGGAGCCTGAGAACACCGGCAGCTTCTGGCCGCGTACCAGCGTGTTAAGGCCGTCTATTGCGGAAATGCCGGTCTGTATGAACTCGTTGGGGTAGTCCCTCGCGGCGGGGTTTATGGGCGCGCCATTGATGTCCAGCCGCTTTTCGGGTATGAGCTCGGCGCCGCCGTCTATGGGCCTGCCCATGCCGTCGAATACCCTTCCCAGCATATCCGGCGCAACTGCCAGCTCTATGGAGTGGCCCAGGAATTTCGCGCTGGAATCGGTTATGCGCAGTCCCTGACTGCCCTCGAAGAGCTGCAGCAGCGCCTTATCCTGATTTATCTCAAGCACCTTGCCCCGGCGTATTCTTCCGTCGGACTGCTCTATTTCCACCAGCTCGTCGTACTTTACGCCTTCTACCTGATCCACCAGCATAAGGGGGCCGGCAACTTCCCTGATGGTCTTGTATTCCTTGCGCATTATGCTTCGCCTCCTTCCGTAAGCTCCCGGATCTCCGCGTTGAGCTTTGCGGTTATCTCCTCATACCTCTCGGCGCACTTATCCTCCTCGGTATACTTGAAGCGGCCTATGTCCTCCCGGACGGGCAGCGCCGCAAGCTTATTAAAGGAAGCGTCCTTTGAAAGGGCGTCCAAGCTCTTTTCGTAGTAGCCTATTATCAGCCGCAGCAGCATGGCCTGCTTTGCGGGAGAGGTGTAGGTATCCACCTCATGGAAGGCGTTCTGATGCAGGTAGTCCTCTCTGATGGAGCGGGTGGCCTCCAGGGTGAGCCTGTCTTTGTAGCTCAGGGCGTCTATTCCCACCAGGCGGACTATCTCCTCCAGCTCGTTCTCCTCCTGCAGCATGTTCATGACCTTCTGCACCATGGCGGTCCAGTCCGGGTCCACTTCCTTATTGAACCAGGGCTCCAGACGGTCCAGATACAGGGAATAGGAGGTCAGCCAGTCTATGGCGGGGAAGTGGCGGGCGTATGCCAGCTTTGCGCTCAAGCCCCAGAACACCTTTACGGTGCGGAGGGTCGCCTGGGATACCGGCTCTGAAATGTCGCCGCCCGGAGGGGAAACGGCACCTATAGCCGTGACCGCGCCAGTGCGGCCCTCCGTACCTAACGTCACAACGGAGCCCGCCCTCTCGTAGAACTCCGCCAGACGGCTGCTCAGATACGCGGGGTAGCCCTCCTCGCCGGGCATTTCCTCCAGACGGCCGGACATCTCCCGCAGCGCCTCTGCCCAGCGGCTGGTGGAGTCGGCCATTATGGCCACCTTATAGCCCATATCACGGAAGTACTCCGCTATGGTGATGCCGGTATATATGCTGGCTTCACGGGCCGCAACCGGCATATCCGAGGTGTTTGCTATGAGCACCGTGCGCTTCATAAGCGAAAGCCCCGTGCGGGGGTCCTTGAGCTCCGGGAACTCCATCAGAACGTCGGTCATCTCGTTGCCACGCTCGCCGCAGCCCACGTATACGATTATGTCCGCGTCGGCCCACTTTGCGAGCTGATGCTGAACCACCGTCTTGCCGCTGCCGAAGGGCCCCGGAACGGCCGCCACACCCCCCTTGGCTACCGGGAACAGGGTGTCTATAACCCGCTGTCCGGTTATCATGGGCTCGGTAGGGGCCATCTTTCTTGCGTAGGGCCTGCCTATACGCACCGGCCACTTCTGGAGCATGGGCAGCTCTACCGTCTCGCCCTTTGCCGTTATGAGCTTGGCTATGGTCTGTACTACGTTGGCCTCGCCGGAGTGTATCCAGGTGAGCTGGCCCTCCACATTTGGAGGCACCATTATCTTATGGAGCACCGCTTCCGTCTCCTGTACGGTGCCCAGTATATCGCCGGGCTTCAGTATATCGCCTATCTGTGCCGCAGGCCGGAAATCCCAGAGCCTTTCGTGGTCTATGGAGTCCACCCGGATACCGCGGGTTATCCTGTCCCCGGCCAGCTCCTGAATTTTATTGAGCGGGCGCTGAATGCCGTCGTATATGGATTCTATAAGTCCGGGGGCAAGCTCTACCGACAGGGGAGCGCCGGTGGATTCCACAGGCTCCCCGGGGCCTATGCCGCCGGTCTCCTCGTATACCTGTATGGAGGCCTTATCCCCGCGAAGCTCTATTACTTCGCCTATGAGGTGCTTTTCGGATACGCGGACCACGTCGTACATGTTTACGTCCGCCATGCCGGAAGCCACTATCAGGGGGCCCGATACCTTAACTATGGTTCCTTTAACTGCCATATTTATTTATCCTCCGAGAATAGTATATCCGCGCCTATGGCCTTTTCCACGTTGGCCTTTATGGCTGCCATGGCCACGCCGGAAGGGCCGTGGGAATCCGGAATGGGTATTATTGCGGGGAATGTCTCCGTCTTGAATTTGTTTATGGCCTCGCTGCACTGGGCGTATACCGGCTCGGTCAGGAAAATGACCTTGCAGCCCTCCCTGGCAAGTCTGTATATAAGCCTGTTTGCCCTTTCGCCGTCCGTCTCGTCAAACACGCCGAGGCCTACGGCCTTGCCTATGAGCACCGAGTCCCTGTCGCCTATCATGGCGATATCCGTGCGTTTATCCATACAGTTCACCCAGCCTTTCGGTTATCACCTTATCCGGCAGGTTATTGCGCTTTGCGGTGATTATGAGCCTAAGGCACTTTGCCTCCTGCTCCCGGCCTATAAGATAGCCTATCAGCGGCTCTATGCCGCCCTCGGCGAACTTTGCCCCTTTAAAAAGGGATATGAGGTAATTGTCCCGCTGGCGCTCAAGCTCTGTGAGCCTGCCGCTCCTGCCGTATTCCTCCAGGCCCTTGAGTATGCTCTCTCGTGCGGGGCCTGTGGCCGCCGCCCTGGCTATGCCCTCCTCCGGCCCGTCAAAGCACTGTATGAGCAGCCTGTGGGATACGTATCCCTCCGGCATGAGAGAGTTTTTCAGCTTATCCGCCCCCGCGCCCATATTGCGCATGCGAAGCATCGTCAGTATGTTGGTAAAATCCGCCAGGCTCCTGAAGTACTCAAGGGAAACCCCCTTTGCGTTGTTCAGGCAATGCTCAAGGTATGCCCGGTCTATCTCGGTGGATATCCTGCCCGGGTCTATCTCCCCGGAGAAGGACTGCTCAAGGGCGTTGAGCCGCTTGGTAAATTCCTCCGGCAGCTCCCTGTAATCTGCGTTGTGTACCATGCGGATAATGTCGTCCTTGGGGTATACTCCCTTCATGAGGGCGGGGGAGTCCGCTGTGCCGGTAAGCCGCTGCTTTATGAGCAGCTTCAGGTTGTTGGCGTCCCCCTTGAGTATGAACAGGTCCGTCTGCTCCGGGCTGAAGGTAACTTCGTTTATAAGGGCGTAGGCGTCGGAAAGCTCCTTTGCGATCATCCTGTCCCCGTCGGAAAGCTGAGGGTCGGAAATCCCGCCGTAGCCCATGTCCCCCAATGCCCTCATCACCTCGGCGGGGCTGGCCTCGGCCATTCTCGCCATGCGTTCGGGCTTTACCATGTCCTTTTCGTGCACCCTTATGCGGGTAACTGCGTAAACAGGGCTTTTCTGTGGCATACAGGCCCTCCTTTACTCGAACAGCACGCGGGCCGCTTCGCTTTCCCGCCTTTCACGGAAGTCGCGGAGCATGGCCTCAAAGGTGCAGTCCGTCTCGTATCCGCAGCCCAGCAGCCTGAAGCCGCCCCCCGCCTCTATATCCGCGCCCAGCTCCACGGGGCGGGGGAGGGAGGGGTTCTGCTTTTCTATAAGCGAGGCGAGCCTTGCCCTGTCAGGCTTTGCCGGGCGCAAGGTTTCTCCGCCCTTTACGTTTTCCCTTATCATAAGGCTGAGCAGCGCTTCCCGCTTTTCGCCCTCCAGGGCGCAAAGCTCCTTTTCAGCCAGCTTGAAGGCCGCGTCCAGCACCCGGCGCTTTTCCCTGAGGGCGGTCTTGCGGCTGTCCAGCGCGCCGTTGGTACGGCTGCGCTCTATTATATCCGCCGCTGCCTTTTCAGCCTTTTTCGCGTATTCTATATTGAGCCTCTCAGCCTCGGCCTCGGCCTGGGAGCTTATGGCCCCCGCCTTCGCCTCCGCCTCCACTATGATGCGGCCGGCCTCGGCTTCCGCCTCCTCCACTATGCGTGAGGTGAGCTTTTCAGCCCCGAAATTAGTTTCCTGTGCCATAAGCCGCTCCGGTTTAGACCTGTACGCCGTTTACAAGCAGGAAGGAGAACAGCAGGGCCAGCACCGCGTAGGTCTCGACCATGACCGTGAAGATTATCGCCTTGCCCGCCTCGGAGGGGCGCTTGCCCACCATGGCTATGCCGGAGGCGGCCACCTTGCCCTGCGCTATGGCGGAGAGCAGGCCGCCGAAGGCTATGGGCAGGGCCGCAAGGAAGAGCGACATGCCCGCCTCGGGGGATATCGCGGAGCCCGCGCCCAGAAGGTTAGCCTTGCTGGCGATAACGAAGCCTATGAGCAGGCCGTATATGCCCTGAGTGCCGGGGAGGAGCTGGAGCACCAGCACCGAGCCGAACTGGTCGGGATCCTCGGCTATCACCGCCGCGCCAGCCTGGCCGGCGTGGCCCACGCCCACCGCGGAGCCTATGCCCGCGAACAGCGCCGCAAATACCGCGCCCAGCCCCGCGAGGAGCTGACCGTTCTGGTTCAGTGAAGCGAAAAATTCAGAAAGACTCATTGTGTTTAACCTCCGAAAAAATGTTGATTGTTATTCTTTTTTTATTATAAGCGGCCTCCCGCTTTATTTGACGTTGACGTACTTTGTCTCGTACCTCAGCGGCGTGAACGCCTTGCCGCCCGCCTCGTAGAACTTGCCGAAGAACTCCACGTACTGGAGCCTTGCGGTATGGACGAAGCAGCCCAGGGTGCTTATGAGCATCATAAACACGTGGAGCGCCACGGACAGCACCGTGACTATTATAAAGCCCACGAGCATCAGCGCCGGGTTCCCCTTAAAGGAAGCGAAGAGCATATCCCAGCAGAGGGTGTTCAGCACCATGCCTATGACGCCGGTGGAAAGACCAAGGGCGAATATACGGGCGTAGGAGAGCACGTCTCCCAGCCACGAGGTCACGTCGTACAGCTTGCCCGCGCCGGATATGAGCCTTCCGGCGATGTTCTTCTTTGACCGCCCTGCGAACAGGAACACCAGCACCGCAGACACTATGGCCAGCCACTTGCCGAACTCCGCAACGCCCTGGGGCAGCCCCGCCATGGGCGCCGCCTGCATGATGAGTCCGGAGACTATGAATATCCAGCACATATTGTCTATGAGCGCGCCCATGTAGTCCTTGTGCTTCAGGCAGTTCCAGGTGGCTATGAGCACGGCGTAGAACATGTGTATTATGCCGAAGGCGGCGCACACCATGAGCATGCCCATGGGGTTCGTCGAGGAATCTATGAGGGGGAAGGTATTTTCAAGGGCGGTGCCCCTGAATATCACCGGCCAGCCCACGCCCGCGCAGGTTCCGAACAGCAGCCCCATGAATATGGTGGAGATGCCGCCCTGCATGAGCACGCCGGCAAGGTTCTTCATCATGCCGGTGGGCTTTAGGTATTTCAGAAACGCCCAGGCGCCAAGTGCCAGCACCGCGCCGTAAACCGTATCTGAAAGCATCATGCCAAAGAAGATGAAGTAAAAGGGTGCCATCAGCGGCGTGCCGTCTATCGTGCCGTAGGCCGGCAGGGAATAGAGGTTTGTAACCGCCTCATAGGGGGTGATCAGCCTGCTGTTTTTGAGCACAGTAGGCACCGCGTCTCCCTCGGAGGGATCCTCAAAGACGAGATAATAAACGTCCGTGATCTTTTCGATCTCCCGGCGCACCTTTTCCGTCATGTCCTCCCGGACCCAGCCTGTGAGCAGAAACGCGGTATTGGTATGAGCCAGCGCTTCCTTGCTCTGCTCCCTGTCCCGGTCTATGGCCGCGCCGTCCAGCGCCCTGCGTATTTCCTCCCGCTTGGGGCCGAAGGCTGCAAGCCGGGCTTCCAGCTGTGCCCTTTCCGCCTCCAGCGCTTCTATCTCCGTCCTGAGCCTCTGTATATTCTCCGAGGCGGTGCCCCTGATATCCCCGAAGCCCTTCTCCTGAAAGCCGGTGGCCCTTATGGAGGGCGCTATTCCGGCATACTCCTCATTGGGGCATATCACCAGAGCCGCCCGCTCCTTATCGCCGCCGTAAAGCTGCACCAGCGCGCCGGTTTCCATGAGCGCCTTAACGCCCTCTGCCGGAACCGTGCCGGTCATCACCTTTATGCTTGCGGTGGAATGCACCTTCTCCAGCGGGTCTGTCATATCCGCCCAGGGAAGCAGTGAGCCGAGCTGTAATCTGCGCTTCTCGGTATCGCTGCCGTTCTGGGCTATGCGCCTTTGCAGCCCCTCCAGCTCGGCACAGATCTCCAGTGCCGGCTGTATATCCTCCTCAAGCTCCTGCCGCGTAGCCTCGGGCTTGGGGCCGAAGCCTGCCTTCCCGGCGTAGGGCTTGAGCAGCTCCTCGGCGCTTTGCAGCCGCTGAACCCTTCCCTCGGCCGCGGCCGAGGACTGTTCCCCTTCGCCTATGGAAATGAGCTGTACCGCGCAAATTGACTGGAGGGCCTGCAATATGGCCTCCCGGTGCTCCAGAAGGGCAGCCAGAGTCAATTTCTTCATTGGTACTATCATGCCTTGATTACCTCTCTGACAATGTATTCCGCGGCGGCGCGCAGCCTGGCCTCGGCCCTTGCGCATTCCTCCGCCGCCTCTTTATCCGCCCGGGCGGTCAGCTCCGCCGCCAGCGCGGCTCCCTGCTTCTCCGCCTCGTCCTTTGCCCTCTGTATCATGGCGCGCCCTGCGTCATGGGCCTCCTTTATGGTCTCCCCACGGCGCGCCTCCGCATCGTCCGTTATTTCCTTTGCCCTTGCGGCAGCCTGTTTTTTCAGCTCCGCACCCTTCGCCTCAGCCTGGGTTATACATTCAATAATGGTCGGCAATGTACCTTACCTCCTTCTTATAATGTGTATGTTAAAAAGCTCAAGCTTTAATATATTTTCTTATAAAACCGCGTTTAACGGCAAATTTTTGACTTAAAATGCAAATGACAGGTTTTATTTATAATATTTTTTTGTTTTCCATCATTTTATCCCATTGATGAAGAATCTGCAATAGACAATTTTAAAATTTTGTTATAAAAATAACAAATGAAATTTATGAAAGAGGGTACTGTTCATTTTTTGAAATATATAAACAAATATGTGGAGTAGTGGACGGCCCTTGATGAATAATTACAGCATTAAAGTCCAAAAAACGCCCGGCGGAACCGGGCGTGTCAGATATACCTTTTTTTTGAATCAGCTGCGGGCTTTCAGCAGCACGTACAGCTTGCTGGTGGCATTGCTGTTGTTTTCGTATTTGTCGCCGCAGGTGATGAGCATGGCGTACTTGCCGTCGTCGCTGTAGCTGACGTTGGGATTGATCCAGCCCTTGTTGGCCTTATCCGCGGCGTAGCTCAGCTGGGTGCTGACATAGCTCGAGGCGCTGGTTCCCCAGGGCCTTGCGTTATAGGCGAGTATGCCGGTGCTCTGGTTGGGGCCGATCTCGTAAAGGCACATTATGTCCCATTTACTATACCCGTCCAGCTTCATGGTTATGCTGGTGGTATTGAATTTGCTGCCGCAGGAGCCGCCGCAGCCCTCGCACCTGCTCTTACCTATTAGGGCGTTCTGCACGTGATGCAGGTTGTGAAAATACTTGCCCTTGCCGCCCCGGACGTTGTGCCCCAGTATGGAATGTACCTGCGAGCCCTTAGCGGTGAGGGTATGGACGTATTCATAGTGTCCCTTGCGGTTCTCGGCGGCGTAGTAGTATTTGGTGCCCGCGCTGTTGGTATAGTTGCCGTATATGGTATAGGTTTTCGCGCCGGGTATCTTTATGCTGCCCCACTTTTCGCTCGCCGCGCCGTGGCCTGTCTCGGTTGCGCCGCTGGTGGCTCTGTTCAGCCTGCCGGCGCTTTCGGAGCTGTTTGCCCCGGTATCAGCGCTGGAGTTGGCATCCTGAATGGTAAAGTCGGCCTTCTTTACAAAGCCCTTAGTCCCGTCATATTCCGCATAGTACCAGTCGCCTGACTCGCCTAACAGCGAAAACGCCGCGCCCTTTGCGTGCTTTACCTTCCTTGATACGTTGGAATCGCTATCGGCGGGCTTTGCGGGTATCTCGGGGGAGGTGCGCATATATATGACGCTGTCCTTGGATATGCCGGTCTTGGGGGCGCTGAAGTATTGTACGTTGTTGGCGTTGGCGCTGGGGGCCGGGGTGTCTGCCGGGGTCTTGTCCGTCAGCTCAAAGTCCTTGGCACGGACAAAGCCCTTCTTGCCCTCGTATTCTATATAGAAGTACTTGCCCGTAGCGTCCTCTCCCAGCACGCTCACGGTTTTGCCCTCCATATGCCTGAGCTGTACCGCGCCCTCGGTATCCTTTGCAGGGGTATCCCGCAGGTATATGGTGCCGTCCTCGGATACCGCAGTCCTTGGTGTGGGGTAGGGGGTGTAACCTGCCTCCGCAAGCGCATGGGCAAGGGACAGCACTGTAAACAGCGCCATTGCCAGCGCCGCCAGCCTGAGTGATGTTCTTTTCATCGTTTTTCTTCCTTCCGTATAAAAATTTCTCCCTAATCCAAGCATCAAAAGCCATGGGGTTGCTAAGGGGCCGCAGCCCCTTAAATTTATTCCGGCTTTGACGACCTGTGCGTCAAAACGGATGAAAACCCGAAGGTTTTCCTTCTTTGCGGGTTTTGCCGCCCGGGAGCGGAACGCGAGAGGCAAAACACGAAAAAAACTCGAGCAAGTGGCCATTAGCCACTTGCTCGAAATATTCTATTTTGTTCCGAACAGCCTGTCGCCTGCGTCGCCGAGGCCCGGCACTATATAACCGTGGTCGTTAAGGTGATCGTCCACGTGAGCTACGAATATATCCACATCGGGGTGAGCCTTCTGTACCGCCTCGATTCCCTCTGGGGCGGCTATGAGGTTGACCAGCTTTACATTCTTGCCCCCTGCGCGCTTAACTACGTCAATGCCCGCGTTGGCGCTGCCGCCGGTAGCCAGCATGGGGTCTACTATAATGATATCCCTCTCGGAAATATCGGAGGGCAGTTTGCAGTAGTAGTCCACGGGCAGAAGCGTCTCAGGGTCCCGGTAAAGGCCTATGTGGCCTACCTTGGCGGCGGGTATGAGGTTCATCATGCCGTCTACCATTCCCAAGCCTGCGCGCAGTATGGGAACTATTGCCAGCTTCTTGCCGGCCAGTACCTTGGTATGGGCTGTAGCTACGGGAGTTTCTACCGTAGCGTCCTCCAGCTGAAGGTCACGGGTCGCTTCATAGGCCAGCAGGGTAGCCAGCTCCTCTACCAGAGCGCGGAACTCCTTGGTGCCGGTGGTCTTATCCCTGAGCAGGGTCAGCTTATGCTGTACCAGAGGGTGGTCGATTACGACGAGTTTACCCATTTTTGTGTATTGCTCCTTTCGGTTTATAGGTTAGTATATTGAATCAAAAATCCAACGCGATTTTATTTTGCTCTTTCCAATTCCGTTATTTTGTTTATCCTGTCAATGTGTCTTTTTCCGTTGGAAAAGTCAGTCTCAAGAAATGCCTTTACTATTCCCCTGGCAAGCTCGCCGCCTATGATGCGCGCGCCCATCGCCAGCATGTTTGCGTCGTTGTGCTCCCGGGTCAGCCGGGCCATTACCGGGTCGGTGCAAAGGGCGCACCGCACGCCCTTTATCTTGTTTGCGGCAATGGAGATGCCTATGCCGGTGCCGCATATCACTATGCCCCTGTCCGCCTCTCCCGAAACCACTGCCCTTGCGCAGGGGGCGGCGTAATCCGGATAATCCACGCTGTCCTCCGAATAGGTGCCGAAGTCGGTCACGGTGTGGCCGAGGCTTTCGATGTATGGCTTTATTTCTTCCTTGAGCTTGTACCCGCCGTGGTCGGCGGCAATGGCGATCTTCATGGCAACTCCTTTGGTCATATAGTTTTAAATCCCGCGCTCCTCAATAATCTGTTCATGTACGCAAGGCCCATGTCCGTCTCCGGCAGCGCCTCGCAGAGTATTACGTCCGCTTTGCCTTTCTGGGCGCGGAACTGTGCAAAAAGGCTCTCGCAGAGGGTAATGGGATTTTTTCTCTCGCCTATTATAACATACCTTTTCCCCCTGTAGAAACAGCGAGTTTCCTCGGTGGCGAAAATTATGCAGGTCAGGCCCTCCGCCTCCCTTCTTTCGTACTCGGCTATGAGCTTTGCCGCCATATCCGGCAATGAGCCTGTGCCTACGATAACCTGGGCGTCGGGGGCGTAATGCTTGTACTTCATGCCGGGTGAGGCCGCGGCTTCCCCCTGCTTCAGGGGGGCTAAAACGGCGGGGGAAAGGTTTACCGGGCCTATTACGGCTTCCAGCATTTCCCGGGTAATACCGCCGGGACGGAGTATGGTGACGGCGCCTCCCATGAGAGACACCACGGTAGACTCCACGCCTATATTGCAGGGGCCGCCGTCTATTATTACGTCTATTTTCCCGTTCATGTCCGCCTTGACGTGATCGGCGGTGGTGGGGGAGGGCTTGCCGGATAAATTCGCGCTGGGTGCGGCTATGGGTACCCCCGCAGCGCGTATGAGGGCCAGCGCCGTCCTGTTGTCGGGCATACGTACGGCAACGGTGTCCAGCCCCGCGCTTACCTCGTTGGGAACCCTGCTGCTTTTCAGATATACCATGGTCAGCGGCCCCGGCCAGAACTCGTCCATCAGCAGCCTTGCCCTTTCCGGAACCGACTTCCACAGATCCTTCAGGCCGCTCTTTTTTGCGATATGCAGTATCAGCGGGTTGTCGTTGGGCCGGCCCTTGGCCTCGAATATCTTATTTACCGCCTCACCGTCAAGGCCGTTGGCGCCGAGGCCGTAGACCGTCTCGGTAGGGAAGGCCACCAGGCCCCCTGAGCGTATTACGCTGCCTCCCAGCTTTGTGCCTGCCTCGGGCTGTTTGACGGCATTGAAGTAGAGCGTCTCCAATTATTCCGCCTCCCCGGTGAGCTGGGCTGTGCGCTCCGCCAATATCAGCGCGTCTATCATCTCGTCCATGTCCCCGTCAAGGAAGGCCTCCAGCCGGTACAGCGTCATGTTTATCCTGTGATCCGTCACCCGGCCCTGGGGGAAGTTGTAGGTGCGTATGCGCTCGCTGCGGTCGCCGCTGCCCACCATGTTGCGGCGGGCGGAGGCCTCCGCGCTCTCCTTTTCCTTGAGGAAATGCTCGTATATGCGGGACTTGAGCACCTTCATGGCCTTGTCCTTATTCTTATGCTGGCTGCGCTCGTCCTGGCACTGCACCACTATGCCGGTGGGTATATGGGTGATGCGTATGGCGGATTCCGTCTTGTTTACGTGCTGGCCGCCCGCGCCGCCTGAGCGGTAGGTGTCTATCTGAAGGTCCTTGGGATCTATCTCCACCTCCACGTCCTCAGCCTCCGGCATTACCGCCACCGTGGCCGCGCTGGTGTGTATGCGGCCCTGGGATTCAGTCTCCGGCACGCGCTGGACGCGGTGAACGCCGCTTTCGAACTTGAGCCGCGAATAGGCTCCCTTGCCTATGATGTTGAGCACCACTTCCTTTACGCCCCCTGCCTCGGTGGTGTTTTCGTTCATGTATTCCATTTTATAGCCGTGGCGCTCTGCGTAGCGCTGGTACATGCGCAATAGATCTGCGCCGAAGAGCGCCGCCTCGTCGCCGCCTATGCCTGCGCGTATTTCCAATATTACGTTTTTCTCGTCGTTGGGATCCTTGGGCAGCAGCATTATCTTCATATCCTCTATGAGCTTCCGCTGCTTTTCCGCAAGCTCAGCCATCTCCATGTGCACCATTTCCTTCATCTCTGGGTCGAGGTGCTCCTCCAGCATGGCCTTACAGTCCGCTTCGGACTGCACTGCGGCGGTATACTCGTCAAAGGCGTTGACTATCTCCTCAAGCTGGCTGTGCTCCTTTACCATCTCCCGCCAGGCGGCCTGATCGTTCATTGCGTCCGGGGCTGAGAGGGCTGCGGTCAGCTCCTCGTAGCGTCTTTTCAGTGCGTTAAGCTTGTTTATCATATTCCTCCGTCCATTCTATAAGCCCTGCGTCCTCAAGGCCGCATATTTTTACAACGTGGTCGAATGCCCTTTGGGTCTTTTTAAGCTCGCCCTCGGTCAGCGGCTCCAATCCGCCGCGCCTTTGCTCCTGCTCCCAGCAGGGTATGGGCTGATGCACCCGCCTGCCGCCGGCCTTCTGTATTATGCAGGCGGTGGGCAGGTAGCTCATCTCGATGCTTACGCCGCCCCCGTCCTTTTTCACATCCAGCCGCAGAAACAGGCCGTACTCGGTATTCTGCCCCGCCATGTTGGATATGAAGTTGCTCATGGAGTAGGCTACGGGTACCCTTCGCCCGTCCTCCGCGGTTATCCATTCAAAGGGCTCGGCGCAGTGGGGGTGGCTGCCTATCACTGCGTCCGCGCCCCAGTCCGCGAAGCTTTGGGCGTACTCCCGCTGCCGCCTGACCGGGCTGTCCATATACTGCTCGCCCCAGTGGGGGAAGGCTATAACCATATCCGCGCCGGCGCTCCTGCAGGCCTCTATCTCACCTTGTATGCGCTCCCGCTGGGATACCCGCCCCACGGCCCAGCTGTCGCCCCCCAGCCTTGCGTCATAGCTGTTCACGCTCTCGGTCATGGCGACGAAGCCGAAGGCTATGCCGCCCGCCGTCATAATGCAGGGGTTTTCCCTCTCTTCCTCGGTTAAATAGGTTCCGGTCTGCACAAGCCCCGCGCCGCGAAGCGTCCTTGCCGTGCGGAAAAGCCCATCCTTGCCCCTGTCCAGGCAGTGGTTGTTGGCGGTGGTGAGCAGGTCGAAGCCCACTGCCCTTAGATCCGCCGCAAGCTCGTCCGGCGCATTGAAGGTCTGGTAGGGCTGCCTGGGGTTGGGGTTATCCTCGGTTGGGGGCGGCGCGGCGGGCCGCCTTTGGGTATAGCCCGCTGCCTCCCCCGCAAGGGTGCATTCAAAGTTGCCCGCCATTATATCCACGGAGGAGAACAGGGGCTCCATGGCGTAAAAGCTGGGCCTGAAGTCGTACCCTTCGGCGGTTTTCGCCCCCTGTATCTGGCTCGTCATCATCAGTATGTCCCCCACTATGCCCACGCTGGCCCGATATACCTCCGGCTCCGGCAAGGGGGAGGGGGAGGGGGTTGGCGCGCTTTGCGCTTCGCTTATGGGAGGCTCCGGCTGGGTATCCAAGCCATCCGGCAAGGCCGCGCTTACGGCGCAGCCGGTGAGGAGCATCATCGAAAGCGCGATAGGTAAAAGCCTTTTCATCCTCTCACAGCCACCACCCTTTCTATTCCGCAAATATCCTTTATTATCTCCGCTTTCGGGAACATCGCCGCCACGTCCGCCGCCTGCCCCGCGCCCACCTCCATTAGCAGCGCGCCGCCCGGGTTCAGGTGGGCAGCATAATCCCGGGATATCCGGCGGTAAAAGTCCAGCCCGTCCGCGCCGCCGTCCAGCGCAAGCACCGGCTCCCGCTTCACCTCGGCCTGCAATGAGGCAAGCTCCGAGGTGGGTATATAGGGCGGGTTGACGCAGATCATATCGTAGCTTCCGGATATATTGCCGAACATGTCGGTCAATACGAATTTGCCCGATACGCCGTTGAGGGCGGCGTTTTCCCGGGCAAGGGCGAGGCAGTCCGGGCTTATATCGGCAAAGGTCACCTCAAAGCCCCCAAGCTTTGCCAGCGATACCCCTATGCAGCCGGTGCCGCAGCAGAGGTCAAGAAGCGTCTTGCCGCCTATCGACAGCGCCTCCTCGCACAGCGTCTCGGTGTCCTGCCTCGGTATCAGCGCGCAGGGCCGCGTGTAAAAGGGCAGCCCCATAAATTCCCATTTGCCCAGTATGTACTGCAGGGGCTCGCCGGATTTCCTGCGGGAAACCAGCTCCTCCAGCCTTGGCATAAGGACGGCGGGAAAGGTTGAGGCCTTATATTTATTCAGCCTGTTGTACGGTATTTCCGCCATATCCGACACCGCCAGCCTTGCCTCGGTAAGGTGCTCATCGGTGACGGGGGAGAGCCCGGCGCTGAGATATTCTATTGCCCCGGCAATATTCATGCCTGCCCCGCGAGGGCTTCGGCTGTCTCCGCCTTATCCGCCGTCTCTTCCCGGTTCCTTCTCACCATCTCCATCGCCTCCTTTGGCTCTGACATGGCAAGGTTGAAGGAGGCTATGGCCACCTCCAGCATGTCCGCCGTAGGCTCCTTGGTGGTGATGTACTGGAGCGCCATGCCGGGGGCGCGGATTATCTTTGTGAAGATGTTTTCGTACTTCGCGGCGAGCTTCAGCACCTCATAGCTTATTCCTGCCACCAGCGGCAGGAACACTATGCGGGAAAGCAGCCTGAGCCAGAAGCTCTCGTTCCAGCCCACCACGGCGAAGAACACTATGGATACCGCCATCACGAGGAAGAGGTAGTTGGTGCCGCAGCGGGGGTGGAGGCGGCTGTGCTTCATGGCGTTTTCCGGGGTAAGGGGGTCGTCCGCCTCATAGCAGGCGATGGTCTTATGCTCCGCCCCGTGGTACATGAAAACCCGCTTTATATCCTTCACGCTTGCGCAGAAGAATATGTAGCCTATAAAAATGCATAGCCGCACAAGTCCCTCCACCAGGCACTTTGTGGCGGAGGCGGCAGCGCTGCCGCGAAAAATAAGGCTGCTTATGAACTGGGGGAGCAGGAAGAACAGGCCCACGGACAGCGCCACGGCCAGTATCACCGCAAGGCCCATCACAACCTTTTCCACCGACTTGCCCAGCTTTTCCGACAGCCACTTTTCGAATTTTGTGGGCTCCTCGTCTATGGGGTCGCCTATGAGCTCGGCGGATCTGGTGAGGGTATTCATGCCTATGGTAAGGCTCTCCACGAAGGCCACCACGCCCCGCACTATGGGGAGGCCGTAGAAGGTACCCTTCTGAGCCTTTGTCTGATATTCTTTATAATCCAATATTATGCGGCCCTTTGCGTCCCTGACCGCCATGGCGATGCCGCCGGGGGCCTTCATCATGACGCCCTCCATAACGGCCTGACCGCCGACAGAACATTTCTTCATTAAATTACTCCTTCCGGCGCCTATTCCACGCCAAGATACATTATAACATAAGAATTATTTTAGTGGATACAAAAAAAGCGGCTTTTAAGCCGCTTTATTTGTATTTGCGCCGTTTAGCCTACCGCCTTGAGCAGCATGTACAGCTTTGCGATGCTGTCGTTGTCGCCGCTGTCGCCGCAGGTGACGAGCATCATGTACTTGCCGTTATCGGTCAGGGCGGAGGTGTTTGCCCAGCTCTTGCTGGAGAAGGTGTTCACATAGGACTTCACGTTGGAGAGGTACTGGGCGGTGGTGTAGTTCCAGGGCTGCGCCATCTGGGGCAGTATGTTCTTATACGCCTTGTTCTTGGGTACCTCGAAGAAGGCCACTACCTCCCAGCTGCTGCTGCCCTCCCAGCTTGCGGAAATGCTCTTTCCGTAGCCGGAGCAGCTCGCCTTGCACTTTTCGCAGCTGGACTTGCCCAGTATGGCGTTCTGGATGTGGTGCAGGTTGTGGAAGTAGGAATTTGAGGTGCCTACCTTCTTGCGGTTGTTGTGGCCCATTACCACCGCTACCTGAGAGCCCTGGGCCGTGGTGGTGTGTACGTAGTAGTAGCTCTTGCGGAGCACATAGTCATAGTAATAGTATGTCTTGCCCTTCTTTTCGCCGATATAATTGCCGTAGATGGGGTAGGTGCCTGCGCCGGGTATGCTGATGCTGCCCCACTTTTCGGAGCTGGAGCCGGTGCCCTTGCCTGCGGGGGTGCCTATGGCGGCCATGCCCGTGTTGTTGGAGGTCACGTTGCCGCCGGTGGCGCCGGTGGTGTTGTTATTGTTGTTATTGGGCTTTTGCTCAACCACGTTGCCGCTGGTGAAGGTGAAGTCCTGAGCCCGGACGAAGCCCCGGGTGCCGTTGTAGTCCACATACAGGAAGCTGCCGCTGGCGTCGGTGCCCAGCACGGTGAAGGTCTTGCCCCGCATATTGCGCAGCTTGGTAGCGCCCTTGGTGGAGCTGGTGGCGGTAGAGCGGACGTAGATATTCTTGTCCTTGGATACGGCGCTCTTGGCGGTATCGTATGCCCTTACCTCGGAGCCGGTATTGCCGCCTATGGCGCCGCCGCTGGTGGGCAGGTTGGCTACGTTGATGGAGCCGGAGCTTGTGCTCCTGAGGTTGGATATGGCGCTTGCGGGTACCCAGCCCGCCACGCTGCCTATGGTGACGTATACCTGGGAGCCGGAGGCGTCGCGGTAGTTGACGGTGACGTTGCCCGCGTTCTGCACGATGCCTACCGTCTTGCCGTTATTGGTAATAGCAGTGCCCGCAGCGAGGTTGGCTGAGAAGGTGCCGCTGGCGGTGTTCTGGTTCTGGTTCTGGTTTACATAGGGGGTGGGGGCGGGGGGGGTAGTGCCGCCGATGGTACCGCCGGTGATTCCGCCGCTGGTGGGCAGGTCGGAAAGGCTTATGGAGGAGCCGTTCCTTCTAAAGCCGGAGAGGGAGGAGGCGGCTACCCAGCCGGTGACGTTGCCTACGGTCACGTTTACCTGAGTTCCGGCCGCGTCGCGGTAGTTGACGTTGATGCTGCCGCCTACGCTTACGGGGTAATTGGCGCCGTTGACGTTTATGGCCGCCCCGGTGGCGATGGTGGCGGTATAGGTACCGGTAACGCCGGAGGTCGTGCCGCCGGTGGTGCCGGAGGTGGAGCCGGAGGCAGAGCCGCCGGTGCTCTTGTCATAGCCTATGCCGGAGATGGCGGAGGGGTATACCCAGCCGGTGTAGGTCTTGCCGTCATAGCTGACGGTGACGTTGTACATGCCGGATTTGTTATCCTGCCTGTTTATGGTGACGGGGCCGCTGACATACAGCTCGACCTTCCTGCCCTTGGTGTCCTTGTAGACGGGGGTCTGGGCCGCCGCCGTGCCTACGATATTATAAGCGAAGGCGGGAAGTGCGGTCAGCACCATCAGTGCCAGCATGGCCACTGCTACGATGCGGATAATAGTCTTTTTCATAAACGCTTTCCTTTCAGAGTGATTTCTTATTGTTCTTTCTTTTGGGATACGTCCTCATCATCGTCGAACACGAAGGCGGCGCGAAGAGGATCGTAGTCCTTTTTTTCGGCGGACGCGGCGGTCTTATGCCCCGCCGCCGCAGCCTTTCTGTCGGTCTTTTTCGAGGAGTACACCATCATGACTATCAGGCTTGCAAAGCCCAGCGCCCAAAGCGCGATGGCTATGGGGGAGCCGTAGGCTATGACGCCAAGATACTCCAGAAGGTTGGATACCGTCAGCAGCACGCCGGATATGGCGGCCAGTATGCGCAGCCCCTTGACGTATTGCTCCCTCGGACAGTTCAGGTACTCGTTCTCATACAGCTTGCCGCGCCCGACTATGGCGGCATATATGAGGTACACGCCTATTATAAGGCTAAAGAGCGAAAGCATATCGCTTCCCAATGATTATTTCCTCCTGATTTTATCAACCAATATCCCTTATTTCAAGGCATATGGCAATGATTTAAAATATTGTTCAAAAATGTATTGGCTGAATCCGTGGATTTTTTAGCAGGCGCGCCCTTTACAGCCTCTTCAGCTTTGCGCCCTCCTTGCTGTCCTCCACCGCAAAGCCCATGGCCTTCAGCTCCTCGCGGATCTGGTCTGCCCTGGCCCAGTTCTTGGCCTTGCGGGCTTCTGCGCGCTCGTTTAGCAGAGCGACCGCCTCTTTGGGGAATTCCTCCGACTTACTGTGCTGGAGTATGCCCAGCACGTTGGTCATATCGTCAAAGAGCTTTGCCGCCCTTTCCAGCGCTTCCTTACTTCTGGGCTCTGTTACGAAGGTGTTGACAGCCCGGGCGTAGTCGAACATTGCGCCAAGCGCGTCTGCGGTGTTCAGGTCGTCGTCCACGGCGTCGCAGAACCTCTTTTCATGCTCCGCAAGGGAGGCGAGGAAGCTCTCGTCCTCTGCGGTAGCGGGGCCTTCCTTAGCTTCGGCAAGGCGTTCACGGGCGGTGCGGATACGGGTGAGGGCGGTGTTGGCCTGCTCGATAAGCTCACGGGTGAAATTGATGGGGTTCCTGTACTGGGCGGAGAGCAGGAACAGGCGGACGGCCTCAAGGTCGAATTCCTGAGCTATGTCCCGCACCAGGCGGAAGTTGCCAAGGGACTTGGACATCTTCTGATTATCTACATTTATATAGCCGTTATGCATCCAGTACCTTGCGAAGGGCTTGCCTGTGGCCGCCTCGCTCTGGGCTATCTCGTTTTCATGATGGGGGAATATAAGGTCCTGGCCACCTGCGTGAATGTCAAAGGTGGGGCCCAAAAGCTCCATACTCATGGCGCTGCACTCTATATGCCAGCCCGGGCGGCCTTTGCCCCAGGGGCAGTCCCACGCCGGCTCGCCGGGCTTGGCGCCCTTCCAGAGGGCGAAGTCCAGAGGATCCCTCTTCAGGTCTCCCGGCTCTATGCGCGCGCCGGACTCAAGGTCGTCTATGGACTGGCCGGAGAGCTTGCCGTAGCCCGGGAAGGAGCGGACGGAGAAATATACATCGCCGTTTGCTACGGGATATGCATGGCCCTTTTCTATAAGGGTCTCCACCAGCTTGATTATCTGGGGTATGTGCTCGGTGGCCCGGGGATTGCAGGTGGCAGGCTCGGCGCAGAGGCCCTCCGCATCTGTTTTGTATTCCTTTATATATTTATCCGCAAGCTCCGGCACCGTGGTGTGCTCCTCGTTGGCCCGGCGGATGAGCTTGTCGTCTATATCTGTAAAGTTGGATATGAACTTCACCTTGTAGCCCTTATATTCAAGATACCGCCTGAGGGTATCGAACACCACCAGCGGCCTTGCGTTGCCTATGTGAATAAAGTTGTATACCGTCGGGCCGCATACGTACATGCTTATCTCGCCCGGCACCAGCGGCACCAGCTCCTCCTTTTTGCGGGTCATGGTGTTGTATATCTTCATAAGTATCCCTCCTTGAAAAATTGCGTTCAAACTTTACCAAATTACATTTTAGCATAGAGTTTCTAATATGGCAAAGAAAAAAGCGGAGAATATCCGCTTTTTACAGGCGTTCATCCATCTATTCGCCCATCTCGCCCGCTATCATAAGCGCCCCGGTAACCGTGAGCCTTTCCCGGGCGTCCACCTGATAGTCCAGCGCCGCGTTGTGTATGGCCTGCGCGTCCGAATACTTTCCCTCAGCCTCAAGGAATTCGGATATCATGCCTGTAAATTCTTTAAGGGCCGGGTAGCGGAAGGTTATACGCCCCGGCAGCGGGCCGCCCTCCTCCCGGGAGGTGGCGTATATGAGTATGTTGGGCGGAATCGCCCGAAAGCCCGCTGTGGCGGAGGATATGAGCCTTATGCCATCGCCGTCCGCAGCTATATCGTCCAGCAGCAGTATGAATTTAAGGGGCTGGCCCGAAAGCCTCTGCAAAAGCCCGGGAATATGTGCCGTCTCCCCCTCGGGGACAATTATCAGCCGCACTTCAGGCAGCTCCTGAAGCAGTGACACCGCCTGAGCCGTTTTACCGGTCCCCATGCCGCCCAGCAGCAGCATGTTCACCGCCTTCTCCCCCCGCATGAAGCGTATGGTGTTTTCCATCAGCCGGCTGTGCTGCTCCTCATAGGCGGAAAGCGGAACTATCGCCTCCGGCTCCTCCATAGGCGCCAGGCGGCCATCTTCAATTCTGAAGAAGCGATGCTGCAAAAATTCCCCCGTACCGTAGGATGCGAAAAAGTTCCATATATCTTCGGTAAGCTCGCCCCAATCCGCCGTCTCGAGAAAGCGGCGATACATCTCCTCCAGCGCCTCATCTGATACGAAGCTGTCCGTAAGCCCGGCCTGGCCGTATTTCCATGGGGTAAACTCCAGCGGAAGCTGCGCCGCCTGCTCTTCCTCGCTATTCCGGCGCGGAAGGTTTGATATGCTGCCTCCCGACCATATGGCGGTGGACTTCATGGCCACAGCGTCGTTTGCCCTTGAGCTTCTGCCCCTTTCACTTATGAGCCGGGCCATGCGCTCTGAGGTAAGGGTGGAAAGCTCGCCCATTATCTCAAGCCGCTCCCTCATAGCCATGAGCTGCGCCTCATCCCGTATGCCCCTGGCAGCAGAGAGGGCAAAAGGGTGTTCCGTCTGTATTATTTCGTATAAAAGCTGATCCCGCCACAGGTCCCCTGTGACCCTCCTGGCGGGGGAGGACAGCATATATTCCGTGAGCCTGTGATATGCGCCGAGAGCGCCAGGGAAATTGGCTGCCCAGGTATCCATGAGCAGCTCCCCCATGAGCTCCGCCGCCTTCGAAAAGCCCCCGAGCCTCAGGGTCATGGCAGCCGCGGCCGCCAGCGCCTCGCCTGGATTCATATCCCTCAGTCTCATACACGCCTCTCCTTTGCGCCGTTTATAATTCATAGGGCCGCAGCCCCTTTAATAATACCACAGCATACGCCTTGCGGCAATCGCGGCAGGGTGATATAATTTCAGAAACAATAATCGTTTTCGTGGCATAATAATGAAAATGAGATGGGTTCTTCTCGCCGGCTCTCGCTGTAACGGCAATACGGCGGTGCTGATCAGTGCGCTGTTTGATTTTATATATAATAAAGGAAATATAACCATGTCAAAGAAGATTATCCTAACGGGCGGCGGAACTGCCGGCCACGTCACACCCAATCTGGCGCTGCTGCCAAGGCTCAGGGCGGAGGGCTACGAGATACACTACATAGGCACCGCCGATGGAATAGAAAAAAGCCTTGTGGGAGACCTTGAGGGCGTGACCTATCACACCATATCCGCCGGCAAGCTGCGCAGGTACTTTTCGCTGAAGAACCTTACCGACCCATTCAAGGTTGTAGGCGGCATATTCCAGGCCAAGCGCATCATTAACAAGGTAAAGCCGGACGTGGTGTTTTCAAAGGGGGGCTTCGTATCGGTGCCCGTAGTCATAGCGGCAAAGGGCATGGCGCCAATAGTAGCCCACGAGAGCGACTATACTCCCGGCCTGGCCAATAAGATAACCGCCAGGTTTGCGGACAGGGTATGCGTCACCTTCGAAGATACTCTAAAATACGTGGGCGCAAAGGGCGTCCATACCGGCACCCCCATACGGCCCGAGCTTTACCGGGGCGACAGGCAGAGAGGGCTGGACTTTACCGGCTTTTCCGGCGAAAAGCCAATACTCCTTACCATGGGCGGCAGCCAGGGCGCCCAGGCCATAAACGAGGCGCTGCGATCGGCGCTGCCCCGGCTGACCCGCTCCTTCGACATTATCCACCTCTGCGGCAAGGGCAAGAAGGATGCTTCCATAGCCGAACCGGGCTATGTCCAGTATGAGTACATCTCAAAGGAGCTGCCCGACCTTTTCGCCGCGGCGGATATAATACTCTCCCGTGCCGGCGCCAACGCCATATTCGAGTTTCTGGCACTTGCAAAGCCCGCCCTGCTTATACCGCTGCCCCTTTCCGCCTCCCGGGGGGACCAGATACTCAACGCCGGCTATTTTGCCCGCAAGGGCTACGCCATGACGCTGGATCAGGCCGGCCTTACGCCGGATACCCTGTTCGACAGCATACACGACCTTTACGACAGAAGGCTCAGCTTTATTTCCGCCATGAGCGGCGACGCAACGGCGGACGGCACCGATGAGGTGCTGGACGTCATACGATCCGAAGCGGAGGGGAGTAAAAGATGAACTGCCACAAAAGAAGCAATGGCAAAAGCAGGAACAGCTACGGTTCCTCTGTGGCGCACAAGGCGCTTACCAAAGAGGTAGTGGCCCAGAGGCTTGCGCTGCCCAACGGCCCCGAGCACATGATGCACTACGCCTCCGAGGCGTTCCCCTTCGCTTACGAGCTGTTTTCGGAGGGCAACTCCGCCGCGTGCGCTTTTCTCTGCCGCTGCGCAAAGCAGGAAAAATACGCAAGGCAGCTTAACGATATCATGGGCAGCGAGCGCGAGGCCCTTCGAAGCGCCCTGCTTTCCAATCAACCCAAGCTCCGCAAGAATGCCGCGGTTCTCATGGGTCAGCTGAAGGTCCCTTCGGACGTGAAATACCTGAAGCAGGCCCTTTCAGTAGAGGATACCCGCTTCGTGCGGCCTTCGATGCTGCTGTCCTTAGGCTCCATAGGAGGGGATGAGGCCAAGGCATTTCTCGCCTCATATACTATACAGCCGGCAAACTGCGAAGATGAAAAGGTGCATTTCGAGGCGGAAACAGAGGCCTACAAAACCGCCATGCGAAGCTTTCTCACCTTCGAAAAGCACGAATTTACCGCGCTTCCCAGGCCATGCGAAATAGAGCTGCGTTCCCCGGATAAGCTATCCGACCCTCTGGCCCGGGAGCTTGCCGAGCATGGTTTCAGGGTGTCCGCCGTACACCGCAGCGACGTACACGTGCATACGGATGACATGATGGGGCTTTTCGCCTGCCGCTGCTTCACTGAGGCGCTCATCGAGATATCCGCCAACTCAAACCCCGACCCAAAGTCCATGGGCATAAAGGCAAAGAGCTTTCTCGAAAAGCTGCTGCCCGCCTGCCATACCGGCAAGCCTCCCTTCGGCTACAGGCTGGAGATAAGGGGGGAGGGCAATATAGACAGGCTGGCCATAGCCCGCAGGATGATAGCGGTCATGGACGGCGAGACGCTGCTCAACTGCCCCAACAACTATGAGGTGGAGATAAGGGTGGAGATAGGCGGCAACGGCGGCGCGTTCATGTACGCAAAGCTGCTCACCATAAAGGACGAAAGGTTCAGCTACCGGGTTTCGGCTCTGCCCGCCAGCATGCACCCCGCAACGGCGGGCGCCATACTGAAATACGCGGAGTTCTTCCTGGGCGGAAAGGACGCCAGGGTGCTGGACCCCTGCTGCGGCAGCGGCACATTTCTCATAGAGCGGGAAAAGCTTTACCCTTGCGCCGGCCTTACCGGGGTTGATATATCAAACAAGGCCATAGACATAGCCCGCAGCAATGCAGAGGCCGCCGGCAGCATTGCAAAATTCGTACACAACGACTGCATGCGCTTCACTGCGGAGCGGCCATATGACGAGCTGGTGGCAAATCTCCCCTTTGGCAATCGCGTCGGCAGCCATAAGTCAAACGAAAAGCTTTATGCCGGCATATTGGAAAACCTTCCCAAATGGCTCCGCCGGGGCGGCGTGGCAATACTGTACACCATGGAATACACTCTGCTCAAGAAGCTGATTCGCGAGCATCCCGGCTTAAGGCTCGTCACGGAGGTCAGAACGGAGGCGGGCGGGCTAATGCCTGCCGTGTTCGTGATAAAAATCGGGCAGTAAATAACGATACTGTGTAAAAAGTGGCTCTCAGCCACTTTTTTTGACGCTCCGATATGTTATAATGAAATAAATAATAAAACCAAAAAGGAGGGATACCTATGGAAAAAACTGTAGAGCTGCTGATGAAAAATGCCTCTCTTCTCGATGTTGAGTTGGTGGCGGGCGTCCTCAAACAGGAAGGCATACCTCATTTTATAAAGGAAAAGGGGCCGGGCGGGATATATTGCGGCGGCGCCATTATGGGAGCAGATTTGTACGTGCCGGGAGAATGCCTGGAAACAGCCATGGATATAGCGGAAGACGTGCTTTTTACACAACCCGATACCCGTGCGTAAAGCAATATGATACAAAGGGCCGCAAGACCCTTTGTGTCTGTCAAAAAAACCCAGGGTTGATAAGGGGCCGCAGCCCCTTATGTTTAATCCGGCTCTGACGACATGTGCGTCAGAACGGATGAAAACCCAGAGGTTTTCGTACTTTGCATTCGGTGCTGACCGCGCCATAGGCGCAAGCACCGGATGAAAAAAACTCGAAAAAGTGGCGTTTAGCCACTTTTTCGACAGCCTCAAAGGGCCGCAAGGCCCTTTTTTGTTCTCCGCGCGACTGTTCCACGTAGAACATTTTTCGGCTTTTATTTATTTGTTCTACGTGGAACATTAACCAATTATTGTTTATTCCACACGAATGCATTATAATCAATAAAGAAAATCCGGTACTGATCTTTCAAATGGCACAGCCATTTATGCAAAAAAGGAGGATACATGGCTAAAATAATCGCCGTAGCTAACCAGAAAGGCGGGGTAGGCAAAACCACCACCACCGTCAACCTTTCGGCATGCATTGCCCAGCAGGGCAAGCGGGTGCTGTGCGTGGATATCGACCCTCAGGGCAACAGCACCAGCGGCCTTGGCATAGATAAGGAGGCCGTACAGTACAGCGTATACGACGTGCTGATAAACGGCGTGGACCCAAAGGAAGCAATAGAGCACAGCGTGGTGGAGGGCCTGGACATGCTCACCGCCCGCAAGGAGCTTTCCGGCGCTGAGGTGGAGCTGGTCAACGCAATGGCCCGGGAGACTGTTCTCAAGCGTGAGCTGGATACCCTTCGGGACAGCTATGACTATATATTCATAGACTGCCCGCCCAGCCTTGGCCTGCTCACCATAAACGCCCTGACCGCGGCGGACACGCTGCTGGCCCCCATACAGTGCGAGTACTTTGCCCTGGAGGGACTGTCCGACCTGATGAACACAGTAAAGCTTGTCAAGCAGCGGCTGAATACCAATCTTCAGGTAGAAGGCGTAGTCCTTACCATGTTCGACGCCCGCACCAACCTTTCGGGGCAGGTTGTGAACGAAGTAAAGAAGTTCTTTAAAAATAAGGTTTACGACACCATAATACCGCGCTCGGTGCGGCTAAGCGAGGCTCCCAGCTTTGGCCTTCCCATCACCCTGTACGATCCCCGTTGCTCGGGAGCCAGGGCATATAAGGCGCTTGCCAACGAGCTTATAGGTAAGGAGAATTAAAATATGGCTATAAAAAAAGGACTCGGAAAGGGACTGGACGCACTTTTAGGGGACTATCAGCAGCCGCCGGAGGAAAGCGTTAAGGAGATAGACGTAAACCTCATCGACACAAATTCATCCCAGCCCCGCAAGAGCTTTGATAAGGAAAAGCTGGACGAGCTGGCCAATTCCATAAAAAACCACGGCATAGTACAGCCCATCGTCGTGCGCAGGACAGGGGAGAGGTACACCATAGTAGCCGGCGAACGCCGCTACCGTGCCGCCCGCATAGCGGGCCTTAATAAGGTACCTGTAGTTGTAAAGGATATGGACGACTATCAGGTGATGGAGGTGGCCCTCATAGAAAATATACAGCGGGAGGACCTGAACCCTATCGAGGAAGCCACTGCTATACGCTTCCTTATGGTTCAGAACGACCTGACACAGGAGGAGGTGGCTGAGAGGCTCGCAAAGAGCCGTCCGTCCATCGCCAACACCCTGCGCCTTCTCAACCTGCCCGAGGAGATACAGCAGTACCTCAAGGATGGCAAGCTCCAGTCCGGCCATGCAAAGGTTATACTCAGCCTGCCTGAAAAGCCAATGCAGTTCCGGCTGGCCGACAGGATAGCGGAGGGCGGGGTATCCGTCCGGGAGGCGGAAAGGCTTGCAAAGGCAATGCTTCAGCCAGGGCGCGAAAAGAAAAAGCCTGAACAGCCGGCGGACACCGACCTTAAGTTCGCGGAGGACAGGTTGCGGGACAGGCTGGGCACAAAGGTGAGCATACAGGGCAGCCAGAGTAAAGGAAAGGTAATTATAGAATACTATTCCCGTGACGAGCTTAACGGTATATACGATATTCTCATAAGGGAGTGAACCGGATGAAATACCATGGTATAAAGCCTGTGTATAACGTATGGCTGAGCAAGGACGACGGCAAGTACTTCGGTCCAGGCGTAGCCATGCTTATAGAAGGTGTAAAGCGCACCGGCTCGCTGTCGTCGGCAGCCAAGGAAATAGGCATGGCCTATTCCAAGGCGTGGCGCATCATAAAGCGCAGCGAGGAGCTTACGGGCTGCAAGCTGCTTTTATCCCGCACAGGCGGCGCACACGGCGGCGGCGCCTGCCTCACACAGGACGCCGAGCAGATACTTTCGGACTTTACCGCCTTCCGCAAAGAGGTGGATACTGAGATAGAAAAGGCTTTTAAGAAGTACTTTGCCAATTAAAAATATGAAAAATAACAAAACCACTTACATGGACCTCTTCACCTCTTTCTTCCGCATAGGTCTTTTTACCTTCGGCGGCGGCTATGCCATGCTGCCCATGCTGGAGAGGGAGTGCGTGGAAAACCACAGCTGGGCTACCCGTGACGAGCTTCTGGACTATTTCGCCATTGCCCAATGCACCCCCGGCGTCATCGCCGTGAACACCGCTACTTTTATAGGCTGCAAGGAGAAGGGATCTCTGGGCGCGGCGATAGCCACCCTGGGCGTCATATGCCCCAGTATAATCATAATACTCATAATAGCGGCCATACTTACTAATTTCGCCAGCCTTCCCGCCGTAGGGTACGCCTTCAACGGCATAAGGGTGGCCGTTGCCGTGCTCATACTCAACGCAGTGATAAAGCTCATAAGGAGCAATCTTAAACAGCCTGTTTCCATTCTGATATGCGTGCTTGCCTTTGCTGCGAGCCTGTTTAGCCTGTCCCCCGTCGTAATAGTGCTGTCTGCGGGGGCCGTTGGCATAGCGTACGGATATTTCGGGAGGCAGAAATGATATACCTTCAGCTTTTTTATGAATTCTTCAAGACCGGGCTTTTTGCCGTAGGCGGCGGCCTTGCCACCATACCCTTCCTTTCCGCCATGACCGATAAATACACATGGTTCACCAAGGCGCAGCTTGCGGATATGATAGCCGTGGCGGAATCCACCCCCGGGCCCATCGGCGTAAATACCGCCACCTTCGCGGGGTATAACGCGGCAGGCATACCCGGTGCGATAGTTGCCACATTGAGCCTTGTATTGCCGAGCTATATTATAATACTTGCAATATCAAAGGCGCTGCAAAAATTCCGGGACAATAAATACGTGAACGATGCCTTTACGGGTCTTCGCCCGGCGGCGACGGGGCTTATTGGGGCGGCCTGCTATTCCGTGACGGCTATAGCCCTCTCCGGCAGCACGCTTTTCGGCTGTATCGACCTCAGGCGGCTCATATTCTTCGCGCTGCTGCTTGCCGTTACAAACATAAAGCGGCTGAAGGGCCTGCACCCGATAATATTCATAGCCATAGCCGCCGTCGTTGGCATAGTTTTCAGGCTGTAAAGGGGGATATATGTATATAAACCCCTTGTTCAGCGGCTCCTCCGGCAACTGCACTCTTATAGGCGCGGACGGCGGCCTTTTCATGGTAGACGCGGGCAAAAGCGCCCGCGCCGTATCGGCTGCCCTTGCCCTTGCGGGGGAAAGAATAGAGGATATATCCGCAATATTCATCACCCATGAGCATACAGACCACATAGCGGGCGTCGGCGTGCTTTGCAGGCGTTACGGCATACCGGTATACGCCAACGCCGCCACATGGCAGGCCATGGAGCCGCTTATAGGCGAGGTGCCGCCGAAATGCATACGTGTATTCGAGAGCGGGCGTGATTTCTTCATAGGCGGCGTATCGGTGCTGCCCTTTTGCATACCCCACGACGCGGCGGAGCCGGTAGGCTATTCTTTTTTGGGCGGCGATGGCAAAAAGATCACCGTAATGACCGACATAGGGCATATGGACAGCCGCCTTATATCCTGCGCCGCCGGTTCAGACATACTTTTGATAGAATCAAACCACGACGAGGAGCTGGTAAGCTCCTGCCGCTACCCTTACCCTACCAAGCGGCGCATACTTTCAGACATCGGCCATCTTTCCAACGCCGGCTGCGGCCGGGCGCTGTGCGGCCTGTATTCCTCCGGTGTGCGGCGGGCGATACTCGGCCATCTGAGCCGCGACAACAATTTCGAGAGCCTTGCCCTTGAGACGGTGCGCTCCGAGCTTTTGAATCAGGACATACCGGAGTCTGAATTCGCCCTTGCCGTGGCCCACAGGGACAGGATGACCGGGAGGTTTGACGTATGACGGTAAAGCTTATATGCGTAGGCAGGCTGAAGGAAAAATTTTATGGCGATGCCTGCGCCGAATTCAAAAAGCGCATATCCCGCTTTGCTGACGTCAATATCATTGAGGTATCAGACGAAAGGGCGCCGGAGCAGCTGTCAAAAGCTGAGATGGATCAGGTGAAGCGTGCGGAAGGGGAGAGGATACTCGCAAAGGTTGCCTCCGGGGACTATCTCATCGCCATGGACCTGAAGGGGGAACAGCTCACATCCCCTGAAATGGCGTCGCGGCTTCAGGGCATAATGAATTCCGGCGGCAGCAAAATAGCCTTCGTCATCGGCGGCTCTCTGGGCCTGTCTTACGAGGTGCTTCAAAGGGCAGACCTCAGGCTCTGCTTCGGCAAGCCCACCTTCTCCCACCAGATATTCCGGATAATGCTCCTGGAGCAGATCTACCGCTGCTTCAAGATCATAAACAACGAGCCTTATCATAAGTAAAGTATTTATGCCTTCTTTCTCTTTTCAGAAGAAAAGAGAACAGAAAAGAAGCAAAAGAAAGAGAAAAGCCAACCCTTTTATTATGAAAAAGAAACAGGAAAAAGGGAAGAGCCCAACTTTAACTGATATATTTTTAAAAGGGTATAATAAATGAAAATCAGAAAAAGCACCATACAGGATGTCAATGATATAATGAATATCATTGCCGCGGCAAAGCAATATATGGTCAGCCACGGAAACACGACCCAATGGGTAGACGGCTATCCGGGAGAGGACATAATAATATCCGATATTAAAGACAACAACAGCTATGTAATTACCCATAACGATATAATAGCGGGGACCTTTTCATTTATTATAGGAAAGGAGCCCACCTATCAGGTCATTAAAAACGGGGAATGGCATTATGACAGGCCATACGGTACTATTCACCGCCTGGCTTCAGGGGGGATAATCCGGGGTATCTCAAGGGCGTGCTTTGAATATTGCCTCCATCAGATGGATTATATCCGCATAGATACCCATAAGGATAATATTTCCATGCAGGCCGCCATTGAAAAATTCGGATTCAAAAGATGCGGCAATGTATATATGCTGAACGGTACTGAGCGTATAGCATATGATTATTTGAGATTATAATATCCATTTCTATTCTATTTTTTTCTCCGGTATTTATAGTTCTTTATGTCCTTTTATCTTTTCCTGTTTTCGTTTGGCTTTTCTTTTCTCCTGAAAAGAGAAAGAAGGTGGAAAGCACTATTTCTGATTCTCCGATATGCTTATTATTATATAAATATATAGTAGTATCCGTAATAGTCGTGTCAGCAGCGTTGAAAATGCCAGAAAATTCAGCTGCCGCCTGAAAAACCGATATTGACAACCGGTTGGCAACACGTGGAAAAACACCCGCCTTATCAACGCTTTCAACAGCGCCAATGTTTCCACATTCCGTCAACAGCATATCAACAGGGTTTATCAACGATTTGCAAATTGTTTTCCGCCTCGGCTGCGCCTGAAACGGCATAAAAAAGCGCGGTTTGTGCCGGTCAACATTTTGCCAACACAATATCAACTGAGGTTGTCAATGTTTTGGTAGTTTAATGCTGCACCAAATTTATCCGCTTTGTCATAAAGTCGCTTGAATTTTCCTTAAAGTCAAGTATTTAAAGTATTTTGTAAAACATACTTGACATAAAAGCGGGTAAGTGATAACATGTTCCCATAAGAGAGGGATCAGAGATAAATCAGGAGGGAATCATAATATGTCTAATAGCTATGTGCTTGGAATCGCCGTAGGGATAGCCTTCGGAATAATGCTTGTAGCCTTTATATTTTCTTATTTAAAAAAGAAGGGAAAGGATATATGCGAATACGACGAGAGGCAGAAGCTGGCCCAGCTCAAGGGCTGGAAGGCGGCTTTTATCGCTGCCGTATGCTTCGATATAATAAACGCCGCAGTAGTGGAGGCGCGGGGCCCCTGGTCCGGCATGATGGTGATGGCGATATGCTCCCTCTACGTGGGGGTAGGGGCATACGCGGCGGTGTGCATAGTTAAGGACGCATACACGCCGCTGCACAGGAGAGCGGGAAGGTATATACTGCTCCTGCTGGCGCTTGCCCTCGTCAATATCGCCATAGGCGCGCTCAACTGCCAAAGCACCGGCCTCATTAAAAACGGCATGCTCACCATGAGCTGGGTGAACTTCTTCGCCGCGGCGCTCCTGATAGGCATAGATGCGGTGTATGCCATCGACGTTTTGGTAAAGCGGCGCAGGGCGGGCGGCCTGGAAAGGGAGGAATAGGTCGGGGCCTATGAAGAACCTTAGGATGAAGGCAGCCCGGGCGGCAATGGATATGTCCCAGCAGCAGCTGGCCGACGCCGTAGGCGTTTCACGCCAGACCGTCAACGCCATAGAGAAGGGTGATTACAACCCTACTATAAACCTCTGCATCGCCATCTGCCGCGCCCTCGGGCGCACGCTGGACGAACTGTTCTGGGAAGAAGGGTAGAGAAACTGATAAGTAATGAATACAGTGAACAGGTAACGTGAAGAGCGGCTTATGCCGCTCTTATTTATATTTCGTTAAAAATGAATCAACAAAAATACAATCCGTCAATATTTTGACAATAGCTAAATATAGTCGTTAAGTATTTTATGAACCTTAATATATTGTGGAAAATGGTAATTTTGACAAAAAACCAACAAAATAAGGATTTTTTCGCAATAATATATGTACTGAATGTGAATAAATATATTGACTATTTTTATATGCCATGCTAAAATCTTAGCGTGAATAGAAGCTTTATTTACATTCTCTGAAGGTTTTTTGAATTTAAAAGCTATTTATCTTGCAGAAAAAACGTATCAACCACATGTTTTCAATAAAAAAAGAAAGGACTAATTATTGATGGAACTTATCGTAAAAGTAAACTCCTTCCTTAACGGCATCGTAATGGGCTGGCCGGGCATGATCCTTCTGGTAGGCACAGGCGTGTATTACACGATTCGCTGCGGCGGGGTACAGTTCAAGTGGTTCGGCTACATAATGAAGACCACCATCGGCAAGATCTTCGAAAAGAAGGAAGCCGGCGAGGGCTCCGTAACTCCCTTCCAGGCTGTGTGTACCGCCCTTGCGGCGACGGTCGGCACCGGAAATATCGCCGGCGTTACCGGCGCTATCGCCCTCGGCGGCCCCGGCGCGGTTTTCTGGATGTGGGTATCCGCCCTGTTCGGAATGTGCACCAAGTTCGCTGAGGTCACCCTGGCCATACACTTCCGCGAGCGCAACGACAAGGGCGACTGGGTAGGCGGCCCCATGTACTACATCAAGAACGGCCTCGGCAAGAAATGGGTCTGGCTGGGCACGCTGTTTTCACTGTTCGGAATGCTTGCGGCCTTCGGCATAGGCAACATGACCCAGATCAACTCCATAGTTACCTCTATCTCCGGCACCATCAACTCCTTCACCCCCATCAACGTCAACGCTGCGAACCTCATAATCGGCATCATAGTGGCGGCGTTCTGCGCAATGGTGCTGCTGGGCGGCCTCAAGCGCATAGGCCAGGTCACTGAAAGGCTGGTCCCCTTCATGGCGGTGATCTACATCGTCTCCGCACTGATAATCTTCTTTGCACACATAGGCAACATAGGCAACGTGCTCCGCGGCATTTTCGTGGGCGCCTTCACTCCCTCCGCAGTTGTCGGCGGCGTTGCCGGCGTAACCATCTCCGCCGCTATCAAGCGAGGCGTCGGACGCGGCGTGTTCTCCAACGAGGCCGGTCTTGGCTCCGCTCCTATCGCCCATGCCGCTGCGGATAACGACTCCGCTGTGCATCAGGGCTGCTTCGGCGTGTTCGAGGTATTTGCGGATACCATCGTCATCTGCACCCTCACCGCCTTCGCCGTGCTCATGTCCGGCACTCCCATAGAGTACGGCCAGGCCGCGGGCGCTCCCCTCACCATAGCTGCGTTTTCAACCACCTTCGGCAGGGCGGGCGGCATCATAATCTCCATCGGCCTCACCCTCTTCGCCACCTCCACCATACTGTCCTGGTGCCTGTACGGTACCCGCTGCGCGGAGTTCCTGTTCAAGTCCACCAAGGTCATCAAGCCCTATCAGATCATATTCTGCCTCGTGATAATCCTGGGCGCCGTCACCGAGCTTTCCCTGGTATGGGATATCGCCGACACCCTCAACGGCTTCATGGCTATCCCGAACCTTGTGGGCCTGTTAGGATTGTCGCCCATAGTCATCAAGCTCACCCGCGAATACTTCAACGGCGTGCGCCTGGGCGAGAGCAACAGAAAGTAATAACAACAGAGTTTCGCAGAAGTGGCAAGTCCACTTCTGCGAGTTTTTTTCGGGTTTTGCCTCTCACATTCGTTCCCGGGCGGCAAAACCCGCAGAGAAGAAAAACCTCCGGTTTTTATCCGTTTTGACGTACACGCCGTCAAAGCCGGAATTAACTTAAGGGGCTGCGGCCCCTTAACAACCCTGAGTTTTCTCGAAGCGGTGCCCGCAGCAAAACGCGGGGGCCGCTTCCCGGTTTATTTACACAATTTTTTATCGCAAAAAATCTTTTACAGCGGAAAACACTCAAAAAAATTTTGCCTGTCCGCTTATTACGGACTTAAAAAGAAAGGATGGACTTAATATATTTGACAAAAGTGTTGCAAAAGCATAATTTATGTAGTAACATTAAGGCATTGAAATAACTTATTAGCCATCTGTCCGGTAAAAAACATATGTCCGTATTTTAAGGACATATAAAAAATAAAATAATTTTATTTTCTTTAAAAACATCGATATAAACCACTGCTGTCCGCAAAGCGCGGACATTTGTTTCCGGATAACAAACTTTTTATCTTGCAAAAGGCAAGAAGCTACCTTATAATCTTTCTATCGTTTCGTGCCGTCGGCAAAAAACCGATGGTTCAGGCATATAGCATATATGCCATAAACAAAAAAGAAATATAAATGGAGGAAAAAATCATGAAGAAGCTCATAGCCCTGCTCCTTATCGCAGTGCTGGCACTTTCAGCAGTAGCATGTTCTTCCCAGCCCGCGGGCACCGAAGCCCCCGCTGAGGGTACCGAGGCCGCCGCTCCCGCAGACGGCGCAAAGGTCGTAAAGATAGGCGTATTCGAGCCCGCTTCCGGCGACAACGGCGCAGGCGGCAAGCAGGAGACCCTTGGCGTTCAGTACGCCAATAAGGTACAGCCCACCGTCGAGATCGGCGGCGAGACCTACAACGTAGAGCTGGTCATAGTGGATAACGAGAGCTCCAACGACAAGGCCCCCACCGCGGCCGCCAACCTGGTTGCTCAGAACGTATCCATAGTCCTCGGCTCCTACGGCTCCGGCGTATCCATCGCCGCGGGCGACGTATTCAACAAGGCCGGCATCCCCGCCATGGGCATCACCTGCACCAACCCCCAGGTCACCAACGGCGTGGACTGCTACTTCCGCATCTGCTTCCTCGATCCCTTCCAGGGCACCGTTCTCGCTAACTTCGCAAGCAAGGAGTTCGGCGCTAAGAAGGCATACTGCCTCTCCAAGCTGGGCGACGATTACTCCGGCGGCCTGTGCCATTACTTCGTAGAGGCCTTCAAGGCTCTCGGCGGCGAAGTGGTTGAGGAGACCTTCCCCGAGGGCAACTCCGACTTCACCTCCTACATCACCACCGCCCAGAACAGCGGCGCTGAGGTATTCTTCTCCCCCGTATCCACCGAGGCTGCGGCGCTGATAATCGACCAGGCCGCGGGCAACGGCATGACCATGCCTATCCTGGCCGGCGACACCTGGGATTCCAACGTCATAACCGGCGCTGCCAAGGGCAAGAACGTAAAGGTCTGCGTTACCACCTTCTTCGATGAGGGCGCAGAGAGCGAGGCCGCCCAGGCCTTCGTATCCGGCATCAAGGAGTGGATCAACAGCGACGCTACCGCCAAGGCCAACAACGGCGGCAACGACATGATCTCCGCCGTGACCGCCATGGGCTATGACTCCTACTTCACCGCCCTCGAGGCGCTCAAGAACGCCGGCTCCACCAACCCCGCCGACGTGCTCAAGGCTCTGCCCACCACCACCTATGAGGGCGTGACCGGCGCCATCGCCTTCGACGAGATCGGCGACGCCATCCGCGACTCGGCCTTCGTTAAGGAAGTTGACACCGCCACCGGCGAGTGGAAGTTCGTGGCTATCCAGGGCGTAAACTAAATTAAAGGACTAAACTCAAGCGTAAGCACCGGGCGGCGGGTAACCGCCGCCCGGATAGTATAAAAACATTTCTCTTTTCCTTCCGCAAAACTCCACCACCCCCGGAGGTATCTTAAATGGATTTTATCAATACTAACCTGCCGTATCTGCTGGCAGGCATATCCGTAGGCGGACAGTACGCCCTTATAGCTATAGGCTATACCATGGTTTACGGCATACTGCGCCTGATCAACTTTGCACACGGCGACGTTTTCATGTGCGCCGGCCTCATAATGATATACGCTGTAACGTGGATGCCGCTGTATATTGCCATCCCCTTCACGCTGCTTGTGACGGTGCTCATAGGCTTCCTCATCGAGCGTGTAGCGTATAAGCCCCTGCGCACCGCTCCCAGAATGTCCGTCATGATAAGCGCCATAGGCGTGAGCTACCTTCTCCAGAACGTGGCGCTGTACGTTACCGGCGGTCTGGCCAAGATGTACCCCACCATACCATGGATAAGCAATACGGTGACTATAGGCACCGCTACCACCAAGGTAGTTACCATAATCACTCCTATACTTACCCTTGTGCTCGTAATAGCTCTGGTAACCTTCATTCAGAAGACAAAGATCGGCATGGCCATGCGCGCCGTGTCCAAGGACTTTGAGACCAGCCAGCTTATGGGCATAAAGATAAACAACGTAATCAGCGCTACCTTTATAATCGGCTCCTTCCTGGCTGCCGTAGGCTCGCTGCTGTATTTTACAAACTACGCGGCGGTAATACCCACCTCCGGCGCCATGCCCGGCCTTAAGGCCTTCGTGGCGGCGGTGTTCGGCGGCATAGGCAGCATACCCGGCGCGGTAATAGGCGCGTTTATAATAGGTATTTGCGAAAACATAATAAAAGGCCTGGGCTGGACCACCTTCTCAGACGCCTTTACCTTCGCCCTGCTCATAATAATACTCATCGTCAAGCCTACCGGCCTCTTCGGTGAGAAGGCCAACGAAAAGGTATAAGGGAGGGGGAGAGTATAATGAAAAAGCTCAGCAAAAACAACATAATCACCATCGCCCTTATAATAGCCATATACGCCATTGTGTTCGTGCTGGAAAAGGTAATAGATACCAACTCCATGCTGTTCATAGTGCTCAAAAAGGGCGCCATATACGCCCTGGTGGCGGTTTCCATGAACCTGCTTAACGGCTTTACCGGCCTTTTCAGCCTTGGCCAGGCGGGCTTCATGCTCATAGGCGCATACACTTACGCAATATTCACTATACCCGTGGAGTACAGGGACGCCGTATATCAGTACTTTGACGGCGGCATAGTCCAGTTCTCAATACCCGTCATACCTGCGCTCATACTTGCGGGCCTCGCGGCGGCGCTCTTCGCCTTCCTCATCGGCCTTCCGGTGCTGCGCCTCAAGAGCGACTATCTCGCGATAGCAACACTGGGCTTTGCAGAGATTATCCGCGCCTTCTTCCAGTGGGATACTCTTGGCCCCGTCACCAACGGCTCAAACCTGCTTAGAAAATTCCCTACTTTCGATTCCACTTTGTTCCCCTTCACAGTAGCCGGAATTTGCATACTGCTCATAGTGCTGCTTATCAACTCCTCCTACGGCCGCGCCTTCAAGGCAATAAGGGATGACGAGATAGCGGCGGAGGCAATGGGCATAAACCTGTTCAAGCATAAGGAGATGTCCTTCGTGATAAGCTCCTTCTTCGCCGGCGTTGGCGGCGCGCTGCTGGCCATGTTCCAGACAACAGTTCAGGCAATGGCCTTCAAGTCGGCCATGACCTATGAGATACTGCTCATAGTCGTCATAGGCGGCATAGGCTCCGTTACCGGCTCGGTGCTGGCCTCCTTCCTGTTCATTGCCTGCTCCGAATGGTGGCTCCGCTTCCTGGATGCCGAAACCTACATAGGCGCGTTCAAGGTGCCTCTCCTTCGCGCCGGCTTCCGCAAGGTAGTGTTCTCAATAATCATAATGGCGGTGGTGCTGTTCTACCGTCAGGGCATAATGGGCGACCGGGAGCTGAACTTTGACAGGATACTGAGGAAACGCCAGAAATTCATCGAAAAAACGCAGAGGGGGGGCAAGTAATATGTCAGAAAACGTACTTCGCCTTGACCATGTTACCATGCAGTTCGGCGGCGTAGTCGCCGTGAACGACCTCTCAATGGAGGTAAACGACAAGGAGATAGTTGCCCTCATAGGTCCCAACGGCGCAGGAAAGACTACGGCTTTCAACTGCATAACCGGCGTATATGAGCCTACCAACGGCATGGTGAGCTTCATGGGTAAGACCATGGTATGCAACCATCCCCAGGGCAAGATGAAAAAGCTGTACACGGGCGACCTTTATCCAGAGTTCAGCCATGTGGTCAGCCCAACTCCGGACCAGATAACCAAGCTGGGCATAGCCCGTACCTTCCAGAATATCCGCCTGTTCAGGAGCCTTACGGTATTCGATAACGTGCTTATCGCAAAGCATATGAGGGCAAAGCAGAACGTATTCACCGCCACGCTGCGCCTCAACGCCAAGGAAGAGAAGCGCATGAGGGATGAGGCAATGGCTCTGCTGAAGGAGCAGCATCTGGAGCACCTGAAGGACGACATAGCGGGCAGCCTGCCTTACGGCCTCCAGCGCCGATTGGAGATAGCCAGGGCTCTTGCTACCGATCCAAAGCTATTGCTCCTCGACGAGCCCGCAGCAGGCATGAACCCGCAGGAGACAAAGGAGCTCACCGAGTTCATCAGCCAGATAAGGCACGAATACAACATACCCATACTGATGATAGAGCATCACATGGATCTTGTTATGGCCATAGCCGAGCGCATATACGTGCTGGATTTCGGCCGGCTGATCGCCTCCGGCACCGCCGCCGAGGTACAGGACAATCCCGACGTCATAAACGCTTACCTGGGGGTGGATGAAGATGAGTAGCCTGCTTGAAATACGCGATCTTAAAGTAAACTACGGCGGCATAGAGGCGCTAAAGGGCGTTTCCTTCGACGTGAAGGAGGGGGAGATAGTCACCCTCATAGGCGCGAACGGCGCGGGCAAATCCACCACGCTGCGGGCCATAATGAGCGTCGTCAACCCCGCCTCCGGAACCATCAGCTACGAGGGCAAGGACATCACCCACGCCGCTACCCACGATATAGTTCAGCGCGGCATAGTGCTGGTGCCTGAGGGAAGGCGGGTGTTCCCGAACCTTACCGTCCTGGAAAACCTGCGCATAGGAGCCTATCTCCGGGAGGACAAGGACGCCATAGAGCACGACATAGAACACGTGTACAGCCTGTTCCCAAGGCTTAATGAGCGCCACTGGCAGCAGGCCGGCACCCTCTCCGGCGGCGAGCAGCAG